>MKWU01005690.1_pt1 | contig 13319 bp, 11 predicted proteins | sample 809101 | NCBI WGS metagenome assembly MKWU01 (sample SAMN05860141, study PRJNA318959) | sponge metagenome | host: Aplysina aerophoba | place: Slovenia: Piran, Adriatic Sea, Gulf of Piran | collected 2013-05-07 | reverse complement strand
GGGTCGAGCCGCTCGCGGTCGTCGGGGTTGGTCTGGATGCGGCTGGCCAGGCCGAGGCCGGCCACGTCGCGCTGCGCCAGCGGGCCGCGCACCAGGAAGCGCAGTCCGAAGCCGAAGCGGACCGCGCGGTCGATGTCCTCGGCGCTGGCCGAGCCCTCGGCCAACTGGGCGAGGGCTTCGCGCATCAGGGCGCGCTGCAGGCGGTTGGCCACGTAGCCGGATACGTCGTGGCGCACCCGGATGGGTGCCTTGCCGCAGCGTTCCCACAGCGCGTACGTGGCCTCGAACGCCTCGTCGCCGGTGGCGGCGCCGCGTGACACCTCCACCAGCGGCACGATCTGGGCGGGCAGGAAGAAGTGCGACCCCACCACCAGCGTGAGGCGCGGCTCTCGTACCTGTTTGGTCACCTCGGCCAGCGTGAAGCTGGAGGAATTGGTGGCGAGCACAGCGTCGGCCGGGGCCAGCCGGTCCAGGTCGGCGAACAGCTCCTGCTTGGTGGGCAGGTCCTCGGGCGCCGCCTCGATCACGAACCCGGCCCCGGCGACGGCGAGATCCAGGTCGGTGGTGGTATGTACGCGGGTGGGCGCCTCGCGCGCCGCCTGGGCGTCGATCAGCCCGTGCCGCTCCAGCCGCTCCACCGACTCCCGGATCAGCGCCACCGCCCGCTCCAGCGTCGCCGCATCCGGGTCGTACAGCCACACCTCCGGGTACGCGCGCGCCAACACCTCGCCAATGCCGTGGCCCATCGCCCCGGCGCCGATCACCGCACTCTTCGCCACCACGCCGCTACTATCGTTGCCGGGGCCGCGCGCGGCAATGCCGCCCCGAACGGTGCCGGCCTTTGCCCCACGTCGCGCCACAACCACCCGCGTTCCGGACGGATCGACCTTAACGGGCGACCGCGTTACTCTGTGCCGCGTGAACGGATACGACTACATTGCCCAGATTCTCAAGACCGAGGGGGTGGAGTGGCTTGCCTGCTTTCCCCAGCACCCGATCATCCAGGCCGCCGCCGCCGCCGGCATCCGCCCGATCGCGTTTCGCCATGAGCGCGGCGCGGTAATGGCCGCGGACGGTTACAGCCGCACCAGCGACGGGCGCCGCTTCGGCGTGGTGGCCGTGCAAGCGCAGGCGGGCGCCGAGAACGCGCTCGGCGGCTTGGCGCAGGCCGGCGCCGACAACATCCCTGTACTGTTGCTGCCCGCCGGCAACTCGCTCAACACCCTGACCCGGCCCAACTTCCAGGCCGCGCGCACCTACCAGGGCGTCGCCAAGACGGTGGAGCCAATTCTGCGCCCCGACCAGGTGGCGCCGGTGATGCGGCGCGCCTTCCATGCCCTGCGCAGCGGCGCGCCCGGCCCGGCGGTGGTGGAGCTGACCGCCGACGTGTGCGCCCAGGAGGTACCGGAGGCCGCGCAGACCTACCGCCCGCCGCGCCCGGCCCGGCAGGTCCCGGCAAGTGAAGACGTCGCCGCCGCCGCCGAGCTGTTGCGCGGCGCCCGCCGCCCAATGATCTGGGCCGGGGCCGGTGTGCTGGCAGCCGGCGCCAGCGACGCGCTGGCCCGCCTCGCCGAGCTGCTGGCGGCGCCGGTGTTCTGCACCATGCCGGGCAAGTCGGCGCTGCCCGAGACCCATCGCCTGGCGCTCGGCGCCGGTGCCGGCACTACCACCCTGGCCGCGCACCGCTGGCTGTCCGAGTGCGACGTGCTGCTCGCCCTCGGCACCAGCCTTACCCGCAGCCCCTACGCCCAGGCGGTGCCCCCGGCGGCCCGGCTGATCCACAACAGCGTGAGCGTCGACGACCTGAACAAGGACGAGTCGCCCGAGGTGGCGCTGCTCGGCGATGCCGGGCTCACCATCGCCGCTTTGGTCGAGGAACTCGGCGGCGGCGCGGCGGACGAGGCCGCGGTTGCCGAGGTGGCCGGCCAGGTCGCCGCCGCCCACGCCGAGTGGCTGGCCGAGTGGCAGCCGGTGCTCACCGACGACGGCGAGCCGCTGAACTACTACCGCGTGGTGCACGCGCTCAACGAGGTGCTCGACCCGGATGCCAGCATCGTGACCCACGACGCCGGCGCGCCGCGCGACTGCATGGTGCCGTTCTACCGCGCCACCGTGCCGCACAGCTACGTGGGGTGGGGCAAGACCACCCACCTCGGTTTCGGCCTGCCGCTGGCGATCGGCGCCAAGGTCGCCCACCCGGACAAGTTCTGCCTCAACGTGATGGGCGATGGCGCGTTCGGCATGTCGGGGCTGGACCTCGAGACGGCGGTGCGCGCCGAGGTGCCGATTACCACCGTGCTGCTCAACAACGGCGCCATGGCCACCTACAGCGGCGCCCGCGACATGATCGGCCCGGAGGCGCGCGCCTTCGGGGTGTCGAAGATGGGCGGCAACTACGCGGCGCTTGCGGAAGCGCTCGGCGCGCGCGGGATCCCGGTGCGCACGGCCGCGGAACTGGAGCAGGCGCTGGCCGAGGCGCAGCGCCTGAACGCCGCGGGCGTCACCGTCCTGATCGACGTCCAGGCCAACGTGGAGTCACGCCGCTCGCGGTTTTGACGCCATCTCTTGGGCCGGAGCGTCCATGCGAGGACGCCCGCCGCCTCAGAAGCGCTGCGACTGCGGGTAGTCTTCGTAGGTGGGGCAGCTCTCCTCGGCGAAGACGCGGTCGATCGCCGCGCGGTCTTCGGCGCTTAGCTGCCAGCCGGCGGAGGCGACGTTTTCCGCCAGTTCGCGGTCGTTGCGCATGCCCACCAGGGCCACCGACACCGCGGGATGGCCAAGCACCCAGGCGATGGCGAGCTGCGCCAGCGACCGGCCGTGGTTCGCCGCCAACTCCGCCAGGCGGGCGGCCACGCGCAACTCGCGGGCGAAGTGCTCGCGCTGGAACAGCGGCAGCCCGAACGCGGTGTAGTTTCGGCGCCGCCAGTCGCCCTCCTCGAAGGTGTGGTCCGGCCCAAACGCGCCGGTCAGCAGACCGAAGGCAAGCGTGCCGTACGCCATGAAGCCGATGTTGTGCTGCCGGCAGTAGGGCAGGATCGCCTTCTGCATGCGCTGGTCGAACAGGTGATAGCCCACCTGGTTGACCGCGATGTCGGTGAATTGGCGGCAGTAATCCATCGTCTCGATGTTGAAGTTGGACACGCCGGCGTGGCGGATCTTGCCGTCTTCCTTCAGCTTCTGCAGCGCGCGCATCGGCTCGTCGAACGGGGTCTCGAAGTCGGGCCAGTGAATCAGCATCAGATCGATCACGTCGGTGTTCAGGCGCCGCAGGCAGCCCTCGGTACGCGCGATGATGTGCTCGTAGCGCGAGTTGCGACCGAGGATCCGGTACTTCTCGTCGTCGAACTCGAAGCCGGTCTTGGTAACCAGGATCACCTCCCGGCGGCGCGCGCCGAGCGCCTTGGCGAGCAACTCCTCCGAGTGGAAGGGACCGTACACCTCGGCGGTGTCGAACAGGTTGATGCCGTGGTCGATCGCGGAATGCACCGCCCGCGACGCCTCGCCGACGTCGATAGACCCGTACATGGTGGTGCTCATCTCCCAGGTGCCGAAACCGATCGGGGAAGTCATGAGGTCGGTATTGCCGATAGGACGCCGTTCCATGCCTCAGACCCTACACTATCGACGCAGGCGCGTCAGGTGCGCCCGACTGCGCCTGGTCAGCTCTTGAGACCGCCCGTGAAGCCGCTCATCACCCTGCGCTGCGCCACGATAAACACGATGATCGGCGGCAGCGTCGCCACCACGGCCACCCCGATCCGCTCGTGCGCGGTGGACCACAACTGCACGTTCTGGAAGTACAGCAGCGATACGGGCAGCGTATACAGATCGGTCGAGGTCGCCAGCATGAACGGAAAGATGAAGGCGTTCCACGACATGATGATGCCGAGCAGACCGGCCGCCACGATGGCCGGCATTGCCAGCGGGATCAGGATGCTCCACAGGATGCGCAGGTCGGCCGCCCCATCGACGCGCCCCGCGTATTCGTACTCGACCGGGATGTCGCGGAAGAACCGGTACAGCAGCACGAATGGCAGCGGTTCCGCGGCCAGCACCAGGATGATGCCGAGATAGGTATTGATCAGACCCAGCCGGTAGACCACGAAGAAGGTCGGTATGAGCAGGGTGATGCCCGGGAACATGAACGTCGCGAACAGCAGCCAGACGATGACGCCCTTGAACGGCACCGGCTTGCGCGCCAGTGCGTAACCGGCAAGCACGCCGGTTACGAGATAGATCACCACCGCGCCGGAGGTCGTGATCAGGCTGTTCATCGTGTACCGGGCGATCGGGAACACGTCGCGTATCTCGATGAACAGGTACTCCCAGACGTAGATGGAGAATGGGTTCGGCAGCAGGTAGTTGCTGTCGCCGCGATAGAACGCCTCGTTGGTCATCAAGGTGCCGGACACCATCCACAGGTACGGATAGAGAAACACCACCAACCCGAGCGCAAGCAGGCCGTAGACGACCACCCGCCATGGCTCCCTGCGCCGGCGCACCGTTGTTACCGCGGTCGACACCGTGCCGTCCTACAACTTCAGGAGCTTTCCCGGTACGGCCGCGATCGCCGCCAGCACCAGGAACACAATCACCGAGCCGGCCGCCGCCCACTCCCACTTGGACAGCACGTAGGCCAGGTTGAACACGTAGTACATGATCGTCTCCGTGCTCGTCCCCGGTCCCCCCGCCGTGATGATGAAGATCGGCGTGAACGCCTGAAACGCGTCCACCAAGCCAATCAGAATGGCTACGGTAAACGCGGCGTGCAGGAACGGCACCGTGATGTACCGGAATTGCTGCCAGGCGTTGGCCCCGTCACAGCGCGCCGCCTCGTGATAGGCGGGATCGATCATCTCCAGGTTGGCCGAGAACACGATCACGTAGAAGCCCATGTTCTTCCACACCGAGATGCCCACGATGGTCGGCAGTGCCCAGGTGGTGCTGCCGAGCAGGAAGAACTTCTCGAATCCCAGCGCCGTGAACAGGGCGCCGATCGGCCCGAAGTCGGGGTTGAGTATCGACTCCCATACGTACGCCATGGCGGCGAACGTGCTGATAACCGGAACGAAGAAGGCTACCTTGAAGAACAGCGTCCCGCGTATGCCGCGCGCGTTGATCAGCAGCGCAACCAGCAGCGAGGAAACGATCGACACGGGCAGGTAGAGCACCAGGAAATAGCCGGTGCGCACAAAGGACTCGAACAGACGAGGCCGTTGCAGCACGCGAATGTAGTGCTCGAAACCGACGAACTCCGACGGTCCGCGGGGATTGAAGTCGATGAGGCTCATTCTGAGCCCCTCGATAATCGCGAAGTGCCTGAACAGCAGGAAGACGGTGAGCGCGGGAACGACGTACAGGAGGTAGGAGGAGCGCCGCATCAGCGAGCGCATCCTCCTGTTCTCCAGGGCGATTCTCATGGCCGTCCTACGGCCGTCCCCGCCTGCTTCCCTACTTGATGTACCCTTCGGCCTTCAGTTCGTTCATGATTTCGTCGACGGCCGCGCTGAACTCCTGCTCGATGTCGGCGTTCGGGTCCGCAAAGACCTTGTCCAGCGACGTCTGCAATACCGAGCGGTAGATGGAAGCCCACGGATGCGGCGGCCAATACGGCGTGGTGGCCATCGGCGTATCCAGGAAGAACTTGCGCCGCGGGTTGTCCTCCAGCGCGTCGAAATCGAGGTCGGTCCTGGCCACGGCGCCGATCGCATCGTAGCGCAGTTCCTGAGCTTCCTTGCTGATGAACACCTTCATGTACTCCAGCGCCTCCGCCTTGTGGTCGGAATCACGGACCAGCGAAATGGCGTGCTGGAAGTAAGGTGCGTAGTTCGGGGCCGCCTGATCCTGCGTCTGCGGCGGGAACAGGAACGGCACGTAGTCGGCATCAATGTTGCCGTCGAAGCGATTTACGTTCCAGTTCCCGAGCCGTCCGATGCCGACCCGGCCGGCGTTCATGGCATCGTACAGATTGCCCGCGCTCACGGCCAGGGCGTCGGCGTTGACTATTTTGTACTTGTGGACCCAGTCGCGCATCTCGGCGATTACCGCCCGCTGTTCCGGGTTGTTGAAGATCGGTTCCGGGGAATCGCCGTAGCGGTTTTCGTTGAATCCGGCCGCCGACCACCACGTGATGGCGGTGAGCAGGTTGGACACGCCGGGCCACAGCATCATGTAGTAGCCGATGGTGTCATCCTTGCCGTTACCGTCGGGGTCCTGGTTCTGGAATGCCGTGGCCATGTCGCGCATCTCGGCCCAATCACTCGGCAGTTCAAGTCCCAGCGTGTCCATCCAGCTCTCGCGGGCAAACAGGACGAGAGCGGCATAGTGGGTGGGCAGTCCATACAGCCTCTCGCCAGTGTGCACGCCGTCGATCACGCCGGGCAGCATCGTCGACAGGGCGTCCTGCAGTTCGGGATCCTGGTCCACCCAGGGCTGCAGGTTCTCGAATACCTGGTAGCGGTGCTCGGGGGGCAGCAGGCGCTCGGTGTCGTCCACGAACAGGTCCGGCGACTGGCCGGTGACGTAGAGCGATATGAATTTCTCCTCGATCCCCTCGGCGGCCTGCGGCTGCCACTCGATCCTGATGTTCGGGAACTTCTCGTTGAACATCGCGTCGATCTCGTTGTAGTGCTGTATGGTGCTCGCATCGGCAGCCGCAAAGGCAGTAATGGTAACCTTTTCCGCACCCGCCTCCTGCTCGCCGGCGGCATACGAGAGTGTCGCGGCCGCGCTGACAATGATCGCGCAGGCCAATAGTCTCTTCATGAAAGAACTCCTTGTAGACCACACTCTAACACAAACCGTACCAAGTGTCGAACCCCCGGTGACCTGACCGATTGCTGACTACGACTGCCGCACCCTGTAGCCGGCTGCCGGCGGCGACCAGCGTTCGGTTACCATCTCGGCGTCTGCGGCGGCCGCGTCGGCACTGGCGTCGACAACCAGGTGGGCACGCTGACGGGGAGCATGGGCAGTGAGGTAGGCGTTCTCGGAGGGGAGCCAGTACTCGATCTCCTCCGGCGGCGTGTCGCCGCGCCCGGCGAGCCGTGCGATCCGCTTCTCCCGTGGGCAGGCCAGCCAGATCGCCAGGTCGTAGTAATGCGCCAGTTCGCGCCGCATCGAGCTTACCCCGTCCACGATCACCACGCCGGCGGGCTGCACGGTCTGCCACCGGCGCAGCCGGTCCTGGGGCCAGTCATACAACTGGAACCGCGCGCTCCGGCCCGCGCGCAACGGGAGGATCACCTTGTCCCGCAGCCGGCGCCAGTCGGTGTCCTCCACCCGCGCCAGCCTGCTGCCGCGCTCCCGTTGGGTCCGGAAGAAGTGGTCCAGGTGCACGACCGCGCAATCGATGCCTCCGCCGGTGGCAAAGGCGTTCTGCAATCGGCGCGCGAACGTGGACTTGCCGGAGCCGGTACCGCCGTCAATGGCCACCAGCACGAAGGACCGGGACCGCAGGCGCTCGGCGGCAAAGGCGGCAACGAGTTGCTCGGGTGCCGTCAAGGCTTATGGATGGGCGGACAACACGGCGTCCCAGACCACTTCCGATGCCGCGACGCCGAGCGCACTGAGAGACCACCGCGCGGGGTTCACCTCGCGGGTCGACACCACCCACAGCGCGTCGCCGTCGTCGCGGGTATGGAATGGCTGAATCGCGCGTGCCATCGAGCTGTGCACCTGGCGGGCAAGCTGCGTGAGGTCGTGGCCGACCACGGTCTGGTTGGTGACCACCACGGTGAGCGTGGTATTGCCCGGCTGCGGCTCCGAATCGACGTAGCGGTCCAGTTCCTCGACCAGGCTCGACCGCCGCCCGGTGTGTGGATCGAGGTGACCGCGCACCACCGTGCCGGTGCGGTCGAACACGGCGCCGACGGCGTTCAGCACCACGCAGGCGAACACCTTGACGCCGCCGATGTCGCGGAAGGCGGCGCCCTGGCCGGACGGCTCGCCGCTGTCGTAGCGAAGTCCATTACCCACCGTGACCGACATTCCCGCGCCGCGCGCACCGAGCGGAAACCGCCCGGGTACCGCGGCGTCGAGAGCGGCGCGCCCCAGGCGCTTGTCCGGGTAGATGCTGTTGTCGCGTCGGCCGAAGTCGAACACGATGCCGCCGCTGACCAGCGGAATATCGCTGAAGCTGGCGCGGTAGCCGCCGCGCGCCAGCAGCCCCGCGGCCACCCCGCTGACCGCTTCCAGACCGAGCAGCGATCCGCCGGCCAGCGCAATGGCGTGCACAAAGCCGTAGTCGCCAATCACCCCCGGCGAACCGCCCCGAACGTCCATCGCGGCCGTCGCGCCGTCGGGTAAGTGCAGCACCGTCGTCCCCGTCGGCCCGTCCGGATACTCCGCAATGCCAACCCTCAACGCCGGAAAATCGAACGTCAGGACTCTCTCGCCAGCAGCGGTGTGAATCGGCAGCCCGCCGTGGTCATTGGTGTTGACTGGTCCGTTGCGGTCAGAGTTCATGGCACCGGGATTCCAGGGCTCTACCGATCTTGAGTGTGATAGACCTTGTCACATCGGTCATATCGCCATTGTCATTTCACGGTGCGAACGCGTAAAGCGGCGGCAGACAGCACTCACATCGTGGCCGGTCATGTCCCAGCCCGAGGGCCGCTTCATCCGATTCGTTAGCGGCCCGCGTGCTACGAGATCGACCGCAGACCTGAGCGCGCCGGGCATCAGTTGGCACACTCGCGAGGCGAGCGGGGCGCTTGCGCGTGGCGCAACCTGTGATGAGCTCCGCACCGCAACCTGAGATTGAACAACTCGGTAGCGCCGCCGAGCGCGAATGGCACGATATGATCGATCTCCAACCGGTAGCGGGAACCGCAGCGCCGCCCGCTGTGCTGGTCGACATAGCTGCAACAACCCCGGTCGCGGCGCCACACTTCCCGCCGCACGTCCGTTGGGATATACCGTGACCGGCAGCCCGGCAACGCGTCGCAGCAGTGCAACGCCGCGAGGTGCCGCTCCAGGGCCGGCGAACGCTCCGCCAAGCCCACCGCGCCATACGCGGCACCGTACGCAACCCGCTTCGCCGCCGAAGTCGCGAACCGGTGGCGGCCCCGCGCCGGCGCAAGCAACGCGCTCCGTTCGCCGGCTTCGAGGTGCGGTTCCACGGCGCAGGGCGCACGGCCCGGAACACCGTGCTTTCCGTCTCCCCAGCCGTCGCCGGCGGCGCGCCCTTGCCGCTTCGCCAGCGCAGCCGCCCGCCCGCCGCTGCCCCGCATCGCCTTCCGGGGCCGCCCGCCCGGCCCCCCCGTGCTCCCCGCCCCCCCCGCCGGCGCCGGCGGCCCCCCCTTGCCGCTTCGCCAGCGCGGCCCCCCCCCCGCCGCTGCCCCGCATCGCCTTCCGTGGCCGACTCGCATGCGTCGTCTCCCGACCGCGTCCCGGCGCCGAAGCGGTGTGGCAGGTCGTCTCCCGCACCGGCGCTGACTTGGTGCCGCCGTCCTCGGCTCCCGTGTGACGCTTCGGCGCCGAAGGACGGGACACGCCATTCAACACCACCGCGGGCGATGCGTCGTCGGGCTCGACTTCGCTCCGGCGTCCGACAGCGCCGCCCATCGTGCGGGCTACGTTCCCCCGCACCACCTCCGTACCGCGCTGGGCCGGCGTGTTTGCCGGTCGCTCGCCGTTGGCCGACGCTCGCCCGGCGGGACCCCGGCCCCGCCGTGGCCGTCCCGGGTCGTAGCGGTCCAGGCTAAAACATTAGTGTTTCGTCGTGTTTCAATTTGTGCTGTTAAGTTACCCTGGTCAAACATTTTATCACTGTCCACCGTCGCTTGACGTTTCATCTCATTCTGCATATTCTCGCCAGTATGGTGCTAACCATGGTGATAACCCTAGACGGCCCTCGCAACCCGGCCCCACGACTATGAGACAATCCCGTCCGAAGAGGCTCAGCGCTTCCTTCGTCCGCACCGTCAAGCGTCCCGGCCGCTACGGCGACGGATACGGCGGGCACGGCTTGAGCCTGCTCGTGAAGCCGCGTGCGCACGGCGGCATGGCGAAGTCATGGAGCCAAAGGCTACGGATCAACGGCAAGCCCTGCAACATCGGGCTCGGCCCGTTCCCGATCGTCACCCTGGCGGAGGCGCGGGACGCGGCGCTTGAGAACGCACGCGCCGTCTACCAGGGGCGTGACCCGAGGGAGCGAACCGCGATACCCACCTTCGACAAGGCCGCCGAGACCGTCATCGAGATGCGCGCCAGCACTTGGCGCAATCCGCTCACCGCCAACATCTGGCGGTCCTCGTTCAAGCGGCTCGTTTCTCCAAAGATCGGGATGAAACCGATCAACGCCATCACCAGCGCCGATATCCTGTCAGTGCTTACGCCGATCTGGAACAATGGCAGGCACGAGACAGCCCGACGCCTGCGCCATCGGATCGGCGCCGTTATGCGTTGGTCGATCGGCGCGGGGCACCGGGTCGACAATCCGGCCGGTGACGCGATATCACAGGCGCTGCCGAAGAACGGCACCGCTCCGCAGCGGCACCGGCGAGCCCTTCATCATCGAGAGGTGGCAGGAGCGCTCGCCAGGATTCGGGCGTCCGACGCGGGGACAGCCACCAAGCTGCTGTTGGAGTTCATTATCCTGACGACGGTTCGATCCGGTGAGGCTCGGCTAGCCAACTGGAGCGAGGTCGACCTACCGGCCGCGGTCTGGACGGTACCTGCCGAGAGAATGAAATCCGGTCGTGAGCATCGGGTGCCGCTGTCGACGCGGGCGCTTGAAGTGCTGGCCGAAGCGCAGCAGTTGACCGATGGCTCGGGGCTGCTGTTTCCTTCGCCGACCGGCAAGGCGATGGGGGCCATGACGACGAGCAAGCTGTTGAACAGGGCGCGTATCGACGCCTCGACGCACGGCTTCCGTACCTCGTTTCGCTCCTGGTGCGCCGAGAACAACGAATCACGCGAGTTGGCCGAGATCGCACTTGCCCATGTGGTTGCAGGCGTAGAAGGCGCCTACATGCGTTCCGACTTGTTTGAGCGGCGGCGCAAGCTGATGCAGGCGTGGGCCGACTACTTAAGCGTCCCGGCGGCAGGTTGACGCAAGACCGCAAGCGGGGAGCGCGATCACGCTTGCCAGACATGGTCGCCATGATCGTGCCGATCCTGGCACACGAGGAATGAGACCATCCGACAGGTGAACGGACGTATCTCATCGACCATGAGGTGAGCCAATGATCAGAACCACATCAAGAGCAACCCGGCATGTGGGGCGATTGCGTGGGCTGTCCCGGACAAAGCTGCCACCAGGTGGTCGGTCGGACGAGCAGGCCGTGCGTGCACGGAGCACCAGCACGGCCGCGAAGCTCCCCGGACTGCCCTTGATCAGCCGGGGCGTCTCGTTGGTGATGTCGATCTTGGTGCATGTGTCTTGACGGTGCGGGCGGTTCGGATGAAGCGCCGCGAGCGGCGCAGGCGGCGCAGGCGGCGCAGGCGGCGCAGGAGTCTATGGAGACGAGGCCCCACGACCTGAGAAACAGTCTCGGAACGTGGTGAAGCGAGATGGAGAAACCTCGGGAACTGGCCGAGCAAGCGCTTGGCAACCTAAATCGGTAGAGGCGGCCTACGTGCAACTCGACCTGTTCGATCGGCGGCACGAGCTGGTCGAAGCCTGCGACGACTACCTGTCGCAACAGAGAGGTCAGCCGCGGGGGCTGGCTAGTTACCTCTTCGAAGTGATTGTCAGAGTCGGTTAGGATGAAGTAATTCGTGTTATTAGCACAACTTAGGGGACACTCGAAGAGGCCGGGTATCTCTATGTTACCAACATTGTGCGTGCGTCCGTCCGGGCCGGTGAGGTCGCGGCGGGGGAGGCAGTCGGCAAGCCGCTCACGCGGTCGACGATTGCGCGTGCGCACACCGCTGGCCCGGGAGAGACCCCCGCGGGTAGGTGCCAATTGTGCCAATTGCATGGCTTCAGTTTGGTGACCTGCAGCATCGGGATCCGTAGTAGCTCCTCATCTGCGGGATGTCGTTGTGGCTTCAGGTTCCAGGTTCTTCCACCTCCGTCAGCCCCAACGACACCGCAGGGTTCTCTCAACGGCGATGCCACCCGCGACTAACTTCCGAAGTACCTGCGCCAACCCGCGTAGTAGTGACCCGCATCCGCTTGCGAACCGCCCCCGCGGTGTGAAGCTATACGATCAGACCCACATCGCGCCGCCTTCGGGATCGCTACCGCCGGGTACTTGACAAGTAGATGACAAACGGTTGACAACAATGATACTATAGGGGTGGAGGACCAAAGCCATGGCGCAGCAGACCAGGCAGCAAGTATCAATTCGTAGAGAGGACTGGGAGAAGGCGCAGCAGCTGCGGGACGAGTTCACTGCGGTGAGCGGTGGCAAGTTCACGATCACGGACACCATTGGAAAGGCGCTGCAGTATCTGGAGGGAGCGCTCTCGGAGAGCTCCTGGCCGTCGCTGACCGCAAAGATCGAGGCGGAGATCATGGTACGGGAGGAACGCTTCAGGAGGGAAGTCATCAGCGTACTCTCACAGTTCATCGCTCGAGCTATGCCTGAACGGACACTCCGCAAGGTGACGTTCGAACACACAGGGGTGCCGGGTACCGGGGGAGTGGTAATGGTAGTGCATCTCGATGACCGCGCGGTTCCGTTGTTCATGTGGCGAATGGGGATGGTGGAGCGCACGCCGGTAGAGTCGGATGGCGATTGAGGCCAAAGTGACTTCTCCTGCGATTCTGCGTCTACCGGACGTTATTGCGCTTGTGGGGGTAAGCAGAACGACAATCTGGAGGTGGCGTGATGCCGGCACCTTTCCACGTCCAGTTCGCCTTGGCACCCGCTCCGTCGGATGGCATCGCGAGGACGTAGAACGATGGTTGGAGGAGCTGCCTAAAGTGTAGGCCGTCACTGTGAGCGCACCGGGACGAGAGGGCCTCATCCGGTGGGATGGTCAACCATCATCGACTCGGCAACAGGGTTATTCGAAGCAAGCGCGTCCGGAAACGCCCGTGGCGCTCGCACTCCCACTCACGTTTGTTCGACAACGCGGTGAGAAAGTTGCGGTTCAATGACGCAGCAGCCAGCAGCGTAGCGGCGCATCCAGGCGATGCCGCTTCACCGGCGGCACGGGAGCGTGCACAGCAGGTTGCAGAGCGGGGATGCAACCCCACTTCGGCGGCGCGTGTGAAGACCGACCTGGCCGGCGCCGAGGTAGCGTCCATGCAAGTGGTGTAACTCTGGGATCTCCAGAATAGGCGCTAAGCCGCCTGCCCGTCCTCGATCATCAGCTTGGAGTCTGATGCCATGATCTTCGCCAGGCTGTCCTGGCTCATATAG
>MKWU01005689.1_pt1 | contig 13326 bp, 10 predicted proteins | sample 809101 | NCBI WGS metagenome assembly MKWU01 (sample SAMN05860141, study PRJNA318959) | sponge metagenome | host: Aplysina aerophoba | place: Slovenia: Piran, Adriatic Sea, Gulf of Piran | collected 2013-05-07 | reverse complement strand
TGGTACGAATGTGTCTATTTATTTTTAGGATTCACTATAGAAGCGAACAGGCTACAATCCTTGGTAACAAGGTTAGCAAAATTAACCCGAATTGTCAACACAAAAACACATTTTCAGCGGGTTTAAGCGCAATTAGCGTCTTAACGGGCGCGTTGTACCGCCTTAACAAGCTTCTCGGCTCTTTCTGTGAGGCGTGCGAATTCGCCAGCGGCAATCAATTGATTATTCACCAATGCGCTACCAACTCCCAAAGCGGTAGCACCCGCAGCGATAAACGCAGCGGCGTTTTCAGCGTTGATACCGCCGGTGGGGACGAGCGGAATCTGCGGGAGCGGTGCTTTCACATCTTTTATATAGGCGGGACCGACACCGCTTGATGGAAACACCTTGACATAATCTGCCCCAGTTTCCCAGGCTGTCAAAATTTCTGTTGGCGTAAAGGCACCCGGGATAACGACTTTCCCGTAGCGGTTACAGATCTCAATGACATCCGGTTTTGTAACCGGGCTGACAATAAACTCCGCGCCTGCGAGCATCACCGCGCGAGCTGTCTCGGCATCTAACACCGATCCTGCACCCACCAAAACGGCATCCCCATACGCTGATGAAACATCGCTAATGACCTGTAACGCATTCGGTGTCGTCATCGTGACTTCAATCACGTTAACGCCACCAGCATGAATTGCTGCCGCCGTCTCAATCAATTCATCCGCGCTGTTGGCACGAATAATAGCGACAATACCACATGTTTCGATCCGTTGCATCTGTTCTAATTTCGTCATAGACTTCCTCAAAATCAGCACCGCACGTCAACTCTCACGCTCGTACTTGAGGCGAAAGGCACACGGTTTGTAGATATAGTAGAGCCCGTAATTATTTGCACACATAGGGGAACCGTAGGGGTTGGGTAACCCAACCCCTACGAGCGACAAGTGTAAACTTATTTTCGGATTTTACTATAATACCTCAAAAGTGGTGATATTTTTGTTGCGATTTGTCTGTTAATATGTTATAATTAAAGCAGTGAAGCGAGCAGAAAAACAGACTATCGCTAATTCAGTATCATTAATAGCAACTTTCGGTGCGCACGTGTATCCAAAATTGCTTTCTAAAAAAGAATGGAAGTTGTTCCACTACTCCCCTATCTGATTGGCTTGACAGGTTTACTTGTCCTCTCCGGCTTTTTCTCCGGTTCCGAGACGGCTTTATGCGCACTTACCCAAGTCCAAATTGAGCGAATTCGTATTGAAAAGGGCAGCGCGTCTGCGATCATCAATTTCGTTGACAATCCGCGCAGGCTATTCATTACCGTTCTGCTCGGTAATAACCTTGTCAATGTCGCGTTCGCAATCCTCATGCTCTCGTTTATCGGGCGAGTGCTTCCGCAACACCCGGAATCCATCCGCTTCGTCATAGCCTTAGTCCTCAATGTTTTCCTCATGCTGATTTTTGGCGAAATGACACCAAAGACGCACGCTATTAAACATGCAGAGTCTTTTGCGAAAATAACGGCACCGCTGTTATGGGTGTTTTCCATTTTCATCGCTCCATTACGCGGGTTGCTGCGCAGAATCATTGACTTCCTCGTCCCAATATTTGGTGGACACCTACCGGCTACCGAACACCTCACATCAACGGACTTTATAGAAATTCTCAATACTTACCACGAAGAAGCACTCCCTTCTGATGAACGCGAAATTGTTAGTAATATCCTTCAACTGCGTGACATCGAAGCAAGAGAGATTATGGTGCCGCGAACCGAAGTCGTCGCAGTCCCTACATCAAACACGATCCAAGCAACCTTAAAGCAAGCAAAAGAATCCGGTTTCTCACGGATTCCGGTTTATCAGGAGCAGATTGATAATATCTGTGGTATCTTCTATGTCAAAGATCTTGCCTTGTGGCGACACGCGGCTGTGAATGTGCTCACGATTGATGCGTTTCTTGAAAAACGGGACCGGATTTCTGAAGACCCATCCAGTGCTTCCCTTATTCGAGCACCTATCTTCGTTCTTGAGACCCGTGAAATCGGGATGCTGTTACTACAACTCACACGCGAAAAAACCAAAATGGCGATTCTCCGAGATGAGTATGGCGGCGTTTCAGGAATTGTTACGACCGAAGACATCATTGAGCAGGTCGTCGGAGATATCGTTGACGAACATGACAGAGATGACGCGCCACCCGATTTTGTTAAACACTCTGAAGCACCCTTATTACTTGAAACTTCCGGACGCATGAGCATCAGGAAACTCAACCAGCAATTTGAACTAAAACTCAGCGAAGATGACGTAGACACTATTGGCGGCTATGTCTTTGGACTTTTCGGACGAATTCCTTCCGTCGGCGAACTCTATACAGATGAAAACGGCATTGAATTTGAAATTACGGCTACAGAAGGAAATGTTATCACAGGTTTGTTTATCAAAGTACCGGATACCGATGAAACTGAAACTGAAGCCTAACAACAGATACCAGACACAAAACAATTGAGAATTTTTTTACTATCCCTCTTTTTAATCGGTGCGAGTAGTACAGGACAGATTATTGTACTCATTTCACTTGTCCTCGCGGTGCTTGTCTGCCTTGTACTCTCAGCCTTCTACTCCGGTTCGGAAACAGCACTCGTATCTGTCAATAAAATTCGGATTAACCAACTCGTTGAATCTCAAGATGCTAAAGCAAAAATTATTCACCGCTTGGTTGAATCTCCCGATAGGATGCTCGCGCTGACTTTAGCAGGAACAAATCTTGCGAATGTTCTGATTTCACAATTCGGCGACCGCTTGACTGCAAGAGTCTTTCCTAACGCAGAAAACTTACAAGGACCCATCGCTATCATCTGGGTAACCACGCTGCTCCTCATCTTCGGTGAAATTTTGCCGAAAACGATTTTTCGTGTTAAAGCAGATAGCCTCGCGCTGCGCTATGCCTATCCGTTACGGATCTCTGAATCGGTATTGGCACCTTTAATTTACCTCGTACAAACTCTGACAAAACTCATTGTCAGGATTGTAGACAGAGGTGACAGTACACCGAGTCCCGATGCCCAACGTGAAGAGTTACGGCTACTCGCCACTATGGGTGAACGCTCAGGCAACCTACTTACAGACCAACGCCGGATGATTCACAGTCTACTCAACTTGCAAGATCGAACCGTAGAACAAGTTATGGTACCGCTTGTTGATATCGTCGCAATAGAAAGAAATACGAACCGCGAAGACTTTTTGCAAATCGCCACTGACGCTGGTTTTTCAAGAATCCCGGTCTACGAAGAACAGATTTATAACATCGTCGGGATTGTCAATCTCTTGGATGTCATTTATGATGACGTTGACTCAGGAACCGATACAGATAAAGAGAATAAAGAGGGCACCGCGTCTGCAACAATTGAGCCGTTCATCCGGACAGACTTGCACTTTGTGCCTGAATCGAAAAATATTAACGCGCTCCTGAAAGAAATTCAAAATACCCGACACACGATGGTATTCGCTGTCGATGAATATCGAGGTACTGTCGGACTCGTTACTATCGAGGACCTTGTTGAAGAAATTGTTGGCGAATTCGCCGATGAACGTGATGTTCCCGACCTCATCCGTTTAATCGCACCTCACATCCTTGAATGCGATGCGAGAACCGAAGTCGATCTGCTTGAAGAATACTACGGACTCCCGATTCCCGAAGGTGACTACGAGACAGTGGCTGGCTATATCCTCGATCGGACTGGGACGATTCCAGAAACCGGCACTGAACTCAATTTAGGCGATGCCATCATTACTGTCATAGATGCCGATGAACGTGGTATCCGTAAAGTTCGCATTCGGCGAAGACTCGGACGTTTCACGTCTTAATCACGCTTGTAGACCCAGCGACCCGTCCGCAGATATACCAATACGCATAAACGCTATCAGAGAATTCCGAGTGGCGGCATCACGACAATCTCTTCGGTTACCATACCAAGCGGTTGCTGGCAGATAGAAACAACTGTTCCCGCCACATGTTCAGGTTTAAGCATCTGTTCAAAGTCTGGGTGTTGTGGAACGTCATCCCAAAACGGGGTATGCACGGAACCCGGTAGGACCGCGGTAACTCGAATATTCTGCTGACGGACTTCGGCGGCTAAGACCTTCGTCAGTGCTAACGCACCTGCCTTTGCTGCGCAGTAAGCCGCTGAGGCTTCAAACGCAACCTTCGCAGCGATCGAAAGCACATTAATAATCTGTCCGCTGCCCTGCGCCAACATAGGTGGCAGCGCGTACTTCGCGCAGAGATAAACCGCTTTCAAATTGGAATTGAGCACCGTATCCCAGTCGTCAGGTGCGAAATCGATGACGGGTCCGAAATGACCGATCCCGGCGTTGTTGACCAGAATATCCACGTGTTGATATGCATCAAGTGTCTGTTCAATGAGTCGCTGCACGGCATCTACGTCAGTGACATCCGTCGGAATAGCCAGTATGGAATCGGGGTTAGAAACCCCTCCTACGCTGAGATCCGTTGCAACCTGTTCAAGCGTCTCGCGTGTTCGGGCAGCGAGTACAACCTTCGCGCCTGCTGCTGCGAAAGCGGATGCGATTGCCTTACCGATCCCCTTTGACGCGCCAGTAACCACAACGACCTTTCCGTTGAGTCTTCCTATTTCCGTCTCATTGGAATACCGGAGCCTGTCAATCCGCGGTCGAAAGACTTCATTTAACTTTTCAAGTTTGGTGGCTAACCATTCATGTTGATTGGGCCAGTCTGTCTCATCGGTGACATCTATATCCTGTTTTAGGAAGGCCACGCGTTTTTCACTCTGCACTGAATACCATGAAAGCAATTCACCACATTCGTTCTCGATGTCCGCTGATTGTTGCTTCAACGCCCGAAAGTAAGTTTTGGCGTTGGCACCTCGTATTATAAACGCAGCACCAAGACCCTCTTTTTTTCGCTGGCTTGCTCTCACTGCAAAACCGGGGCAACCTATCTGGAAATCTCTATAATGCTTATAGTCCGATTCTATAGGTTCTAAGGGGTGGAGTTGGCTACCTCGCTGACGCAAGTAGGTACAAAATTCAGTCCAATATCTTATATTCTGCTTTTGCCGTTCAGATCGATTTTCCTTCACCACGCATTACCTCCGGTGAGATAGAATAGACAACACCAATGGATAACTTCAAGAGATGTTACCTTCCTTTGAGTTTAGCCACGATGATTGTTTTGATAAAGCGAGGAATCACGGGACAACTTCTCCTATAAGCCCAACTACTTGAGACATATTTATTTCCAAGTACATCACTTCTCGATGTAGATGTCAGCGAATCCAACGCAACCCACTCAGCAACGATCACTGGAAAGTTAATAAACCTCGGCATTCCAGCTGTCATAAGGTCATTTGATACTATTAGTATTTCAACTTTGAACTTGAGGTCAGGTTCGTAGTAGGGCGATTCATCGCACGTTCCACGGTCAACAACGGGCAATAAATTGCCCTACTACGAACAGGATCACCTATAAACTCAACATTGAAGAACTACTATTTCAGAATCAGCATCTTGCGAGTATCAGTAAAATCTCTTGCAGTGAGCGTATAGAAATAAACACCACTTGCGACCTGTTCACCAAGTCCATTTCTACCATCCCAATAGGCAGCACGACTCCGAGATTTGTAAACGCCTGTAGCTTGATAACCTAAGTTCAGATTCCGAACCAATTGCCCATCGGCAGCATAAATAGATATACTAATCTCTAAACCCTTTGCTAACTGATAAGGTATCCATGTTTCTGGATTAAATGGATTTGGATAGTTCGGCATTAGTTGCGTAATCTGGGGCGACTCAGCCACTAACTGAGGAGCTGCGGGGGTGTCGCCTATTTCAAATCTAACGATCTCTGTGAAGTCGTATTTGGAGAAGTTTTCCGCTCTATCGAACAGAGTCATCTCAGCAAGCCCCCAAGTTCCTGGTATACTACCGACTGGTAGGATAATCCGCTGACGGTATTCTTTATAGATAGTTGGATCGTCTGATGGATACATCTCCCCACGCCCACTATGATAATGCCAGAAATGATGCATTGACCCATGAGGGTCTCGCAAATACATTCCGCTTATCCGATACCCACTAATGTTATCCTTAATAAAAAAGGAAATATCGACAGTTGTTTCACCGTTAGGTGCTTCGGGCACTGTAGGCACTGCTGATATAGTTATTCTATTTATCTCAAGCACAGGTGGTTGCAAATCTGGATTTGTGGTTTCAACTACAATTGATTTAGGCGTTTCGTCTAAATGATTATAATTATCTGATGGATTGCCATCTGGTTCGTTAGTAAAGAAAACATTGATACCATTATATGCGACATCTCGCATACAGATACGATTCATTTCATATCGACCACTCGGCATGTAATCTGGCACCTCAAAATCAATACTTACTTTCCCTGTAGTAGGATTATAGTTACCATAGTTAAAAACTCCATGGCGCGAATATGTTTCTACAAATTCATCATTTATATTCCCGCAGACATGATCTATTCCAGATTTTTCTTTAACATCCCATGTTGCTGTGATAACTTGATAACGCTCGCCCTTACCTGTGAACCTCTCGGATAGGGAAAGTTCCATAGAGTCTTTGACATACTCGGGTGGGTCCAAATCTTCAAGCGGATTATTAATGTAGCATTGCCAGCCAAATGTGCGCTTATTCTGATGCCTTTCTTGATCGTTTTTATCTTCAAGTGAAATGTTTTCTGGCGACCAGTATCCGTTTTTAGCATATTTAGATACTGTGCGCTGCCCTCGGAATGTATGACTTTCGGATACCTGATTGCCGTTTTCGTCTATCGCGTAAAGCCGCATATCAAAGAAAACATTTTGCGTGCTTTCTACTGGAAAAAGCCTAACATATAGACTTCTCGCTGTATCAAATTCGCTTTCGCCATGGATCTCTATCTCAACTGTAAGCAATTTATCCTCTTTAGGTTCACCGTCTACCCGTATATCAACCCGTATAATCTGACCGGGGTATACATAATCTGGATAAAGATTATAGACTTCGAATGTTAGATCCTCTCGGATACGAGAAATATAGCGCGTTCCGTGCATAATTCGGTTCTGGATAAATTCGTATTTAGCAGGCGAGCGAGAACGGAGTTTGTTGGGTCTAACAATGTAGTGACTAATGCTTTCTGCCATATCTTCATTTGGATTCTCACCGTGAGCATAGGCAGATACAAATTCTGTTTGCTTCGTAGTATACCAGTCGTCTCCGTCCTGCTTCCAGCCACCGAGTTCAATCCAGTCCTGCTTAAGTTGTTCGTCGAAAAGGTAGTGCCATAGAAAATGCGCTTTCTCATGGAGAATAAGTCTGTGGATACCGTCTGAGTCGCCACCTTTAAAGGCACTTTCCATGAACTCTATGTAACCTGCTGTTGGCCAAGCCACGGCAGCAGCTTGTGGGTACAACAGGTGCGGTAATCCATCTAATCTTCGGATAATATAGTTCAATCCAGGTGTTTTCAGCATACCCGTAGGATACTCTTCGAGCATTGAGATAAGTTCCATCAACTCATCATTCTTAAATGACATAAACCTGCCAGCATGTTCGGCGGTTGTGTTTTTCGTAAGTTCTTCATAGCTAGGTGGATTTACACTAACGGCATATCGCTCCCTAAGAATATAATCAACAGTACCTCTATCTGCCCCATTATCAGTAATATAGCGAACAACTGCACGATGGAGCCTTCTGGAGAAAAACCTACCTCTTATGCCATCAATTTCTGCTAATCTTTGTTCTGCATAATCGAAAGCGTGTGAAGATATAACAACTATTTTAATCCCGCGTATATCTAAAAACATAATATCGTTATGGATATGGCTATCTGTTAAAGTCCAGTAACTTCGATCGTTTTCTTGGTGATACCAATATTGAGGAACAGACTCGAACGCTGAGAGTAACAACTGAGCAAGGTCGGAGTTCCACTGACCCGATAAGTGAACGCCATATTGCTGTCTTAATTGCAGTGAAGCGGTAGTAGAACTTATTTGAACGGGGTTATCAAGAAGCGTTACTTCGACGGGTTGTATAACCGATACTGTTTCAGATCCAGACGGGGTTTCATCTATTTCCCAATGGTAAGTAAAAGGTTCTGCGTGTGTGTATGTACCAATAGCGAGCAAAAAATCTACAATCAAAAGAAATATGATGTTTTTCACCTTTATTCTCCTGGGCATCTTCGGTAAACTTTACTATAGTTTACGACTTGTACCAGCTTGGTCATAGAGGACATCGATGCTTTCAAGAAACGACATGATTCAAAACAACTTCTTTAGTCCCGTAGGGTTTGCTCGGGTATTTCTTCAGTATGTTTATAGAAACGCGGCCGCTTCCATTCTTTGGTTTCCCCGTAAGGATGGCATGTGAACTGAACTATGGATGCAGCAAACTCCACTATTTATACGAAAGTTTGGACAATCTTAAGACAGACATGTCGCCCCTACGGGACTTAGCTTCGCGGGGGATGCTTTTTCTATAAACATGTCGCCCCTACGGGGCTGTGCACCGGTGCATTCATGTTACTTTTCTACAAGCTGCGTTTGTGTTGGTAACTGTCCGAAAAAACCGAAAACTACTGTGGAAACATATTGTGTTCCGGACAAAAACTGTCCAAATTATAGTATAAATTATAACGTAAGTTAGCACTTATTTATTCACATAGCACGCTGCTGGAGTGCTATCGCGTAAATACGCCATTTTCTACAGACATATCACCGTTCATGAAGATTAAGAATTTAATCGGGTAATTTTTCCTGATGTCCGGTGCGGTTAGGAAACCGTACCTACCGGATCTGGGAGAACACAGAATTACCCAAATATTTTATTAAACTTCATCTGCGGTGTGGAAAGAGACTAAAAACCCTTCTGAAATGTGTAAAATCTGTTAGTAGCAACTTGGGTTAGGATATTTGGACGCACCTCAAAAACTCCGCGCGCGTTGAACTGTCCTCTCGGAACGCCCCGCGCATAACATTTGTTACCATCTTAGGTGCCTGTTTTTCCACGCCGCGTGCCATCATGCACAAGTGTTGCCCCTCCATGACGACCGCAACACCGCGCGGGTCAAGTGCGGTTTCGAGTGCCTCGGCGATTTCACGTGTGAGCCGTTCTTGGACTTGCAACCGCCGGGAAAACATATCGACGATACGCGGGATCTTGCTCAAACCCACAATCCGGTTCCGTGGGAGATACCCGACGTGACATTTACCCCAAAAGGGAAGAATATGATGTTCACAGAGACTGTAAAATTCGATCTCCTTCACAATCACCATTTCATCGTAATCTTCATCAAAGATCGCCCCATTCAAAATATTATCAACATTTTGATGGTAGCCGCTTGTTAGAAATTCCATCGCTTTCGCGGCACGGAGCGGCGTTTTCACTAAGCCTTCACGACTCGGATCTTCACCTAAATTTTTAATAATTTTGGTGAAGAGATCCTCTAATTCTGGGTTCGGAGGCTCCTGTTTAAGATCCATTGTGTTAAAATGTGTCTCCATTGCGCTGTTTAGCCGCACTTCTCGGAGAAAATAGATGACGCGCCGTAGTAATCAAAGTGATTTTTCGGCGTTTCTCTCAAGCGAAGGCGATGTAAAACCACCGGACGTAAATTCGGTGCTAATACATCCCAAAGCACTTTGACGAAATTTTCCGAGGTTGGGTTAAGCGTCTCAAATTCAGGCGTATCCACATTGAGATGCTTGTAATCGAAGCGCGCATAGACCTGTTTTTGAACGACTTCATCAAGAAAATTCAGACCTGCTACCAACCCGGTTCTCTTATCTACATCTCCCTTTACGGTAACTTCAAGGACATAATTATGCCCATGTCCAGCCGGGTTATTGCATTTTCCGAAGATGTCCTGATTTTCCTCGTCACTGAGCGCGTGGCTATGCAAGCGGTGGGCTGCACTAAATTCGTAAACTTTGGTCAGATAAACCATCGGTCCATCCCCATAATAGTCGGCAAAATTAGATGTGCTTTCGTAGAGTCGAACTCTGTGCAACATCCCATCTGGCAGAGAAGGCAGGAGTCGTTGCCAAATCTCCATAGTGATGTTTTCACACGTCGGTTGCAGGTGTGGGTTCTTTGCGAAAACTGGGTGTTGACGGTTCAGATGTTTGTGATCGTAATTAGCAAGCACTTCCGACTTCAACAAGGCATCCAAGGTTACCAGATTGATAACCATACCGTCGTCCGCATCTACATCGCCCTTCACCATCACCTCGAGCACATAGTTATGTCCGTGGCTATTTGGATTTGCGGCGGCACCGAACAATGCAAAATTCGCTGCGTCGCTCAATTCAGGGATACGATTGTAATGTGATGCTTCAAACGCGGTCTGCCGGGTTAAGTAATACATCGGTTTTTGCGTTGCTACCTTGCATACCTGCGTATTTACGGGTTATGCCGCTGAGGTGTCACGAGTTCATCATCTACAGATTCATATTGGACTGCCATGAGCCATTCGCCTGTTCCGCGTATCTGGACGTTGCACTTCTTCAGCCATTCGACTAAGACAACGCGATCCGGTGCTTCCCACTCGCAGACCATTCTGCCGGACAGCGTATCACACAAGACTCGGATATTACGAATATCGGCGTTTTCTTCTTCTCTGAATCGCTTCAGCAGTCGCGCCACATCTTGGCGGGTCATGCAGGCAATCGCATGGGCAGTAACGAATTTAGGCATATTTTTTAATAGTGGTCAGTTAACAGTTAACAGTGATCAGTTAAGAGATGCCCCGACTGATAACTGAAAATTGTTAACCATTAAAACCGATAGTTTTCACCGAAAACTCGCGCTTTAGTCAAAGTATCTGTAGACGAGTTCTGGGTCAAAACTGAAAACCGGATAACTATTCAGCCGGAAGCCATCTTGCCGACAGTCATTCCTTTAGTCGCGTGCGATGGGCGCGCCGACAAGGTTGCCCCATTCCGTCCAACTGCCATCGTAGTTGCGGACTTTCTCATAACCGAGTAGATACTTCAGTACAAACCACGTATGCGATGAACGCTCACCAATACGGCAATAGGCGATTGTCTCTTTACTATCGTCAACCCCTTCACCACCGTAGATTTCCTGCAGTTCATCGTGAGATTTAAAGGTGCCGTCTTCAGCAACTGCTGTTGCCCACGGGATGTTCGCTGCACCGGGGATATGACCACCGCGTTGCGCCGTCTCGCTCATACCCGGAGGTGCGATGACTTCGCCGGAGAATTCGGCAGGTGAACGGACATCAACGAGGTTAACAACGCCTTGCCCTAATGTGTAGCCAACCGTAGTTGCTGTAGCGCGGACATTGTCGTCGGGGAATTTCGCCTGATATCCGGTGCTGTCATAATCTGGCACGTCAGTGACAAGATCTCTGCCTTCATCGATCCATTTTTGGCGACCGCCGTTCATCACCTTCAACAGACTTTCATCGTGTCCGTAGTAACGGAATTGCCACAATGCGTAAGTTGCGAACCAGTTGTTGTTATCGCCGTAGAAAATAACGGTTGTATCGTTAGCAATACCGCTGTCGTTGCAGAGTGCTTCAAATTGATCTCTTGTAAGAATATCGCGTCGAATCTGGTCGCAGAGTTGTGTCTGCCAATTCAGTCCGACCGCGCCAGCGATATGTCCTTCCGCATAAGCAGACGTATCAACATCAACCTCAAGGAGCCGGATACCGGCATCGCCGCCGTGTGCGGCGACCCATTCTGTAGTTACCAAAACATCAGGATTCGCGTAATCAGCCATTTTTATTTTAATCTCCCTTGTTCTTTTTCAGGCTTGCAACACAGGAAATTTGCAAGCTGCGTCCTATTGACGAATGAAATAATACTTTCTTATATTATACATTTCTACAGGTAATTTGTCAAATGGAGATGCGGTTTTACGACTATCTTGCCCGTTTTTACGCAATTTGTCAAGTTTTTTCCGGCACAGTAGGTACTGCGAGCAGGTGATTAGGAAAATTTGCCGATCCCATGGGACTTGACCACCGGACGCAAACATTTGGTTGTCTTTATGAGGAAACTAAAGCGGGAGTTTCGTAGGTTGGGTTGAACGGAAATGAGAAGATGGATGTGGCACTACAGATATACATCAAATCCAATGTAGCATCGGATACATTCAAAAACGCAGTGAAACCCAACTTGAAACCATCAGGGACCCGGAAATCGCAAAGGTGTTGGGTTTCTCTCGGTTTTCTGTTTGGCGTGCCATCTCTGGTGTAGGTTGAGTTTTGTGTTCCTTTTCAGCGTTTTGGGAGTATCCGTTCAACCCAACCTACGATCCGATAAGGTTTTTTCTAAAATTGACACTTATGGGTGGGTTAGAAACCACAGCCACTTTGCTTTGAGTAGGCGAGGTTAGAAAACCTCGCCAATAGTGTATTTATCAGATTCGCGTGCGTCCCAACATAACAGCATCACAAACGATTCGCATCATACGGTGCGGATTTCGGGACACTTTCTGCATCGCCATCGATGCGTGCGTCTTCGGGAATATATTTGCTGTAATCTGAGATACTCCCGTGTGTTACCGCATAGACAACGATATTGGTGAGTTGTCTCGCAGCAGCAGGTGCGAATTCGTCCAAAATTTTATTTCGGTCTTGGTAGTGACCGAAGAACGGTTTCTGCACTGCCCCATCCATCACATGCATCATTGCCTCCGTATCAACGAGAACAGCAAGTCGGCCATCGATGAAAACGCCCTGCAACTGTCCGTAGGGACCGTGATGGAGAATGGTGTTCCCCATTTTCCGAACTGGAAACCGGAGGGGCCCATTCAACTCATAGAAACTATTGTAAATCTCGTGATCTTGAGGGATAGTGGTGAGATGGTATTCAGGAAGAATTTGACGCAGGACGCGCATCGCAGGACGCATCGCATCCTCTGTGTTCCCGTGCGTGGGCATATAGATAAACCCACCGCGGTTTATGACATATTCGCGAATCTGCTGTGCCTCGCGATCAGTGTATCCCAAAGCAGGACGACTCCCTTTGGTTTGCCAGATAGCCTTACCCGACAATAATCCATTCTGGAGTTTTCCTGATGAACCGGAAATCGGTTCCATAAAGATGATCGGTGACTCAAAAAACGCCGCATCTGTAATTTGGACTGCGTCGACCATTTGGGTTTGGATGCCGGTGTGTTCATTCAGCGACTTGACTAAAAAGGGCAGACCTGCCCCGAATCGGAGATGTCCGATGCCGCTGCCTCAGAAATCAAGGTTCGGATGCAACGGGTCATCAAGACGCACAAGGTTGAGTTGTCCAATAATCTCTTTGCCGCGACC
>MKWU01005688.1_pt1 | contig 13327 bp, 10 predicted proteins | sample 809101 | NCBI WGS metagenome assembly MKWU01 (sample SAMN05860141, study PRJNA318959) | sponge metagenome | host: Aplysina aerophoba | place: Slovenia: Piran, Adriatic Sea, Gulf of Piran | collected 2013-05-07 | reverse complement strand
CTCGATGCGGAGCGTGCCCGCAGTCTTCGAGCCATGTTCGCATCACGGGTCCGGCCACGCCGCGTTCGATGGCTTCGAGCTGAGCGGCCGATCCGTACGCGTCGCGTTCGCCCTGAATCAGAAGCACCGGCACGGTGATCCCTTCGAGAAACGCCTCGATCGACCATTGCCTGAACTCCGGCACGAGCCAGGCGTCGTGCCATCCGAAGAACGCGTCATCGACCCGCTCGCCGTGGTAGCGGGCGAGACGCCCGCGCAGCTCGCCGTTGCGGTAGGCGTCGCCCGCGGCGCGAATGCTCTCGATGCTCATGTCCTCGCAGAACACGTGCGGTGCGAGCAACACCAGCGCGCGAATTCGCGCTCGCGAGGCTCCGCGGGGCTCCCCCGCGTGCACGATTGCGATGGACGCGCCGTCGCTGTGCCCGACCAGCACCGCGTCGTCGATGCCGGCCGCATCGAGCACCGCATCCAGGACATCGCGTCCTTCGACGTGCATGTAGTCGATGCCCCGCGGGAGCCCGGCCGGATCCGATCCGCCGTATCCGGCGCGGGAGTAGGCGAACACGGGGAGTTCCGTCCGCCGGTGAAGCCGGGCGGGAAAGTCCCGCCACGTCGAGACGCAGCCGAGCCCCTCGTGCAGGAGGACGAGGGTCGGACCCGCTCGCTCGGGCTCGCCCCACCACCGACACTCGAGCCGGACTCCGCCGGCGGTGACCGTCCGCATCGCTCGCTCCGGGCCGCGTCCTCGCGCCATTGTCGCCGCACTCGAGCTTTCCTTGAACCGCTCAGGGCATTTGCCGATTGAATCGAACCCACGGCGTCCCCACCTGTCCAACCAATCGAAATCGCAACCTGGACGGAGACCATGAGCAACATTGCCTACCGAGAGGACGACCCCTGGCTTTCGCACGATCCGCGCGTGTACCTGATGCACGTGGCGCGCGCGCGGGAGCTTCAGTCCGAAGCGTTCGGCCGGGCGTTCGGCGCGACGGGACGCTTTCTTGCCCGGAGCGTGTCCCGCGCGTTTCGGGGCATCACGGACGCCGTTCGCAAACGCCGGACGATCGCCGAGCTGTCCCGGCTCGACGAGCACCTGCTCGCCGACATCGGCATCGCCCGCGAACAGATTCCGACGATCGCGCAGGGGCTGATCGCTCCGAGCGGCGACGCGCCGCGGCGCACCGTCCCCGGCGCACCGTGTCCGCCGGAGCTCCGCGGCGAGGCCGCGAACGACTCGAAGTCGCCGCCCGTCGCCGCCTGAGGCGACGGTCCGGCAATGGTTCGGCAAGGGCCGGAGGCTCTGCGGTCCTCCTCCCTCCCCCGACCGGAATCCTCCGGCCCAATTGCCGACACCATCCCCGCCTGCCAGGAACGAGTGCGAAAATTTCACCGATGCGCGAAGCGACGGCGCGGATCGGCGGAATCTTCGCACTGGCCCGCCGCCGCGCAAGGAACGGCGGTCCCGTAGCCGAATCGCGGTCTCGTGACGGTGCCTCCGGGTCCGGGGGCGCCGCCTGCGTCGCCGGTGAGGCCGGTGCCGGCGCGCGACGGGCGGGAGTCCGATTCACGGCGCCGGTGACGGCGAAGCCCGCCCCGTCCATTCGCGTTCTTCGCCGCCCCTTGCGGCACCTGCGCCGACTCTCCACTATTGCGCCCTCCTCAGGGTAGGGCCCCCACGATCTCCGCACGGCAGTCATTCGCGCTCCGGGTCAACGACCGGTTCTTCTACGGCTGGGCGATGCTCGCCGTCGCCTCGCTCGTGATGCTCGCGAGCGGACCCGGGCAGTCGCACACGTTCAGCGTCTTCCTGCTTCCGATCTCCGAGGACCTGGGCATTTCCAGGACGTCGGTGTCGAGCGCATACGCGTTCGCGACGCTCGTCGCCGCATTCGGACTGCCGCACATCGGACGGCTGGTCGACCGCCACGGCGTGCGCAAGGTGCTCACCGGGGTGGGAGTCGCGCTCGGGACGGCGGCCGTCGCATTCGGGGCGGTGAGCGGCTTCGTGCTGCTCACCGTCGGATTCGCCGCGCTGCGGTTCTTCGGGCAGGGCTCGCTGATGCTCTGCGCGGGCAACCTCGCTTCGCAGTGGTTCGACCGCAAGCGCGGCCTCGCGCTGAGCCTGACCATGCTCGGGTTCTCGGTGAGCGTCGCGGTGCACCCGCCGCTCGCGCAGTGGCTGACCGAGGCGTACGGATGGCGGATGGCGTGGGTGATCATGGGAGCGGCGACCTGGCTGCTGCTGCTGCCTCCCGTCCTGCTGCTCGTCTTCGACCGCCCGGAAGTGCTGGGGCTCCGTCCGGACGGTTCAGGCCGGGACGCCGCCGGCGCGCGCCTGGACCCGCAGCCCGACGGCGCGGTGGCCGGCCTGACCCTTCCCGAAGCGAGGCGCACCGGCGCGTTCTGGATCATCCTGGCCTCGAACTGCTCGTTCTCCGCGCTGGTGACCGCGATGTTCTTCCACCAGGTGTCGGTGTTCGGGGCGCAGGGTCTCGACGCCGCCACCGCGGCCTCGATGTTCTCGATCTCGGCGGTGGTCATGGTGGTCACGACACCGCTGGTCGGGCTGCTGCTCGACCGGTTCCCGACAAAGCCGCTCTATGCCACGGCACTGGTCTCGGTGAGCGTCTCGCTCGTCGCAATGAGCTTCGTGGAGAATCTGCCGAGCGCCATCGTGTTCGGCGCGCTGTTCGGAATCGCCAACGGCGCGATGCACGCGCACTTCACCTTCGTGTGGCCGAAGTTCTTCGGCCGCAGGCATCTCGGATCGATTCAGGGCGTCAACCAGATGGGCGCCGTGATCGGCGCATCCGTCGGTCCGATTCCGCTGGGGCTCGGATACGACTACCTCGGCGGCTACGGCGGCACCCTCGTCGCCCTGGCCGCGATTCCGGTGATGTGCGCGGTCGCGGTGGTGTTCATGCGGGCGCCTCGGCTCGAAGGGGCCGCGGCCTGACCCGCCGGCCGCCCGCGACGCGTCACCGCGATTGCGCCGCCGCGGGCCCCGTCTCCGGGGTTTCCTCGAGCGAGCGCGACATGCGCGCGTTCGTGTCCGACAGCGTGCCCCCCGCCGGCGCGTACTTCAGGGTCATGACCGGGACCCTGTCCCTGAGGGCATCGTGGTACGAGCGCACCAGGTACTCGCGATCCGAGAGGACGATGCCGTCGAACGCGCTCGACTGCATGGCTTCCCAGGTCCATTCGATGAGCTGCGTATCCTCCCTGCCGGTGACGCGATCGATGCGGCCGGACAGGTAGCGGGACAGCCGCAGCTCGCGACTCTCGTCGCGGTAGCGGTACGTCGCGCCGCGCTGGACGGTGTGCCGCGCCCCGAGCGGATGCTCCTGATAGAAGAGCGCCGAATCGGGATAGAACGCCATCACGGTGTTCGGGAACATGCCGATGTAGAGCCACGCGCGCCGGTTCGGAACGGGAAGCCCGGCACGCTCGGGCAGGATCCTCTTGTAGTGCCGGACGCTCCAGAGCCGGCCGGGCCGCTCGGTGAGCTCGCCGAACGACCGTGTCGTGCCGTCGATCAGCGGCTCGTCGTAGTAGTTTCTCCCGTAGAGATCCTGAAGGGACGGATGCGCGACGGGCACGTGGTAGCCCTCGTTGTCCACGTCGCGCACCGCCTTCCAGTTCACGGCAAGCTCCTGGGTCCAGAACTCGCCGTCCGCGGGCACCATGGCGTCGGTGGCGTAGGGCGCCACCTCCGCATCGTGGCGGGCGAGCACGCGGGTGACGGCAGGCTGGTCGCCGGGCAGGAACCGGATGAAGACGAACCCCATCCATACGTCCAGCTCCACGGGCTTCAGGCCGTGCTCGACCCGGTCGAGCTTCGGGAGACTGTCCGGAAAGGCGGGGCCGCGGAGCGTCCCGTCGAGGTTGTAGCGCCAGCCGTGGAACGGACACTTGATCGTGCGGTCGCACCGCCCGCGGCTGCCCGCGACGACACGCGAGCCGCGGTGCCGGCACAGGTTGTGGAACGCGCGGATGCGGCCGTCCGCCCCACGCACCACCACGGCGCGTTCACCGGCCATGTCGAACGCGACCCAGTCTCCCGGCTCCGCGACGTCCGACACGTGGCACACCAGTTGCCAGTGACGGCGGAACAGGACATCCTTTTCAAGTTCCGTCAGTTCTTCGCTGTGGTAGGTCCAGGGCGGCAGTCCGCCGCGATCCCAGCCCGCCGGAGCCCGACCTGCCATGACATCCTTGTCCATCATCGTCTCCACGGGTTCCGGCCCCGATCCGGAGTCGCCGATGCCGCCCGCGAGCCGGCCGCGCGAACGCCGGCGGAACCGTCCGAGGCATTCCCCGATCCTTTCTCGCGCATGCGGCGGCCCTGAACGACGGCGGTGCGGGAGGCCCCAATCATCGAATCCGCGGAGGTGATCCCATGACCGGCTTCAAGGTGCTCGCGACCAACCACACGAGCTTCACGGTGTCGAGTCTCGACCGAACCGTGGCGTTCTTCCGCGATGCGCTCGGCTTCGAGGTCACGTCCAAGGCCCCGCGCGATCCCGCCGCCATCGAGCGCATCACCGGCGTCGAGGGCAGCGAGGTCATGATCGCATACGTGCGCGGACCCGGACACAGCATCGAGCTCATCGAGTATCTCGCGCCGGCCGGCCGCGGCAAGGTGGAGTCGAGACCGTGCGATACCGGCTTCGCGCACGTAGCCTACGATGTCGACGATCTCGACGCCGCGATGGCCGCCGCGGTCGAGCACGGGTTCTCGCCCCGCGGCTCGGTCTACAGCGTCGACCAGGGTCCGAACGCCGGCGCCCGGGTCGTGTACCTGGTCGACGAAGACGGCATCACGGTGGAGTTCATCGAGCCGCGGCGATAAGCGGAAGAACGGCAGGAACCGCGCGCACGGCCCAAAGCCGGCGCCCGGATCGCGAGACCCGGCGAAACACCGACGAGGCTGCGCTCCCTGCCCGACGAGACATGTTCGAAGTCCCCCGACGTCTCGCAAACCCCGGCGCGCCGGACCGATCGCAGCCCCGTACCCCTGGTCCACGAAGCCGCTGTGAAATTCCGGCTCAACCGTAAAGATCCGTGGCGCTCCAGGCGTCCGGAAAATCCGCGAGGAACGCAGATGCCCGACCCGACCTCCCGTACCGCGAATGCAAGCCCGCGATTCTCCTTCGTCGTCGTCGCCGACACCCACGTCAACGAAGCCGAGGACACCTCGACCTCGCCGTACGAGACCAACCACCTCGCCAACCCCCGGGCGCGCCACGTGTTCGCGGAGATCGCGGCGATGCGCCCGCCCCCGCGCTTCGTCGTGCACCTCGGCGACATCGTGCATCCGGTACCGTCGCTGCCGGCGTTCCACGGTGCGGTGGCGAACTTCAAGGCGATCGCGTCCAGACTCCCCGTGCCCCTGCACGTCGTTCCCGGCAACCACGACGTGGGCGACAAGACGGTCGACTGGATGCCGGCCGAGCAGGTCTGTGACGACTTCCTCGCGACCTACCGGGAAGCGTTCGGGGCGGACTGGTACGCGTTCGACGAGGGTGGCGTGCGCTTCGTCCTGCTGAACTCGCTCCTGCTGAACTCCGGGCTCTCCGACGAGGCGCACCAGCGCGCGTGGCTGGAGGAACGGATCGACTCCGCGGGCGACCTGCGCGTGTTCCTCTTCATGCACTATCCGCCGTACATCTTCCGCCCCGACGAAGCCGGCAACTACGACAACGTCGACGAGCCGGCCCGCGCCTGGCTGCTCGGCCAGATCGCGAGGCCGGCGGTCGAAGCGGTGTTCGCGGGACACGCGCACAACTTCTGGTACGACCGAACCGGCGAAGCGGAGATGTACCTGCTGCCCTCCACCGCGTTCCTGCGCCACGACTTCACCGAGTTCTGTGCGGTGGCGCCTTCGGTGGACTCCGAGTTCGGGCGGGGCGACGCCGCGAAGTTCGGCTGGTTCCGGGTCGACGTCTTCGACAACGGCCACGTCGCGTCCGCGGTGCGAAGCCACGGCCGGCAACGCGCGCCGGACGCCACCTCGGACGTGCATCCGCGGCGCCATCTCGCCCACCCGAAGACCTCGGGGTTCGACAACGTCGGGGTGGAGCTCCGGCATCCCTGGGCCGAGGTCATGCAGATCACCGCCACCGGCGGGGTGCAGGAGTTCGGCCGCAAGTGGGCGCGCAACGACTACCCGCTGCTCGCGCTGTGGGAGATGGGGGTGCGGCTGTGCAAGGTGCCCGACGTGGACGTGCTCGAGAGCGAGCCGCGCGGGCGCATGCGGCTCATGGCGCGGATCGGGCACCGTTACGTGGTGACCTCCATCGGGGCGCCGCGCGAGGCGGTGGTCGAGGCCGCGGCGGACGACGCCGGCGTCTTCGCCTTCGAGGCGAACCTGACCCTGGAGCGGTTCGACCGCGTTCGCGATGCGCTGCAGGCGGTGCGCCGGTCGAGCGGCGCCGCGGTGTTCCTCGCGAAGATCCTGACCGATCGGGAGGCCCGCATCAGCGGCAGAACCTTCAGCCACTTCGTGAAATCCGGGTTCACGGTCGAAGAGCTTACGCTTCACCGTGACCTGATCGCCGGCGCCGTGGATCGCGCAGAGATCGACGGCGTCACGGTACGGCTTGAACTCCGTGAGTCGCTGCCCGCGGCGGCACGACGGATGCGCGCGTTCAACGCGGACACCGGCGCCCGCATCCTCGCATCGCTCAAGCTCTCCGGCCCCGGCGTCGCCGCCGCCCGCACCGGCGACCGCGAGACCGCGGCACGGGCCGCGCAGGCGATGGTGCTCTCGCGCTGCGGGCCGGACGTCCTCTACGTCTTCGACACCTTCATGGACGTGGACCGGGGGTACCACCCGCGCGACGCGTTCATCGACCGGCGGTTCAATCCACGGCCGGCGGCGGGGGTATTCGCGGCGCTGGCGTCGCTGTTTCCAGGACACGAGCCCTTCACGCTGATGGAGGGTGCGAACGACGAGGCGATGGACTTCGAGCACGCGGGGGCGCGGTATCGGCTGGTGTGCGCGCGGCGCGATGCGGCGCTCGCGGCCCTCGCCCACGGCGACGTCGCCCACGACCTGTTCACGGACCACGAGGCCGCGGTGCCCGATCTGCGGGCATCGATGATGAGCGACCCGACGGGCGACGCAGACGACCTGCACGTCCTGCTGGCGCAACTCCGGTGATACCGCCGGCCGGCCGACCGGACGTCGCATGAGCTTTCTGAGAACCAGAGGCATTGGTGCCCACATCGGCGCCGACGTTCTGTTTGCGGACGTCGAGCTCGATGTCGCGGCAGGCGACAGAATCTGCCTTACGGGACGCAACGGCGCGGGGAAGTCCACCCTGCTGGCGATTCTCGCCGGCCACCGCGAACCGGACGCCGGATTCCTGGAGCGGTCGCCCGGACTCAAGGTCGCCCTCGTCCCCCAGGTTCTTCCCGAGTCTCTCTCCGGCCGTGCCTGCGACATCGTGGGCGCGGGCTTTCACGATGGGGCGACGGCCGAGGGCTGGGACCGCGAATGGCGGATTGCGCGTGCCCTCGATCCCGCCGGCATCGAGCCCGAAGCCGCATTCGAGTCGTTGTCGGGCGGACAGAAACGGCGTGTCCTGCTGGCCCGGGCCATGGTCGGGGAACCGGACGTTCTCCTTCTCGACGAGCCGACGAACCATCTCGATCTCCCCGCCATCGAATGGCTCGAGCGGGAGATTGCGGGCTACCGGGGAGGTCTCGTGTTCACGACCCACGACCGGACCTTCCTGCGCCGGGTCGCGAACCGCATCGTCGAGATCGACCGGGGTCGGGTGACGTCGTGGCCGGGCGACTACGACAATTTCCTGCGGCGGCGGGATGAACGCCGGGCGGCGGAGGAGCTCGACGCGAAACGGTTCGACCGCCGTCTCGCGACGGAGGAGGCGTGGATCCGCCGCAGTCCCGGAGCGCGACGCACGCGCGACATGGGCAGGGTCCGCCGGCTCCACGAAATGCGCCGGGCCCGCGCGGCGCGCCGGGACCGTCCGGACCGCCCCGACTTCAGGATCCGGAACACCGAAGCCGAGCGTTCCGGGAAACGCGCGATCGAAGCGACGGGGATAACCTTCGGCTATCCGCACGCGCCGCTCGTGAAGGACTTCTCCTGCCTGGTCGAGCGTGGCGACCGCATCGGGATCATCGGACCCAACGGGGTCGGCAAGACCACGCTGGCTCGGCTGCTCCTCGGCGAGCTTGCGCCGGCGCGCGGCGAGGTGCGTCACGGAACCCGCCTTCAAGTCGCCTATTTCGACCAGGAGCGCGAACGCCTGCCCGAGGATGCGACCGTCGCCGAAGCGGTGCTCGACGGCGGCGACCACCTGACCGTGGGCGGCGAGCCGGTTCACGTTCTCGGATACCTGCGGGATTTCCTGTTCTCCCCGCGCCGGGCCCGCGACCCGGTGCGGGCGTTGTCCGGGGGAGAGCGGAACCGGCTTCTTCTGGCGCGACTGTTCGCCCGCCCGGCCAACCTCCTGCTGCTCGACGAGCCGACGAACGATCTCGACCTCGAAACCCTCGAGGTGCTCGAGGAACGCCTTGGGGAGTTCGAGGGAACGTTGCTGCTGGTGAGTCACGACCGGGCCTTTCTCGACAACCTGGTCACGAGCCTGTTCGTGCTCGAAGGCGGCGGCAGGGTCATCGAGCACGTCGGGGGACACTCCGAATGGGAGGCATGGTGCCGCACTTCGCGCGCCGCCGTTCGCTCCGGATCGGGCGCGGCGAAATCGGGGCAGGGGACACCGCCGGCGCCTCGGGCAAGACGTGGAGAGCGCACCTCCCGCCGCCCCGTGCGACTTACGTTCAAGGAGCGTCGCGAGATCGAGGAATTGCCGGAACGCATCGAGGGGCTGGAGGCTCGAATCGAGGCGCTGCATGCAAAGCTCGCCGATCCGGCCTTCTACCGCGAGCCTTCCGCCGTCATCGTCGACGCGCGTCGCACCCTCGGCGAGATCGAGGCGGAGCTCGAGCGGACGTTCGAACGCTGGCAAGACCTCGAACTGAAGTCGGCTGGCGAGGCACCTTCTGCGTCATGACGCGCGCTGCGACCGCGACACGCGTTGCGTGCGTTGACGCGCCGAACGTCTGCCGGCACCGAGCTCGACACGGTCGCGGCACGCCCGCCCGTACCACCTCGCTGGCCTGGGCGGCAGCCGGGCTCATGCTCTGTCTCCGCTGCCGCAGGTTGAAGCTGCGGATGGGTGTGATGGTGGTTGAACGCTCGGTGTGAATCGTTCCGCTGCAGGAGCACCCCTGAGCAGCGCCCGCGCTACCCGGACAACGGCATGCGTTCCCCGCGCAGACCTGACCGGTTCGCCAGCTCGCGCAATCGATCATCGAAGCCTTCGGCCAGGGCAAAGACGAATGCCCGGCCTCGCTTGGCAGCCGTCACCAGGTGATGGTCCGCGAGCTTGAACAGGTCGGTACGTGCAGTCTGATAGGACACGTTGTGCGATCTGCGATGGCTCTCGATGGAATAGAACATGTCCGGGTGCTTGCGCATCGCCACGATCAGAGCGACCTGACGGTAGTTCAGTACGGACGCAGGGACGAACCGGTCGAGCAGCCGCTGCACGCCGCGCATCTCCCGGGCCTTGCGTGCCAGATATGCGTGCAATTGCCGAATTGACCGCAGAATGACGCGGAGGTTGTAGTCAAGAAAGTAGGTGACGTCGTTGTCGTCGGTCTCGGAGAACACGTACGCCCGCGCGTACTGTACGGGGGCCTTGCGGATGACGGTCGAAATCGAGAGGAACTCAGTCATCCAGTACCCGAACTTCGCCATGGCCCAGTAGAACAGCGCACGGGCGGTCCGACCGTTGCCGTCGACGAACGGGTGGTCGTATCCAATCATGAAGTGCAGCAGTATCGCCCTGACTACCGGATGCATGAACGCGGCATCCTCGGTTGCATTGGCGAATCGGAACAGCCGTTCGATCCGCTCATCCAGATCATTCGCATCGGGGGGCTCGTGAAGGACCGTCCCATCCCGCTGGTCAATGACGTACACGTTGTCCGACGGAAGCCTGAACCGGCCGACCGCGTCCGGATCGTCGAGCGTGTCCTCGGTGAGGATGCGTTGCAGCTCCAGGAGGATGGGCGCGGACAGATCTTCACTGACCAGTTCCCGCACGAACTCCATCGCGCGGTAGTTGTTGGCGATCATCCGTTCGCTCCGGTCACGGGGCTGACGGCCCGATCGCAGCATTTCCTTGGCTACGCGGCGGGTCGTCGCGGCACCCTCCAACTGGCTCGAGGTAATCGCCTCCTCGATCAGCGAGCTCACCAGGTAACGGTTACGGGAATCCGCCGTCACGACATCTGCCGGCAGTTCGATGCGTCCGCTGGCATCTCGATCGACCTCGTGAAGCATGCGGTACAGATACCCGGAATCGCTGAACGCAAACGGCCGTCCCATCTTGTCGTCAAGGGGAAGCGCATGGCGCACCGACCTTCTGGCCATCTTCGTGGCAATCCACCATTCTTCACTCGAAAACCCTTCCGGCGGATTGAGATACTTGAGCGTTGACCAGTGCAAATATTTGTTTTCCGGTAATTTCCCTATATTGGAGGCAAGCAGCGCGGGGAGTCGGGCGACTCGATCATCGTCAAAAAGATCCTGCAGGGTGGGCGCTGGCGGCGGAATCTTCATCGGCGAGGGGACCGGTTGATGGCTCGGCGAAATGTAAATCAACTACTAATTTCAATCAAATTAGTAATTGATTGTCGCCTCGCGAACAGATCCGCCCGCACCACCTCGTTGGCCGGAGCGGTGGCCGGGTCGATGTCCTTGCGTCGCTGGCGAAAGTTGAAGCTGACGCTGATCCGCTCGCCGGCGAGGCCACCCTCCTCTCGCCGCTGCGCACGGTCGTCCCTTGCCATCCCGTCCCTTGCCATCCCGTTCCGCGCCATCCCGTTCCGCGCCGTCCCGTTCCGCGCCGTCCCGTCCCCATCCTCGACCGGCTCCGAACCGGCACCCGCCATGTTCGGGTGCGTGGAGTGGACGAGCCATCCCGGAAACGCGATGAGCCTGCCGGCCACCGGCTGGTAGTAGGCCTCGGCCCAGGTGTGGGCGGAGCGGCGTCTCGCATCGAAGTACGGGGTGATCACGTGCGCCTGGGGGCGCGGGTCGGTGAGGCACAACAGGCCGCAGTCGTCCGGGGTGCGGACGTAGTAGACCCCGCTCCACAGCGCGTGCGGATGGGTGTGGTGGCGATTGAACGCGCCGCGCGGATTGACGTTCGCCCACATCGAGTCGCAGACCGGCTCGTAGGCGTCGTCGTAGCCCTGATCGGCGAACACGCCGTGGATCAGCTCGAAGATCTCCCGGGTCAGCTCCGAGAACTGCGAGCGCAGGTGCATGTCGGTCGCGCTGTGCCAGCCGCCGAGCTGCGGCACGTTCGAGCGGAACGTGCCGTCGGGGTCCCGCGCACGCCATGCGCGGATGTCCGCGACGAGACGCGCGTTGATGTCTTGCGCCTGCGCCAGATCGGTGTGGTAGACCGGCGTCGGGAAGAAGTAGTCCCGCGCCATGCGCTTCTCGCGTGCGGGAGCGGTGTCGTCGGTCATCGTTCGCGTCCAGCGTGGCGTCGCAGTTCCCGATGCATCGTCCGGCGGCAGGCGATGCGGATAATCACCAATGATGTCACTTCATCGTCCGAATCCGCCATGTGCGGCACGCCGTCGAAGTGTCTTCCGGCCGTGGGGCGCCGGGCCGCGGCATCGGGGGCTCAGTCAGGGCCGATCGATTTCCGCTTCAGGTGTTCCGGTGCGTCGTATCCGAGAATCATGCGCCGGGAATTCGAGCGACGCATGCGTAAACTACGGTGAATGCTACGATAGAATCGATTCGTGTTTCGAAGAGGATGGGTCGGTGGCAATCAATCTGGTTCACAGGCCGGATCTCGACGCCCGGGTCGAGAAGCTCGCTTCCTGCCTCGGGCTGAAGGGTCGGGGACGAAAGACTGCCGTCATCGAACGTGCGCTGACGGCTCTGGAGGAGCAGGAGAGGACGGCCCAACTCGACCCGATGGCCATCGCCGCGTCGATCGAGCGCTACATCGAGAATGGAGCTCGTCTGAGCACTCGGCTGATCGAGGACGGCGTGCCGAATCAGGGTCAGCCGTTGTCCGCGCTCCTCCAGCAGTCGCTGTACGATGAGCGGGGCCTTCCCCGATGATCGCCGTCGACACCTCGGCGATACTGGCGTTGCTTCTGGCCGAGGAAGACGCGCGGGAATTCCGGGATGCGATCCGCGATGCCGGCCGCGTCGTGGTTTCAGCCGGCACGGCCGTGGAACTCGCTGCCGTCGCGAGTCGGAACGACGCGCTCTTCGATGCCGCGCTGGCGTTCCTGGCTGAACCCTGGGTGACGGTCGCACCGGTGGATACGACTCAGGTGGCGGTCGCGGCACAGGCCTACCGGCGCTACGGAAAGGGCCACCACCCCGCGGGTCTCAATCTCGGCGACGTCTTCGCCTACGCGCTGGCTCGCACCCGCAACCTGCCGCTCCTGTTCAAGGGCGACGATTTCTCTCGGGCCGGCATCGAACGAGTCACGCGCTGAAGGAATATCTCCGAATGGCATCGACCCCACCCGTCGCACCCCGCCAGCCGACCACCTACCCCGCTCTGCACGGGCGCCGCCGCACCGACGACTACGCCTGGCTCAAGGACGAGAACTGGCAGCAGGTGATGCGCGACCCCGCGGTGCTGCGCGCGGACATCCGCGAGTACCTGGAAGCCGAGAACGCCTGGAAGGAAGCGGTGCTCGCCCCCGACGAGGCGCTCCGCGCAGTGCTGTTCGACGAATTCCGCGGGCGCATCAAGGAGGACGATTCGAGCGTTCCGGCGAAGGACGGCGCCTGGGAGTACTACCACCGCTACCGCGAAGGCGGACAGTACCCGGTGATGTGCCGGCGCCCGACCGGCGACGCCGTGCCCGGCGGTATGGACGGTGGCGCGGACGGCGCAGCGTGCGGTCTCCGTGACCACGCCACGGGCGATGCCGTCGTCACCGGCGACGGGGATCGCGGCACCTGCGGACACGCCACGTGCGCCACCACCGCTGACGCCGGCGGCGAGCAAATCCTGCTCGACGGCGACGCCGAAGCCGAGGGCAAGAGCTACTACCGCATTGCAGGCCGGAGCCACGCCTGGAACCACCGGCGGTTCGCCTGGACCGTCGACGAGAACGGCTCGGAGTTCTTCACGCTCAGGGTGAAGGATCTCGCGACCGGGAAGGCCCTCGATGACGTCATCGAGCGGTGCTCGGGCGGGTTCGTGTGGGCCGCGGACGACGAGACGCTGCTCTACACCGT
>MKWU01005687.1_pt1 | contig 13328 bp, 9 predicted proteins | sample 809101 | NCBI WGS metagenome assembly MKWU01 (sample SAMN05860141, study PRJNA318959) | sponge metagenome | host: Aplysina aerophoba | place: Slovenia: Piran, Adriatic Sea, Gulf of Piran | collected 2013-05-07 | reverse complement strand
AGGTTGAGATGGCCGATTGGTTCGACGATATCTCACGGAGGGGTTTCCTGAAGGCTGGAGCGGCGGCAGGAAGCGCAGCGTTGGCAGCTGCGGCTCCGCGGCCGCTATACGCCCAGGCGGCGACGGCAACCGACGGGACCTACGATTTTATCGTCGCCGGTGGCGGCCATAATGCTCTTGTCTGTGCCGCCTATCTCGCGAGGGCGGGCCACAGCGTAGTCGTCCTCGAAGCCAATAGCGAGATTGGCGGGAATACCGCCACAGAGAAACTGACTGGCCCGGATTTTCTTCACGAGCCGTGCGCGAATCAGCCCGGTGGGCTCTTGGGAAGCCCCCCCTACCATGAGCTCGAGCTCGAAAAATACGGTGTCGTGATGGCACCAGCCGGCGACCCGGTGACGACAGCCATGTTCACGGATGGGGAGTCGTTGACGATGTGGCTCGATCCTCAACGTACCGCTGAAGAAATCGCTCGGTTTTCAACCCGTGACGCTCGGTCCTATCTCAGGCTTTTAGAGGATACGGTCTCTTTCGCCGGTTCATACGGCGAATTCGATGACACGCCAATCGGCTACGGCCCCAGCATGGAGGAGATCTGCGCGGCTCGGCCGGATGGTGCATCGTGGATGCGCCGTATGCGTCAACCGATGCTCGATACCGTCGATGAGTACTTCACCGAAGCGCACGTGCGCGCTTGGGCGCTCTGGTGGGGCTCGATGTCGCGAATGCCTGTCGACGACCAGGGAGCCGGACTCAACGTTCACGCATTGATTGTCGGTCGTCAGCGCAACAGCTGGGTGACGATGGTGGGCGGGTGCGGTGAGTTGGCATTCGGGTTGGAGCGGTTGCTTGGCGAGCATGATTGTCCGGTGTTGAGGAAGAAATTCGTCGTCGAATTACTTGTGGAAGAAGGCCGTTGCGTAGGTGTCGCCACCGCGGACGGCGACGTATATCGGGCCCGCCGAGGCGTGGTCTCGAGCGTCCACGTGCAGCAGCTATTGGAGATGGCGCCTGCCGGAAGCCTGCCGGAAGAGTTCGTGAGCAACCTCGAACAGTGGAAACCCTGCGTACAGGCAATGTATTGCAGGCACTACGCAATGAATGAGCCTCCCCTGTTCAATGTCGAGGGCGAATGGCGCCCCGTAGTTTCGGGAGGACTCGTTGCAACGGTTGAGGATCGAATCCGCCACAATTCCGCGGTTCGGGAGCGTCGGATTTACGAGGGCACGGCGATGCAACTCGTGATCACCGCAACAGTCGTTGATCCCAGCCGGGCGCCGGCCGGGCGCCACACCGCCAAGATGATCACGGTCCACCCCTATGATCTGGCTGACGGCGGCCCGGCTCGCTGGGATGCGATCAAGCATGAACTCGCCGAACGTCATCTGGAGGAGATGCGCCCATTTATCAGGAATCTGGATGACGGCAACATTATCGCCAGCCATATAGGGAGTCCGTTGGATATCGCCGGGCGCAATATCAACAACGTGGGAGGCACCTGCCACGGAGGTGCCGAGTCCCATGCCCAAATGGGTCCGATGCGCCCGGTCTTCGGATGGGCGAGCCACCGCATGCCAATTGATGGGCTATATCAAACAGGGGCCGGTACGCACCCGGGTGGTTCGGTAACCGGTTCGGCCGGGCGTAACGCCGCATGGGTCATTCTCGACGATCTCGGTACCTCCGTGGAGGAAGTGCTAGCTTCGCGAGGCGTCACGCCTGGACGTTCGGTCGCTTTTTCGTAGTCCTGATCTTATGCGGAAATCTGGAATGAGAATTGAACAATCTGCTGCGCGGCGATCGTTCAGCCAGGGTATTCGAACGGCAAGCCTCGTACTGGGCGGTCTGTTCCTGGTTACGACGCGTGCCGCGGACATCGAGAACGGCAGAATACTCTTCGAGGAGCATTGCGCCGTTTGCCACACCGTCATCGAAAGAGTCAGGGACAAGTCGGGCCCGAATCTTCACGGCGTTGTTGGCAGGACAGCCGGATCCGACGAGTACCTCCACGGTTACAGCGATGAACTGGTTGCATCCGGGGTCATCTGGCAGGTGTCAACCATTCAGGCATACATCAACTCGCCTGCATTGATGATTCGGGGCACGAAGATGGTATTTCGTGGCCTACCGGACTTTGAGACTCGCCTCGATATTGCTTGTTATCTGGAACGCTTTTCGAACGACGAAACTGGGCGGTCGAATGAGCTGTGCATCGAGTGAAGAGGGGTATCTGCACTGGCGTTTGGAGGATTCCGCCCAAATCGAGTAATCCGAGCCATGGCTATTGTTGCCAACTGACTCGACTGATAGCCAGCGTAGAACAATAGTAGATATCCTGGTTCTTCCCCGGAGTCAGAAACATGCCATTTGCGAGGCGAGAGCCCGTGCTCGCCCGGCTCAATACGACGCCAGTTCGCATATCGACCACGATCAGCTGATCATCGCCGCGATGATAATCGTTGATGACCAGCTCGCCGGTCTCAGGAAACACCACGGGCTGCATAGACGGACGCGCGTCGATTCGCCAGACCACACTCATCTCATCGTTCCGCGTCGAGATGCCCGCGAGACCCCCATTGATGCTGTCCCAGGTGAAACACATTTGCAGCTCCGGTACATGGACCGGCGGCGCAATTATGCAGCCAGCCTTGTTGTCAAATGGCGCGATGGACTGCACGGTCGCATCGTTCAAGGACAGTTTGAGAAGCCGCTGGCGGCCGCGCCATGGAGCAGGATTGCGCCAGAAACTGAGCGACCGGCTCCGCGTACCGAATCGGCCGTTGGGGTATTGGCCGAAAATCGCCCGCACGGCCACGATATCGCCGTTGTCCATCAACCACAGAGCGCCATCTGAGATACAGCCATCCCAGGCCAAGCCCTGGTCTCCGTCTGCATCGCGATACTGTGGCGTCCAGTCACCGTCCACTTCCATGTGGTCAGGATAGACGCGAATCCGCCAGACTTTCTCGATGCCGGGAATATAGATGAACTCGTTGCCGCCAGCGTCCACGTCGGCCGCGATTCTGCCCATGGAACCTTCCGGCAGTTCCAGTGGCTCGCCCAGAAGCTCAAGTCTGTCCGGGTGTAATCGGGTGATGGTGGAGCGCCCCTGCCCGGCCAGACGCAGGTCCTTGGTTACGATGCTGCCATCGGACAGAATCAACAGTCCATTGTGCGCGCGATCAATGGGTAACTGCGCCTCGCATACGACTCCGCAGTCCGTGTCCAGACGATGAACGTAATTGCCATTGACCTTGATGATATCGCCGTTTTGGTGCGCCGCGATGGCACCGCACCAAACATGATCGCCGCAAGGCAACCGTGGTGACTCATGGATGGGTTGCAGAGATTCAGGGTCGATTCTTTCCACCCAGCCGAACGGCGGTGGTCCCTCCCACGCAGGCATGGTGCCGCCAAGATAGAGCTCATCCTCCGCACGCCGGACTACCATGACGTTCCAGCGGTCGTTAATGCGCGTCGTTACGTCAGGCTCGGTATCGCTGGCATGTAGTCCACCGGGCGCGGCCTTCTGGCGCCGGTTGCCGCCGCATTCAACAGGCCAGCCGGATGCAAAGTAGCCCGGTAACGGGGATTCACGGTCTTTGCCGGTCGTCATTCCGTTCACGAAAAGGCTCCGCACTTGTCGCACACCGGTCCTCCACCGCAGCAAGCACTGCGACGAAGGCGATAATCAGTGCCCGAGTATCCCAGAGCCCTGGGCTCTTCGCGACTCTGGAGCGATCACGATGCTCACTTCTCCCACGAGTACTCCGGCGTTTCGCAACATGCTAACGCCAGTAGTAGGTAAACGTCACACCAGCTATCCGTGGCGGTTCCAGGCTTCTTGCAAAGGAGTCGATGGCTTGCGTAACGCCCGGAGCGCTGCCTCTGTAGTAGAGTTCATCGGTGAGGTTCCGTACCCATAGCGCTGCCTCCCAGTTTTCCGATGCACTCACGAGATCCAATCGAGCGTGGGCGACATCATAGGCCCTGGGGTTGGCGAATCCATCGAAGTCTACAGCGTCGTCGGCGTGGAAAACATCCGCACCTAGCGAAAACGTGCCGAAAGATGCTGCAGGGAAAGTGTACTGAGCCGAGAGGCTGTAAGTGTTCTCCGGATTGTCCGGAATCCGAAGCCCTGACCGATCGATGCACAGGTCGCCCACGGCGCTACAAGGAACGGTGCCCGCGGCGTCCGGCTCAAGAAACTGCTTGTACTCCGGGTTCAACAACGCGTACGTAAAGCGAAGATCGAAGTTGGCGGTAGGCCTGAACTGGCCCTCCAACTCAATGCCCGTGATATCGGCCTCCGCTGCATTGGTGGTGATCGGGTTTCCCTCGTCGGTTACCACGCTTACTTGAATATTCTCAAAGTCACTCGCGAACGCTGCGACGTTGATCTGAGCGCGGCCGTCGGCGAATCGGGATTTCAAGCCGAACTCCAGCGTGTCGACGTTCTCAGGGTCGAACCCGCCAGCCCGAGCGACGAGCAAGGACGGCGGCGTGCCTTCGAAACCGCCGGCTTTATAACCGTTGGCGAAACTAAGATATAGCAGGCTATCCTCACCCACGTCGAAATCGAAGCCGAGCTTCGGCGTCGTTTCCGTCCAGTCATTGCTAGCGCTGAACGTGTAGTTCTCCTCGATCAAGGGATTCCCCATGCCCGGCGAATCCGAAAGGGCCACTAGGCTGTAGGACTTTTCGTCGCGCGTGTAGCGCAACCCGCCGGTGATGCGGAAACGGTCGGTGACCGCGTAGGTTGCCTGCCCGTAGACAGCGTAGGAATCGGTATCGATGTTCTGGGTCCAACTGTTCAAACCCAGGCCCAGACCGCCCAAGTCAAATCCTTTGGGAGCCCTGCCATCCTCGTTGAAGTAGTAGATTCCACCGTCCCAGTTGAGACGAGTGTCGTCGGACGTTCCGTTCACATGAAGCTCCAACGACGTCACATCAGACTCTTCTATCAGGAATTCTTGAACGATTCGTACAGGAGTTTGATCAATGTCGTAGTCCGACTCCAGTTCGTGACTGCGATACCCGGCAATCAGTGAAACCGTCGTGCCAGACAGGCTCCAATCGGCGCGGCCCATGAGTCCGAAAATGTCCAGATTCTCAAATCCAGTGTCACCTGATACGGAGGACCGTACCGGATTGCTCGCATCGACCGCAGGGGTAAAACCCCGCAATTGGAAGCCATCGTTCGGACCGATACTATAGAGACGGGATGCTTGATCAAGCTGCTGTGCATCCATCGTAAACAATAGCTCGAGATCGTCGGCCGGCAGCGCTCTCAAGGACACTCGAGCCCCTTGTATATTGGTATCGTTCCCGTCGCGTGCGCCCACCGTACTCAACATCAGAGGATCACGATTCATGGACAGAACGGCAGCCTGACCGTAGACGCGATCGCTCAAGGCACCGTTGATCACCGCCTTGGCATTCAACGTTCCCTCATCACCAATGTCGAAACTGACTTTACTCCAAAAGTCCTCGCTAGGTTTGAGCGTTACGTAACGTATCGCACCACCAGCGGTGTTTTTTCCGAAAAGCGTCCCCTGCGGCCCACGCAGCACCTCAACTCGTTCGAGCTCGTAGAGTGCAATCGTCGACGATGAATCTCTGGAGATAAAAATGTCATCGACGAATACGCCCACGCTGGAATCCGTCGTAATGTCATCGTTGGCAGCGCCAACAGCTCTGATTCGGATATTCAGATTCCCGAGCTGAGAGCTTTCAATCTGAAGTCCTGGTGCGAAATCCTGCAGATCCACCAAGGTGGAAACAAACTTGTCTTCGAGCTGATCGCCACTAAGCGCGGTCACTGCAATCGGCGTATCCTGGATCGATTGTTCGCGCCGTTGCGCCGTCACCACGACTTCTTCCAGCGCGGCCTCATCTTGAGCCAAAGCGACTCGGGTGACACTTGCACAAAGGATTGCTGTCGTAACCAATAGAGCCTGATTCAATATCAGGACCGAACGAATGTTTATCATGAGAACCCCCTTATTGTACGCGCATCTTATATAGCTCGAAGGAATAGTTAAACTCAACCATGTTCTTTCGGTGACGACTCAACGATTTCGCGGAGTATTTCGTCGTCCTCTACAACCAATGCTCGCATTGACAGTAGCCCCGTGGATGGTACACGTTGACTACAAATGCATAGCGGCCTCGAATCGGAGGTCCTGGAGCCCGAAATGCAAGCTCTGATGATGAATACGCCGTTGCTGATTACATCGGTGATGCGGCACGCCAACACATATCACGGTTCGCGAGAAATCGTTTCATGCACGAGCGACAATCCGAGACACCGGTGTACGTACCGGCAGGTTTTTCAGCGCGCGGGTAAGCTCGCAAACGCCTTACGAGATCTGGGTCTGAAACCTTCTGACCGGGTTGCGACACTGGCATGGACCGACTACCGGCATCTGGAACTCTATTATGGCGTTTCGTGCGCCGGCTATATCTTGCACACGATCAATCCAAGACTGTTCCCCGAGCAAATCTCCTACATCACTAACCACGCGGAAGATCAGTACCTCTTCGTCGATCCGCTGGTGTTGCCTGTCATCGAGGGCATCCGTGATCAGTTGAAGACGGTTCGCGGCATCATTGTTCTTGCAGATGATGCAAGCATGCCCAAGACGTTGCTGTCTGGAGCATTTAGCTACGAGTCCCTGATCAGGACGCAGCCCGGGGACTACGACTGGCCGCAACTTGACGAAAATACTGCCAGTTCTCTTTGTTACACATCGGGAACTACGGGCAAGCCGAAAGGTGTCCTGTATTCGCATCGATCAAGCATTCTGCACGCTTACGCGGCGGCGTTGCCGGACTCTATGAATCTCTCCGCGCGCGACGCGATCCTACCTGTTGTCCCGATGTTTCATGTCAATGCATGGGGGATCGTCTACGCTGGGCCGATGGTGGGTGCGAAGCTGATTCTGCCTGGCGCGAAGGCCGGAGACCCGGAGACCCTGCACGATCTGATGGAAACGGAATCGGCCACCATCGCACTCGGTGTTCCGACCGTTTGGCTGAGTCTTCTACAGTATCTCGAACGGGAGAAAAAAAGCTTGTCTTCCTTGAACCGAACCGTAGTGGGGGGATCCGCTTGCCCATTGGCGATCATGGACGAGTTTCAAGAGAAACATAACGTGGTAGTGCACCATGGCTGGGGCATGACCGAAACGAGTCCGCTTGGAACGTATAACACACCACTGCCTGGAATGGAGGTCATGTCTGAGGAGGAGCGGAAAGCAATCCGTGCGAAGCAAGGGCGAGCCATTTACGGCATCGAGGTGGCCATCGTCGACGATAGCGGCAACCCATTGGTCTGGGACGGGCAACAATTCGGTGGGCTCAAGGTTCGCGGTCCCTGGGTCGCGCAAAGGTACTACCGCGATTCCGCCGACCCTAATACCGGGGAACAAGAGTGGTTCGATACGGGTGATGTGGCAACGATCGATGAGAACGGGTTCATGCAGATTACTGACCGAACCAAGGATCTCATCAAGTCCGGTGGCGAGTGGATCGCCTCCATCGAACTCGAGAACCTTGCGGTAGCTCACGAAGGAGTATTGGAAGCAGCAGTCATTGGTATCGCGCATCCCAAATGGGGCGAGCGACCACTATTGATTGCTATCAGGGCGCCGGGAAGCTCGGTTGAGGCGGAGGACGTCTTGGCGGCGATAAAGGGGAAAGTAGCCGATTGGTGGCTACCGGATGACGTAGAGTTCGTTGAGAACTTGCCACACACAGCTACTGGGAAGGTCGACAAGAGAGAACTGCGCGACCTTTTCGCGTCGTATCAATTCCCCTTCGTAGACGGAGCGTGCTGAAGTGCGTGGCACCACAGACAAGTTCTGTCGACAAGTCTTTTGGGCAATGCGGAAGAGCAATTAGTCAACAAACCAAGAATTCCTTGGGGTTTCAAAGGGGTTCATCCCCTCCCGTTTCAGGATTTGTTAAGCTCCATATCGTAGTCATCGGTTGCCTATGGACCAATTATGCGTCGAGCAAACGACAACCATGCTTCGCTTTCTGCGGGTTGGTCACGCACCCTTGGGATTGCTGCCTACTTCCGCCGGAGGGCTAATGCGGCAACGCTGAGCGCGCTCGTTGGCAAGAGGATTCCAAATGACTGTTGAGGCTCAGGAACGTGCGATTCCGTCAGTAACCAGATTGGTGCTGTTTCTTGCTGCGATCGCTGCGCTGATTTGCATTGGTTCGCCGGCTGCGGCTCAGCCATCATCCGGCGAACCGAGTGAAGCAAGTAGGACTTTGCTTGAAGCCTCAGACGCTATTGGATCCGTGCGGGGGGCGCGTGGAAGGACTTCTCGCGGTGTGTTGCGCATCCGTTATTTGGCCAGTGGCAGGGTGGACGTGCCGCAAGGCAATGGCGGCTGGATGACGCGCGAGGTCGAACAGCTGGCGATGGAAATGCATTATGGACAGCCTGCCATGCGGGCAGATTATCAGTTTGACGACGGGGAGCGTGTCATTCTTGTATTGAGTGGTGATCTGACGTGGAATGAGACCACGCCGGGTACCGGTGCGGTGCGGGCAGATGTGGAGGCAGACCAGCTGGGCTGGCAAGTATGGTCGACGCCTCAGGGTGCTCTGTGGGCGGCCCTCGATGCCGAAGAGGGAGATCCGGATTCCATCTCATTGACCCAGCATGGTGACAAGAAAGAGTTGCGTTTCAGCAGAGGCGGTATGCCGATAGTGATAACGCTCGACGCGAATCATTTGCCGGAGAGTGTGCGAGTAGAGATCAATCATGCAATTGTGGGAGAGACCACTGCGGAGACGCGTTTTCTCAACTACAAGGACTGGGAGCTGTTGGATGTGCTATTCCCTGAGAATATCGTGCGTACCATGGATGGCCGGGAGGTGATGGATCTTACTGTCTCTGAGTTCCGATCTAATCCCTATGTCGTTTTCCCCGTACCGGATTCCATCCAGTGAAGTTCAGCCACAAGCCCTTACATTTCTGATGTTCTGAAGGAGAGGGGACATGGAGACGAAGATTAGGTATTTCGTTCTAATCGGTGTGTTGAGTCTTGAAGGAGCCGGCGCCTATGCGCATCATGCTGTGCAAGCTCAGTTTGACGTAACCGCCACCGCTGAAGTCACTGGAGTCGTCACGGACGTGGAATGGATAAATCCGCACCCTCAGATATATCTCGAAGTGCCCAATGAGGAAGGTGGAGCTGTGCCATGGCATTTTGAAGCAGCGGTGCTTGATGTAATGCGACGAACCGGGGCGGTGCGCGAATTGCAGGTGGGAGATACCTTTACTGTGCGCTTCCATCCTGCCCGCCGCGAAGGTCTGAACGCAGGCATCGTACGTGAACTGATCAACGAGGAAGGCGAGACCGTCTTTGCTGTTTCCCTGCGGGACGCATCTCGCTGATTGTTATATTGACGTTACGTTCAAGAAAGTAGGACGATATGATCCTTGCTTATCGACACGCGGTAGCAATGCTTGCGATTTTTGGCGCTGCGTCCACTCTTGGTGTGGACGTCGCGGCGCAATCTGCTCCGTCCTCTGAATCCGCTCCACGCACCGAGTGGGGCACACCGCAGCTGGGCGGCTGGTGGATCGAAGGCGACTCATCTGCCGATGGTACCGCAACCAACACCCCGGTCCTCCTCGCCCGTGACGGCGACCTGGCCAACTTCGAGCAGGACTTTGCGGTGCTGGAGCGTCGCGACGATAACCTGCCGCTCTACAAGCCGGAGTACTGGGATGAGATCCGCCACAATGACTTCTACGGCCTGACAGAGGATCCCGTCTTTAACTGCCGGCCCAGTGGTCTACCGCGGATGGGGCCGCCAGCCAAGATTGTGCACACCGAAGATGAATTGATTTTCCTGTATCCCGGTTCGGCACATGAAGCCTTCCGCATCATTCCGGTGGATGGCCGCGAGTTTGATCCGCTCCAGATGGCGGACTGGACGTCGGCGGGTCACTCGATCGGTCATTGGGAGGGAGACACGCTGGTAATCGAATCGGTCGGATTTAGCGATGAATCCTGGCTCGGTTGGGCGGGTTGGACACACAGCGCCGAGATGACGGTCGTCGAACGGGTGTGGCGCGAGGGTAACGAGCTCCACTGGCAGGCCACGGTGCACGATCCGGTGATGCTGCAGGCGCCCTGGACAATGGAAGAGCAGGTGCAATATCTCAATACCGAGGAGCATGTCTGGGTGTTTCCTGCGCTTCCCTGCGAGGAAAAAGACGCAGAGAACATGGTCGAGCGCACTCGGGGTTAGGGTGCGTGGCCCGTTGGAATAGACCTGGGTGGCCCAGATGACGGTACACGAGTACTTTAAGGGAATAGTCGGCTTGCCGGCGGCAATAGGCGCGGCAGTGTTACTAATCAATCCGGTTGCCCATGCACAGCGCGAATCTGTCGCGCCGCCACCAACTTATGCAAATGTATCCTACGGTTCGCATGAGCGGCACGTGTTGGACTTTTGGCAGGTGGATTCAGTGAGGCCTGCGCCTGTGGTGCTCTATTTTCACGCGGGTGGGTTCACGGGCGGAAGCAAGGAAGTGATTACGATGGCGGGTCGCCGCGGTCACGGTGCCAGCATCACTAATGTCGAAGCCATCGAGGCCTTGTTGGATACCGGCATTTCCGTGGCAGCCGTAAATTATCGTTTGATGGACCAGGCGCCGTTACCGGCTGCTTTCGCCGACTCGATGCGCGCTGTGCAGTTCCTTCGATACAAAGGAGATGACTGGAATATCGACAAGACCCGGGTCGGTGCATTCGGGTCGTCGGCGGGCGCGATCATCAGTATGTGGCTGGCTTTCCGCGATGACATGGCGGACCCGGACTCGGACGATGCGATTGCTCGAGAGTCGAGCCGGCTGAGGGTGATCGGTTCTCAGGGTGGACAGACCTCACTGTTTCCCACGGACTGGGCAGAGTGGCTCCCCGTGGATGAGGCGCCGGCAATTATCTCGAATGTTGAATGGGAGTCGAAGGATCCCGATCAGGTTGATCAACACAGGGCCGATACCTCGGCGATACGCAATATTTCGGCTGATGATCCGCCCTTTTACATGACGTACGCGATGCGACCTGACGATCCTGTGCCTTCGGACCCTGCTGTTCGAGGTGGGTGGCTGATTCATCACGTCAGTTTCGGGATCGAACTGAAAAAGGTGGCAGATCAGTTGGGGATTGAGGCACATCTGGTCTATCCGGGAAACGAATCTGTTTATCGATCCGTCGCAGAATTCTTCGCGACAAAGCTTGACGGTCGCTGATACCTGCGGCCTTCCACCGAGGACTTGAAGACAGACCTGGCTTGAAATCCCTGGTTTATTCGTGTCGAAAACGCGTCGTGGAGCGTCGGCACAAGTCGGCGCCCAAGACTTGAGCAAGCTCACGGCCAGTTCTTGGTCGGCTTCACCTTGAATATGCCTTGCACTGGGCCCCGTGACATGTTCTTGTGGAGCACAATGGAGTAAACCGACACGTGAGCACTCTCCCGACCACTGTGGATAAGGCAGCCACGCCGAACCTGTGGTACGCATGGTACGTCGTCTTCGTTTTGATGGTGTGCTACACCGTATCGTTTATTGATCGGCAGATTCTGGCTCTGCTCGTGGGTCCGATCAGGGCGGACCTCGAAATTAGCGACACGCAGATCGGTCTGCTCGGTGGTCTGGCGTTTTCCCTCTTCTATACCCTGATGGGTCTGCCCCTTGGCCGGCTGGCGGATCGTTACAACCGGCGCAACATCATCGCCATCGGCGTGTTCTTCTGGAGTCTCGCGACGGCACTCTGCGCCGCGGCCAGAGGATTCTGGGGGCTGTTTGCCGCCCGCACGGGCGTGGGCGTCGGCGAGGCTGCGCTGGGACCATCGGCTATGTCCATGATTTCGGATTACTTCCCAAAGGAGCGGCTCGCCGTTGCCCTCAGCCTGTATTCGATGGGAATCTATATCGGTGCAGGGCTCGCCAACATCGTCGGAGGTATAGTAATCCAGGCGATCAGCTCGGTGCCCACGCTGAGCCTTCCGGTTTTCGGCGAATTGGCATCGTGGCGCGTGACCTTTCTCGTCGTAGGTCTTCCCGGTGTTCTGGTAGCCCTCCTTCTCTACACTGTGAGGGAGCCGATCCGAAAGAACCTGCTCGTCGAAAAAAACGGCGTGACATCCAGCTTGAGCGTAGGCGAGACAATCGCGCAGCTCAAGTTGCGCTGGCGCTCGGTCCTGGCCCTTTCGATCGGCATGATGGCCTTGGGCATGTCCGTCTACGCCTATCTCTTCTGGTCTCCCGTGTTCCTGCAGCGAATACACGCCTGGACCCCACGAGAAACGGGATTGGCGCTCGGGTTTGCGACGCTCATCATGGGCTGTGTCGGGATGTATACAGGTGGGGCCCTCACGGATCGCTGGCTCAGCGCCGGCGAACGGCACGCCGCTCTGAAGGTCGGCGCCATCGGCACCGGTGTCGGAGGGATTTTCTACGCGATCGGTTTCGTGCTGCCCGACGCTCCTGCTCTGAGCGTGGTCCTGCTGGGGCTAGGCCTCGGCCTCACCGCCATGCCGGTGGGCAGTTGCTACGCAGCACTGCAGATGATTCTACCGAACCAGGTGCGTGGGCAGGCGGTCGCACTGTTCCTGTTCATCTTGAATCTCGGCGGTTTGACTCTGGGGCCGTTGCTTCCTGGCGTCTTCAACGACTATCTCTTTCGGGACGAGGCCATGGTCGGTCCGTCCTCGGCGTTGACGACGACGCTGGCCTGCGCGCTGGCCGTGGCCGTCTTCGTCTGGGGATTCAAGCCGTATAGCAAGGATCACGAGGTTATGCATCCGGCGGCGCCCAGGAATTGAGCATCCGAGCACGCAGGTACCAAAACTCGCGCGTTTACTGCAACAAAGTGTGCGTGGCTACTTCCGGCCTTCGAATTTTGGATTAGCCTGCCCGATGCTGCTCAATCCCTCGTAGGCGTCACGAGTGGCGAGGATCTCTGCGACGTGATCCAAATAACGTCAAGCACTCAAGCTGGAAAAGGTGGGGCGCTCATGCCGCTTACCATTGTATTCGAGCGAGAGAAGGAGAACCTGGATCCAGATTTCGTCCGATTCATGGAGGAAAATGCTGTTTATTGAGCGTAAGAAATGTACGCTTTTGGCAGCGGACGTAGGTTGACGGCCAACAATGAATAACCCTTGATCGAATCGGAGATCCTCCCAGTGACTGCATATTTCATTGCCAATGTTCAGGTTGCCGACCGCAAGAGGTTTGAGGCCTACCAGAAGGGGATTGTGAGCACGATCAAGCCCTTCAAGGGCTGGGT
>MKWU01005686.1_pt1 | contig 13329 bp, 8 predicted proteins | sample 809101 | NCBI WGS metagenome assembly MKWU01 (sample SAMN05860141, study PRJNA318959) | sponge metagenome | host: Aplysina aerophoba | place: Slovenia: Piran, Adriatic Sea, Gulf of Piran | collected 2013-05-07 | reverse complement strand
CGAACTCGTTCGAGTTCAACAGAGTGTGGGAAAAATCGACGACCGCCGCGGCGCGCGGCTCGCTCACGCCTTCGGGAATGAACGCCGGCAAGGCCAGCGCGCCGCTGTTCTCCTGCCGCTCCGCGATCAGGCGCTCTTGCTCGTCGAGAAATGTCAGAGCCTTGTCCTTTTCCCAGCCATCCGGCTCGCGCGAGAAAGCCAGTGTATAGGCGTCGGAGATGCCTCCGCCCCAGTCGGTTCCGTTCGTCTCGAGAACCCGGCCGGCGAAACCGCGGGCCCAGCCAAGGAACTGATGGTTGTTGAGCATCAGCAGGGCTTGCGGGGCAGTTGTTGTTACGGTGCGCCGGGCGCAGCTTTCGTGCGTGTCCGGCATGTCGAACGCCAGCAGCATTGGATACCGTGCATTGCGCCGGACGAAAACGTAGACGCTGCGCCTCTGCGCGTCATTGGGGTCGTCGGGCGTGTCCCAACCACCGCGCGGCGTGGGCGCCCCCGCAGGGAGCGGCGGAAACACGCTCGGCCCGCCCATTTTCCGATGCAGCATGCCGGACACGGCGAGCGCAGCGTCCCGAATGACCTCGCCCTCCAGCCGCTGCGGCGTGAAACGCCAGAAGAGCCGGTTGAGCGGATCGGCCCGGTGTGCGTCGTCACGATATGCCGAGCTCTGCTGGTATGTTGCCGAGTTCATGATCAGCTGGTGCATGTGCTTGACGCTCCAGCCGCTCTTGATGAATTCGTCGGTCAGCCAGTCAAGCAGCTCGGGATGCGTCGGTGGCTCACCCATCAGGCCGAAGTCGCTGGGGGTCGCCACGATGCCGCGTCCGAAGTGATAGTGCCAGATTCGGTTGACCATCACGCGAGGCGTCAGCGGGTTTTCTGGATTCGCTAGCCACTGGGCCAGTGCCGTGCGGCGGCCGGACGAGTCGACATGCGGTAGATGGGGAATCTCGGCCGGCTCGGGATCAAGAATCGAGAGAAAGCCCGGCCGCACCGCTTCACCCGGCGCTTCGTGAGAGCCGACACCGAGAATATGCGTCGGCGGGGCTTGACGACCGATATCTCTTACGCCGGTTGCCTTTGGGGGTTCGCTTGGGTGCAGATGGTCGAACGTGTCCAACTGGGCCCGTAGCCGTTCGTACTCTTCCTTCTGTTCATCCTCGAGTCCCTTGGCAAGGCGTGCTTCGGTGTTGAGGAAACGCATCTCCCACAGATGCTTGCGATAGATCTGTCGATCGTAGGGAGTCTGAACTGCAAGCGGTCCGCGCAGCATGACGCGGGTTTCCGGAGCGCGTCGGGCGACCTGATGCTCCCAGGCTTTTTTCTTGGCGGGCTGAAAGAGTTCTTCGATGCGGGCGCGAATGTCTTTCGTCGCCTCTTCCCATTCGGCCAATCCGGCTTCGTATTCCCGTCGGTCCTCGGCCCCCAGAAGGATGATGTCGTCGTCCTCGGCGGTGTTGGCGAAAAAGGCTTGCAGACGATAGTAGTCCTTCTGCGAGATCGGGTCGAACTTGTGGTCGTGGCACTTGGCGCAGCCGTAAGTAAGCCCCAGGAAGGTGGCGCCGACGGTATCGGTCATGTCATGCAGGATCTCCTGGCGGCGCTGGCGGAGATTGGCGGCGTTCGTTTCGTCGGGAAAGTTGCGGTTGAAGGCGGTGGCTACGAGAGTGTCGAAATTTTCGGGCCACAGCTCGTCGCCGGCGATCTGCTCCTTGATGAAGAGGTCGTACGGTTTGTCCTGGTTGAAGGCCTGGATGACGTAGTCGCGATAACGCCAGGCATTGGGGCGCGTTTCGTCTGCTTTGAAGCCCTCGCTTTCCGCATATCGGGCCAGGTCGAGCCAATGACGTCCCCAGCGCTCGCCGTACTGCGGCGAAGCCAGCAGACGGTCAACGACTCCCGCGAAGGCGTCCGGGTCGTCGTCTCGCAGGAAGGCGGCCACGTTCTGCGGCGTCGGGGGCAGCCCGGTCAAATCGAAGTACGCCCGCCGCAGCAATGCAGCCTTGTCGGCTGGATCGCCCGGCTCGATCTGTTTCTCTTCCAACTTGTGGACAATGAAGGCGTCAATTGGATTTCGCAGCCGGTCCTGACGCCTTGCTTCGGGGACCGCGGGGCGCTGAACCCTCTGGAAAGCCCAGTAGGAGCGCTGCCGCTCTGTAAACGGGTCTTCCGTACGCGGAGCGCCGGCGCTGAAGACCGTAAACATCAAGCCGGCTGTCAATACAGTTGACGGTAGGGCAACCCTGGTGGGAATCATGCGGATTCCTCGCTGCAAGCGACTATGGGACGCCGCAATGACATGCAACGACCCGCCACTACTATCCTACGTGGCGCGGCCCCTGTCAAAGCCGGGCAGCGGATTTCGGGACTCCACTGCTACGCCGCGGGCTGTTACCCCTTCAGTTGGTAGACCGCGATGTCGGCGCGCAGTGACGGCCACCAGCGGATGCGTTTGCCTCGTCGCAGAAAGTACGAACGCTCAATCGTCAATTGCTCTTGCCGCGCCGTCTCTTCGAAATCGAGCACCGTCAGGAAATGGATGTTCGGGGTATCATGCCACTCGTAGGGAAGGTGGTCGGTCTTGGGGGCCTTGCCGTTGCGCAGCAACGAGGCGCGCACCGACCAGTGGCCGAAGTTCGGAAACGCCACGATCGCACGTCGTCCCACTCGAATCATTTCTCGCAGAACGTTAAGAGGACGGCGGGTCTCCTGTAGGGTCTGGCTGAGAATGATGTAGTCGAAACACAGCGGGGGATAGTCGGCGAGGCCCTTGTCGATGTCTCCCTGGTAAACGGACAAGCCGCGCGCGACGCATTTGCGGACTTTCTCGGGCGCAATCTCGACACCGCGCGCCTTGACGCCCCGCTGTTCTTCCAGCCAGCCGAGGAGTTCACCCTCGCCGCAACCGAGATCGAGCACGCTGGCGCCCTCCTCGACCATCTCGCCGATGATGGCGTAGTCCTCGCGGCCGAGAACTTGCGGAACGATGGAGCTGAGCATGGCTTCGGCGGTGGCCATTTCTGACCATTATAGTGATCGTCGATTTCGCCGAATCAGCCGGCGCTGCCGGCCCGAGCCAACCGGATCTACGAGAAGGCGGCTCAGCCCGAACGCCTCGGCGGTTGCTGACCTGCATGTCTCACAACGTGGCGAGGTGAAGTGCGTGAGAGGGCCGCCAAGTCGAGGCGTGAGCCGCTGGGTGCCAGCAACTCGGCCTTTAAGGTTTTCACGAATCACGGCCTTTATGGTTCACTGGCCGTCAGAGATTACTTCTTGGAGCGAACCAAACCCCACCAATGGTTTTCACGAAACACGAGACACGAGACACGAATCACGGCCTTTTATCGCGTTCTTCGGCCGTCAAGTGGTGTGATGTGCAGGCTAAGCGCCCATTTGCGAAGCGGGAAGCGGCAGGCGTTTATAGGTGTTTTCCAGGAAGCTTTTGATCAACTCCGTCTGTTCCCCGACTTCGATCAGAAAGGCGTCGTGCCCGTAGTTCGAGGGAATCTCGACATAAGCGACGTCAAGATTGCGGCTGCGTAGCGCGCGGACCGTTTCCTGCGATTGGTAGCTCGGATAAAGCCAGTCCGAAGTAAAACTCAACACCAGAAAACGCGCGTCGGTGCGGCCGATCGCCTCGCCGATCGACGAAAACCCCTGCACGGCATCGAACGAATCCATCGCGCGCGTGATCACCAGATAGGAATTCGCGTCGAAGCGGCTGACGAATTGCCCGCCACGGTATCGCAGGTAGCTCTCGACTTCAAACGCGCCGCTCGAATCCGGTTCAGGATCGCGGCGACGGCGGCCGAACTTTTCTCGCATCGAGTCGTCGCTCATGTAGGTGATGTGTCCGACCATCCGAGCCACGGCCAGTCCCCGCGCGGGACCGGCTCCTTCGTAGTAGTCGCCGTTCTCCCAATCCGGGTCGGCCATGATGGCCTGCCGCCCCACTTCGTTGAAAGCGATCTGTTGCGCGGAATGCCGATGCGTGCCTGCGATCGGAATCGCCGAAGCCACGGCCTCGGGATAGTCGACGACCCATTGCAGGGCCTGCATCGCTCCCATCGAGCCGCCGGCCACCGACAACAACCGCTCGATGCCGAAGGAATCCGTAAGTTGCTTTTGAAGCCGCACCATGTCGGCGGTCGTCACGTAGGGAAAAGAAGACCCATAGGGGCGTCCGGTGTCGGGACGAATGGACGAGGGACCGGTTGTGCCGCGGCAGCCGCCCAGGCAGTTGCTGCAAATCACGAAGTACCTGTTCGTATCGAAGGCCTTGCCGGGGCCGATCATGTTGTCCCACCACCCCGGTTTCCCGTCCTCTTCGCTTATGCCCGCGGCATGCGCGTCTCCCGAGAAAGCATGCAGAACGACGACAGCGTTGGACTTGTCCGCGTCGAGCGCGCCATACGTTTCGTAGGCGACTTCCACTGCGCGCAGGGTCTCGCCGCAGTCGAGCGGGAGTTCCTCGAATTGAGCGGTTTGCGTTCGAACGATCATGCCAAGGCGAGACGGCCAGCCGGTTCGACTGTCTGTATGATACCGCCCGGCTGAGGGGGAACGCTGCGGTCGAGAGGGAGGCGGATACAAGCTACGGCGTTTCCGCCGCGACCGTCGGCGCGGCCTGCTCGGCTTCGGTCTCGCTGCTGTCCGCCGCCGTCTCTGGAGTCTGCCACTCCGCTTCGTCGAATCCCCAGTGATTGAGAATGATCAAGCTTGATGGCTCCGTCTCTGGCCTGCATGTCTCGCCACGTGGCGAGGTGAAGTGCGTGAGAGGGCCGTCAGGACGAGGCGCGCGCCGCTTGGCGCGCGCAGGCGTACTTGACGGTACGTCGAGCACGGCGAGCAAGCGCAATGAAGTCATGACGGTCGTATCGCATGCTTCGGCCGTCGGGTGGTGAGAAACGCAGGCTAGCACGTCGCCAACGCCGAACTCGCGTCTTCCGTGCCTCGCCTCGGGTTCATCGCGCAGCCGCTTCCAAACCGCGTACGGAGTCGGCGCTTCGATTTCACCCGCTTCGTTGTAATCGCGAATCCGGAGGCGGTATGGCCTGGGCTTCGGAGGCGACTCTCTGAACTTTTGAATCTGGGAGTCGCGGAGATAAAAAAGCTTGTAAAAAGGCATGCCGGCTGCGACTGCCTCAACATTATCACGGTTGGCGAAACCGGCCGCATTCAGCAGCCGGGCCCCTCTTCCATCTTGATGGCCAAGGCGCGCCCGGTTTCCCAGCGGAACTTGCAGGCTTGGAAGCTCAAGAGCCCCGCGGTGAAATAGAACCCCGTCACGAAGAGCGCGGCGAAGGGAAGCGTAGTCCAGTGGCCGATGTCCGCCAGGTACGCCATGCAGCAAGCGTAGTACGTGCCGGCAACGAAGTTCGCAACGGGCAGCCAGCCGCTTGATCGCCGGTAACGCAACCGCGCCAGGCGTGCCTGCTCGCGATGGGTGGTGTACTTGGCGGTTCGTTGAAACGGAGACTTCATGCCGAGCATCCCCTCCAGCACAGCCCTGGTGTTGGTGATGGTCAGTCCGATTCCCGTGGCTGCCAACGCCGGAATCAGCAAGAGTTTCCACCACCACCTGGACGGAAACAACTCTTTCTGAGCAAGCAGGTAGAACGTCGAAAGCGAACTGAACGTGCCGAAGAACAGCAGGATATCGAGCAACAGAAACCCAAAGTGGCCCTGGTGAAAGCGGACGATCGCTGAGGGCAGCCATAAAATTGACAGCAATACGACCAAGGGGTATGAGACGTTCGAGGTCAGATGAAAGAATGCCTCCAGCTTTACTTTCGCCGGTAGATGAGAAGCGAACATCGCCGGAAGGATCTTTCGGCCGGTCTGAATCAGACCCTTCGCCCAGCGCGCCTGTTGGACTTGAAACGCCGTGAGGTCCGTAGGCAACTCCGAGGGCGCCTCGACATCGGGAAGGTAAACGTACTTCCAACCCGTCATTTGAGCGCGGTAACTGAGATCGGTATCTTCCGTCAGAGTGTCGTGCTGCCATCCACCGGCTTCTTCAATCATGGCGCGCCGTAAAACGCCGGCGGTCCCGTTGAAGTTGAAGAAACGTCCGGACCGGGCCCGCGCACCGTGCTCGAAGACGAAGTGTCCGTCGAGCAGCATCGCCTGAACACTCGTTAGGACGGAATGATTCCGGTTGCGGAAGGTCCAGCGCGCTTGGACGGCGCCGACAGTCGCATCGGTGAAATGGTGGACCGTCCGATGCAGGAAGTCGGGCAAAGGCCGGAAGTCTGCGTCAAAAACCGCGATCAACTCACCGCGCGCCGTGTCAAGCCCGGCTTGGAGGGCGCCGGCTTTGAAACCATGGCGATGACTCCGGTGACGATATTCCACAGGAGATCCCTGAGCCGCCCAATGCTCGACCGTGGCGCGGGCCACTCGGCGGGTTTCGTCGGTCGAGTCGTCGAGAACCTGAATCTGAAGCCGATCCCTCGGGTAGTCCAAACGGCACGCGGAGTCCAACAATTCCTCCACAACGAACTGTTCGTTGTAGAGAGGGAGTTGCACCGTCACGACCGGAAGTTCGGTGAAGTGCACGGCCGGTTCTCCCGTCGCCCGGTCGCGATGCCGGTAGTAGAGATAGACCAACTGATAGCGATGCAACCCGTACGCGCTGAGCACGAGCATCACCACCAGATACAGGGCGGCCAGGCCCCAGTCGAGTGAGCTACTCTGGGTAGCGCCTCGCGAGATCTGCTCGAACCATCCGACCGCCTCGTTCCAAAGAGAGGCGTTATCCCAGAGAGCAGGGGGAGGGGCTTTTGGAAACATTTTCCCTCACCGGCGTTTCAGTGTGTTGCGGCCAATGAAGCGCGGACGCTATCTCATGCTCTTCGCGTCAGCCTGCGCGATGGAAGCCGGGTTCATCGCTCTGGCTGTGTTGGGGAATTTCGAACAGCTGGTGGTGGAGTTCACCGGACTCTATCTGGGAACTTCCATATTCTATCTGATCGGCTGCTTCGTCATCACGCGCTTGGACGCAAAGCAATCCGGCCCACGCCTGATCGCGTTCATCTGGATCTGCGGGTTGGTGTTCCGCTTCACGGTTCTTCCGCTTTCGCCCGAGCTGTCCGAAGATCTGAACCGCTATCGCTGGCACGGCAAGGTCCAGGCGGCCGGCGCGAATCCCTACTCGGCGGCTCCCGGCGACCCGCGCTTGGCGGAGCTGAGGGATGCGACTTGGCGTCAGGTAAACCGCAAGGACCTGCCTTCTGTCTACGGGCCTGTCACGGAGTGGGTTTTCGCTGTTTGGTACCGCGCCGTGGCAGCGGTTCAGCCGGACGCCTTGCGTCAGGTCTGGTGGTTCAAGATTCCTTTCGCCGTGCTGGAACTGGTGGTCGCGCTGGCCGTCATGCGGCTGTTGGCCGCGGCCGGCAAACCGTGTACGTGGCTGCTGGTCTATCTGTGGTCTCCTCTGGTCGTTGTCGAGTTTTGGGCTCAGGGGCATAACGACACGCTGGCGTTGGCGTTCGTTGTGGCGGCTGTCGCCTCGGCGCTCGCGGACCGCTGGAAGTGGGCGTTCGTCTCGCTCGCGATGGCGGCGCTGAGCAAGTTCTGGCCGGTCATTCTTTTCCCGTTCTTCCTGCTGCGTCGCGAGGACGGGCGCTGGATTCTCCGCTGGAAACAGGCGCTCGCATCGTTGCCTCTGATCGCGCTGGTCCTGGCCCCGTACCGGGACGGTTTGCAGAATGTGCCGGAGTTGATCGAGGGGTTTCTGGGGGGCTGGCGAAACAATGACAGCCTGTACGGAATCATCAGCCAGCGCGCCGGCGGGAATGTCGGTCTCGAAGCCGGCAGCGTCACGCTCTACCTGGCAGCCGCCTTGGCGTTGCTCTGGCTCTTGCAGAGGCCGCTGATCGAGTCTGTCAAGTGGGCCGTCGTCGTGCTGCTGTTCTTCTCGGCCAATTGCTTCCCTTGGTACTTGAGTTGGTTCCTTCCGTTTCTGGCCGTGAGCCCCAACGCCGCGTTGCTGCTTTGGACGGCCCTGGTCAGTCTCGCTTATCACGTCCTGATCGGCTACGAGGCAGCGGGCATATGGGAATACTCCGATGAGTTCCGGCTACTGGAATACCTGCCGGTCTACGGATTGCTGCTGGCATCCGCGGTGGCCCGCCTGTCGCTCAAGGCGCTGCGGAAGCGCAACCCAGGCGCGGCCGAAAAGACCTGACCTGCATTTCTCACCACGTGGCGAGACGAAGTGTGTGAGAGGGCCGCCAGGACGAGGCGCAGGCCGCTGGGCGCCAGCAACTCGGCCTTCAAGGTTTTCACGGATCACGGCCTTTTATCGCGTGCTTCGGCCGTCGGGTGGTGAGAAATCCAGGCTGGTTTTTCCTCCGCCCGCGTGCGGATCATACAAGCGGGAAACATCCGAACCCGTGTCAACGCCGTTTGGTCAGGAGGATGTTTCAGGTCAGAAGCGCCCCTTGTCCTGAGGCAGGCCGCCGGCCAGGTAGAGCGCCGTCCATGCGAATTGCTGGTCTGGGTTGCGGCTCGGAATACGCCGCATCACCTTGACGACAACGTCATCACCGGGCTTGAGGTCAGCCTGGATGCCTCGGACATCATCAATCGAGGCAACCGGCTTGCGGTTGATCATCACGATGATGTCGTTGGGCTGAACTCCGATATCATCGGCGAACGATGCCGGGACCACGGATGTGACGAGAACTCCGTCGGACTCCTCGAACGCAAGCTCTTCGCGCTGCGAGCGAGTCAGTGAAGTCACCTCGATACCGAACATGACTTCCGTCTCTTCGGCGCTCTCTTTCTGCTCGTTGATGTCGTAGCCGAGTTCTTTGGCGAAGAGCACTGAGCGGTCGGCAATCTCGACGTCGAATGTGTTTCTCTTCCCGTCTCGAATCACGACAATCGGCGTTGTCGAACCGACCTCTTGCGCGGCGACCACGCTGATGAGCTCATCGCCGTTCTTGATGGGCTTGCCGGCAATCTCGACGATCACGTCTTCAACCTTGAGGCCCGCTTTCTCGGCCGGTCCGTCTTCTCTCACCTGAGTCACGAGAACACCGCCGTCATCGGCGCCGAACGAGCGCAGCAGCGCCGGCGGCTGCTCTCTGCTGAAGGTGATGCCGATCGAGCCTCTTCGCATCTTGCCGTGACTGATGATCTGGTTGTAGACATTCACTACGACTTTCGAAGGCATCGCGAACCCGAGGCCTTCCGAGCCTCCGCTGCGAGAAACGATCGCCGTGTTCACGCCGATCAACTCGCCGCGGATGTTCAGCAACGGCCCGCCGCTGTTGCCCGGATTGATGGCCGCGTCGGTCTGTAGAAAGCGTTTGAACTGGCCCTGCTGGGACGAGTCGACCTCGCGCGCCTTGGCGCTGATGATCCCTACCGTCACTGTTTCCTCATAGCCGAAGGGCGAACCGACGGCGATTGCCCAATCCCCGACCTGCACCGCGTCGGAATTCCCGATCGGGATGGCGGACAGTGGCTTGTCTACGTCGATCTTGATGACCGCAAGGTCGGTTTCGCGATCGGATCCGATCAGTTTCGCATCATGCAGTTCTTGGTCGGCTCCGTTATTGAAAATCCGGACTCGAATGCGGTCCGCATTCTGGATGACGTGATGGTTCGTGATGATATAGCCGTTTTCATCGACAATGACGCCCGATCCTTCTCCCGGGCGTTGTCGCCGCGGAAAGCCTTCGTTTCCGAACGGACCAGGAAAGCCGAAGAAGCGCCGGAACTCCTCACTGAAAGGATTTCGTGGGTCAGGTGAACTCGACTGCGATTCCTTGGATAGTATCTCGACACGGATATGGACCACCACCGCACGGGCTTGCCGCGCGATGCGTGTGAACTCGTTCTCCAGCGGCTCGGCGGCCGGGATGACAAGCGGTTTGGCGTCTGGAGCCGGTGCCCCTTCGCGAGCCGCGCTCACGTCTCGCGATACCAACGTGCCGATTACAATGCCAATCGCCAGAGTAAAAAGCAACAACGTCAGCGACAGGAGCTTGCGCTGCGCCAGTTGGCTCCCGAATCCCGATTTCGCAGTGCGGTCCATCTTCTTACCTCATCGATGAACAGGACGATCCGCTAGCCTGCATTTCTCATCACTTGGCGAGGTGAAGTGCGCGAGAGGGCCGCCAGGACGAGGCGCGAGCCGCTTGGCGCGCGCAGGTGTACTTGAAAGTACATCGAGCACGGCAAGCAAGCGCAACGAAGTCATGGCGGTCGTATCGCGTGCTTCGGCCGTCAGAAGGTGAAAAATGCAGGCTAGGGCGCATCCCTTGTTCACCCGGTTGCGTGTTCCCATCAAAGATTATAGCTGCCGCACCGGGTCCGATCCGGAGCGCAAAGTCTCCAGCAATTTCGGTGACGCCGATCGCGGTACCGGCGACAGTGGTAGCATCAGCCGGTCCGGGACGAATCTTCCAGCAGCAGCGCCAGCGACAGCAGGATGCGCTGCAGGCCCAATTCACGGCCCTCGGGGTGATACCATTCACCGGGAGAGTGCGCGCCTCCACCGCGGCCGCCGGCGCCCAGGGCGACCGCCGGCCGCCCCAGCGCCAAGGGTATATTGGCATCGGTGGAAGCGCAATCGAGGCGAGAGTTGATTCCCAAATAAGCGTCGACGCCGCGAACGCATGCCAGTACCGGATTATCGGCTTGGAACAGTGCTGCCGGCCGATGGCCGATCTCGCGGATCTTGTAGCCGTCCAGACGTTCCCTCGATGCCCGGTTTTCTGCTTCTACGCCAAAGCGGACGCCATCTTCCATTGACCTGACTACGGCGTTCATCGCCTCGTTGTCGCGTGATCGGATGTCCACCTTGGCGCAGGCGATAGGAGCGATGGAGTTCACTCCCGAGCCGCCCTCGATCACACCTACGTTCAGTGTGGTTCGCGGAGTTGCCGGCAGGGGCAGTTCAGCGAGGAAAGAAATGGTCCGCCCCAAGGCGTGAACCGGATTGGCCCGGCCGTAGTCATTCCAGCTATGGCCGCCGGCGCCTTCGATCACAATCTCGAAGCGGCGGCTTCCCAGGGCTTCCGTCGTGATATGTCCTGTGGAGGCCCCGTCCAGAACGAGATACGCGTGGACCGATGAAGCGTACCGTGAATGGCTGCAGAAGTACTTCATGCCCTGCAGGTTGCCTTCGCCTTCTTCGGCAACATTCGCCATCAGCAGGACGTTGCAACGGGGTTTATGGACGGGCGCGCCGTTCGTGAAAACGCGAGCCAGGGCGACCACCGCGGCTAGTCCCGGACCGTTGTCCGTAACGCCCGGTCCTTCGAATGTCCCGTCGGGCCGAACCGAGATTTCCTCCTCGGCCTGGGGCGCCAGTACGGTATCCATGTGCGCGCTGACCGCGACAAAGGGCAGCTCCTCATCGAACTTGATCGGCAGGACCACGTTGCCGGCATCGTCGATCGTGGCCCGATGACCCAGTTCGCGAAAGAGCGCGCACAGGAATTCGGCCCGAAGCTGCTCGCGGAACGTCGGAGCCGGCACGCGGCAAATTCTCAGATGTTGTTCGTTGATCCATTTACGCTCGCGGTGAAGGAGTTCGAGGCCGCCGCGCAGGTTCGGTCCGTGAGTGAGTTGATCGAGGTGTGCCAGCATGCCCTTCGGCGCCGCGCTTTCCGAACGTGACACGACGATCTCGGACCGGGCGGGCATGCGGCCCTCAGTCTAACCTGCTTTTCTCGTCATGTGGCGAGGCAAAGTGCGTGGGAGGGCCGTCAGGACGAGGCGCGAGCCGGGCGGAGGAAAAAGGCGCGCGCAGGCGTACTTGACAGTATGTCGAGCACGGCAAGCAAGCGTTGCGAAGGAAAAGCGAAGTCATGGCGGTCGTGTGGCGTACTTCACCCGTCATGTGGTGAGAAATGCAGGTTAACGGTTCACCGGCCGTCAGACATTTCTTTCTGGAGCGGACCAAGCCCCCGCCAAGGGTTTCACTAAAAACTAACCACTAACCACGGCTTTTTTTCGCGTGCTTCGGCCCTCGGGTGATGAGAAATGCAGGCTGACAGGGCGGTTCTGAAATCCCCGTCCTGCCGGCGTTCCGTTGCTACAGGCAGGGTGCTCTCCTGAAACATGCCCGCTGGGCTGTTGCCGTAGCGATTTGACGGGGCCGGGAGCGGGCTGATAGCTTGGGAGATTCGCTCCTTCGTGGCGCATCCCCAATCACTGGACTCCCGAGGAAAACAAAGCATGGCTGAGGAACGGACGACAACGTTGAAAGGCTCGCCTCTGGCGCTCATCGGACCGCAGCTTGCGGTCGGAGACGCCGCCCCCGACTTCACGGTCGCGGCCAACGACTTGAGTGATGTGACGCTCGCATCCACCGGCGGAGGAACGCGTGTGTTCCTTGCCGTCCCTTCTTTGGACACCCCGGTCTGCGATGCCGAGGTGCGCAAGTTCAACGAAGAGGCAACGAGTCTGGGCGACGTATCGATATACACCGTGAGTTGCGACCTGCCTTTCGCGCAGTCTCGCTGGTGCGGCGCCGCCGGCGTCGAGAACGTTACCACGGTCTCCGATTACAAGAGCGGAACGTTCGGTGAAGCGTGGGGTGTGATGATCGAGCCCCTCAGGATCCATTCGCGCGCTGTTTTCGTCGTGAACGGCGACAACGAGATAACGTACGTCGAGTACGTGCCGGAGGTCGCCGAGGCGCCCGACTACGATGCGGCGCTTGCCGCCGCCAAGGCAGCCGCATAGGGCCGTAAGCCGGTTAGCCTGCATGTCTCGCCACGCGGCGAGGCGAAGTGCGTGAGAGGGCCGTCAAGACGAGGCGCGAGCCGCTTGCCGCGCGCAGCGGCAGCGGCCTGATCGCCTCCTTCGGTTCTCGGGTCACGAAATACAACCCACGGCCTTAACGGTTCACCGGCGGTCAGACATTTCTACTGGAGCAAACCAGGCCTGGCAAATGGTTTTCACGAGTCACGAAACACGAATCACGGCCTTTTTTCGCGTGCTTCGACCGTCGGGTGGTGAGAAATGTAGGCTGGACACTCCCAGCGCGCCGCCATTATGATGGCGGTGTTCAACCGTGTGATCTCCGCCATCCGGCGGAGGCGTCTCGTCATGTCGATCCGTCTTCTCGCTCTCATCGTCCTTCCGCTTCTGTTGACCGTTTCACTCCGGGCGCAAACCGCCACAGCCTCGTTGCGAGGACAGGTGACGGACCCTTCCAAGGGCATTCTCGCCGGCGCCCTCGTGACGATTACGCACCTGGAGACGGGTAGCGTGCGCGCCCTCCGCACGAATCGCCGGGGCTACTATGCTGCGCTGGCGTTGATTGCAGGCGCGTATCGGCTGGAGGTCGAGATCGACGGATTC
>MKWU01005681.1_pt1 | contig 13339 bp, 14 predicted proteins | sample 809101 | NCBI WGS metagenome assembly MKWU01 (sample SAMN05860141, study PRJNA318959) | sponge metagenome | host: Aplysina aerophoba | place: Slovenia: Piran, Adriatic Sea, Gulf of Piran | collected 2013-05-07 | reverse complement strand
CGTGAAGAACCGGAGCCGGATGCGCTACTCCGAGCTCAGGGCCGAGAAGCTCGCGATCGGCTCCGGCGTGGTCGAAGCCGCCAACAAGACCCTCGCCGCCGCGCGCATGAAGCGCAGCGGCATGCGCTGGCACATCAAGTCCGGGCAGGCGATCCTGAGCTTCCGGGCCTTGCAGAAGTCAGGCTTCCTAGAGTCCGCCTGGGCGATAATGATGGACAAAAGAGGCGGCGCCGCCAATAACAACTTCGCGGTCGAAAACCTCGCGATCGCGGCCTGAAAATTCATGCCTTCTCGCCATCGCGCAGGTTTTCTCTGAAACTCTTTTCGGGCATTGGCCACTTTTTCCCCTGACCGCCGGCGCCCGATCCATGGGCCACAGGATACTCCGGTCCCGGCAACAGCGCCGTCACACGACATCGTCCCGGCAACCGGCAGTCTCACGCGAGTTTCATGCTCCGGGGTAAGTAAACGCAGAAAGTCATGAAGGTTTTACCATAAGAGAATCGCACCCGATCCATTGTCGCTCGCATCCGAACGCTACACCTGCATGCGCAAGTTCGCTCCGGCCTTTCTCGAGGCATTCGAGTTCAATGCACTGGAGGCGGGTGAAAAGTTGCAGGCTGCGATTGCCCTTCTCCGCGAAGCACTGGCAATCCCTGATCTTCGAAGACGGCCAGCCCAAACGCGTCAAGGAGGTCTACGACAGACTACCGGAGGAAGCACGGCAACAAATCGACAAACGGGATATGTAGGGAGCAACTGATTGCACCTCCGCTGCGCTGCGAAGGTCAATTGTCCCGGATCGCCGTTTTGCCCCCGGAAAGGTGCCAAGTGGCAATGGTGTCGTGGTAGCAGTGGAAGCAGATGCGTTGAAATCACACTGAAACCATTATTGAATCATGCCTTGTAATCGTCATGGATATGCTACATATAATTGGCCATCAACGGAGAGAAAAACATATGGCCATCAGTTCTCATGCATTTGGCTGTGTCACGCTGACGAAGAAAGATGCTGCGCAGTTTTCGCGCCAAGTAAAATATGGGCGCGCCAACGCCGCGGCAAAATCCACGGTTAGCCGCGGCCTGGCGATGAACACCGAGTTCAAGTCGGGCGGGGGGAAATTGAAGGTGAAGGCGGTTCGTCGCAAGAAGGATGCCGTTGTCGGCTGACGGCCTGCCAGACTTCGAACTCAGGTTGCTGAAACCCGGCGACCGAGTCGACAAATTCTCCTCGGGCGATGCCCTGTTCCAGCCCCTAAAGACCTTTCTTAAAGGAGAATCAAAGAAGTTCCAGGAACAGCTTCTTGCCAGCACCTATGTTTTGGCGGACGGTGATGTGGTGCGGGCTTATGTGACCTTGGTCTGTGGAGAAATCACAGCCGAGAAGGACATCAATGACCTGGTCGAAGTAGAGTTCAGATATGAGCACTATCCAGCCGTGAAAATTGCGCGCCTAGCGGTGGATTCCAAGTATCGCAAGCTCCGGTTCGGGCAGCAAATCGTCGACTTTGCTGTTGGTCGCGCTCTGGAAATTGCCGAGATTGCAGGTTGCCGGTTCGTGGTTGTTGATGCCAAAAAACCCTCAGTCGGTTTCTATGAGAAATATGGCTTTCGTCTCATCAACACAGAGGAAAATCGGGGCCGGAATGAGCCAGTTATGTTTCTTGACCTTATGCGCGCTCGTGGTGTGAAGATTAGCCCGGCTGGTGCCAGTGAGCCCCCTGTCGACGTAGACCCCCGCTAGGGCGATCTGATCAGTCGAAGCGGACCAACACTCACATTACAACTGTGCAGTCAAAGCCAGATGGTGGGGGTAGTCCTCAAGTGCGGTTCCAATCAGGCTTTCCCTGCGAATTTCTGCCCTTCCACCACCTTTCTGGAGCATACGTGTTAACACGCACTAAAAAGCGCGGGAATCTGGCGATTCCGCGCGTTTTTGAAACAAAACCGATATCGGGCGAATGAAGATTTTCGATTCCACTCGTATTCGCGGACCGTCCGATTCAGCATTGGCCCGCCCTACCCGTCCATGATGCGCGTTCCGACCTACCGAAATCAACTCGCTCCGTACACTAAAACAGCAACCTAATGCCGCTGAAATTGAGCCGAGCGCATCGAGTTATCAACCGCGCCGCCGATCGCCTCTACCGTCCGGCCCGATCATAAAACGAATGCAGGCGCGCCGAATATCCGCAAACTTTCTTCGAAGAATTTCTTGCATCGCCGACAGTCGCGAAACGGAAAAGGCGCAATTCCGGAAAGAGCCAGCCAAGTCGCGGGCAGGCTTCCAAATCGCTCCGAACTCGGGCGGCCGCGCATGGAACAACCCGATTGCGGCCGCCAAGTCGCGGCGGGCGGGCTTCCCGGCAGAATAGCTTGCTGTCGGAAGTCTATTGCATCCGGGCGGCGGCTTGCATCCAATTGATGTAGACGCGCTCGGCCATCATGTTGAAATTGCTCATTTCCCGAGCGCATTCATCGGCGAGACGCTTCGCGCCGCCTTCGCCGAACGCTTTTTCGAGCGCATCGGAGTATTCCGGTATGGCCGCCCAGTTCGCTACGGTGTCGGATTCCACTTCGACATGAAACTGCACCGAAAGCGCGCGAGTCTGCCACTGCATGGCCTGAATTCGGCACGCCTCGGTCGTGGCGAGGCAAATGGCGCCCGCCGGCATCTCCTGAACCTCGGCTCCATGCCACTGAAGGCAGCGAAACGATTCCGGCAGCCCGTCGAAAAATACGCCCGTTTCGCCGTCTTCCGTCAAATTCACGCCTAGGACGCCGATCTCGGGGACGTCGGCCTTGCCGCACCTGCCGCCCAGTGCCTCGGCAAGCAATTGATGGCCCAGGCACAGGCCCAGAAACGGCATGCCCATTTCCGCGACCGCCGTCCGAATAAGTTCCTTTTCCGGGCGAAGCCAAGGATGACGCTCTTCCTCCCAGACGTCCATGGGGCCGCCGAGAACCCAGAGCGCGTCATAGGCGTCCAGGTCCTTCGGCAGCTGCTCGCCCTCGTCGAGTTCGATCGCGTCCCAGCTATGGCCGTCCTCGCGAAGGAATTCCCGGAATTTTCCGGGATGCTCCGCCCGCGCGTGCTGCAAAACCAGTATGTGCATGTCGTAAGGCCCTCGAATTCCTTGTCTCGGCAATCATATGTCCAGCGCGTTCTCGCGCTCCCAGGAGGAGAAGTGCCTCATATATTCGTTCCACTCGTCGTTCTTCAGCTTTGCCAGAGCGTCGCAGAATTCCTCGCCGAAATATTTGCGGGGCGCGGATGCGGACTCGAACAGCCGGATGGCGTCGAGCAAATTTAGCGGCAGCTTCGGCGCGTTATCGACGCCGGCCGACTCCGAATACATATCAATATCGAGGCGCTCGCCGGGATCGACCCGGTCCCGCACGCCGTCGAGCGCGGACGCGGCGACGGACGCTTGGAGAAGATACGGATTCGCGGCTCCGTCCGCCAGCCTGACTTCGACGCGATTGTCGCCCGGAATCCTAATCATGTGCGTGCGGTTGTTGCCGCCGTAGGTTACGGCGTTCGGCGACCACGTCGCGCCGGAATGCGTTCGGGGCGCATTGATGCGCTTGTAGGAATTCACGACGGGGTTGGTGATTACGGCCATTGACCTCGCGTTTCGAAGCAGGCCGCCGATGCAGTGGTAGGCGAGCTCCGAAAGCCCGAGCTCGCCGTCCCCCTTCATCAGGTTTTCGCCTTCCGGATTCCAAAGCGACAAATGCACATGGCAGCCGTTGCCCGTCAGCAGCGGCATCGGCTTGGGCATGAAGGTCGCCCTCAGGCCGTGCCTTTCGGCAAGCGACTTGACCATGATCTTGAAGAATGTGTGCCGGTCCGCCGTTGTCAGCGCATCGGAAAATCCCCAGTTCATTTCGAACTGGCCGTTCGCATCCTCGTGATCGTTCTGGTACGGCTCCCAGCCTAGCGAAATCATCGCGTCGCAGATTTCCGAGATCAGGTCGTAGCGCCGCATCAGGGCTTGCTGGTCGTAGCAGGGCTTGCCCCGTATGTCGGACGCGTCCGCCAGCGACTCCCCGTCGGGCGCCAGAATGAAGAATTCCGGCTCGACCCCGCTCATGACGCGGTATCCGGAAGATTCCGCCATCGACAGCACTCGCTTCAGCGTCGCCCTAGGACCGTGCTCGACGACTTCGCCGCCCATATGAACGTCCGCGGGCACCCACGCTACCTCCGGCTTCCAGGGCAGCTGTATCATGCGGTCGGTCTCGGGCATCGCGAACATGTCGGGGTGCGCGGGGGTCATATCCAGATGCGCCGCGAACCCGGCAAATCCGGCGCCTTCCCGAATCATATCCTCCATGGCGGCAAGCGGCGCGAGCTTGGAGCGAACCACGCCGAAAAGGTCGGTAAAGCTTATTAGAAAATACTTGATGCCCTTCAACCGGGCCTGCTTGACAAATTCTTCGGACATTTTTTCCTCCTCGCTACTTCGGCGCCCCTGCGGGGTCGATCGAGCTCTATCCGGCCTCCTTGCCGGGTATCCAGTTGGTTCCGGCAAGCGGAACGCCGGCCATCGCGGCCGCCTCGACCGTCAACGCCACCATGTCGTCCGGTTCGAGATTGTGCACATGGCTCTTGCCGCAGGCGCGAGCCAATGTTTGGGCCTCCATCGCGAGAACGCGAAGGTAGTTGGCTAGCTTCCTGCCGGCCAGAATCGGATCCAGGCGGGACGACAGCTCCGGATCCTGCGTCGTGATGCCCGCCGGGTCGCTGCCGTCCTGATAGTCCTCCCAGAAGCCAGGCGCCGAGCCAAGCTTTCGGTATTCGTCGTCCAGCGCCGGATCCTGGTCGCCGATCGCGACCAGGGCGGCCGTTCCGATCGAGACCGCGTCCGCTCCGAGGGCAAGCGCCTTGGCGACATCGGCTCCCGAGCGAATTCCGCCTCCCACCACCAGCTGAACCTTTCGATGCATGCCGAAGTCGCAAAGGGCCTGAACCGCTTCCTTGACGGCAACGAGCGTAGGCTGACCGACATGCTCTATGAACACTTCCTGGGTCGCGGCGGTTCCGCCCTGCATGCCGTCGATGACGACGACATCGGCGCCGGCCTTGATCGAAAGCGCCGTATCGTAGTAGGGGCGCGCGGCGCCGCATTTAACGTATATCGGCTTTTCCCATCCCGTGATTTCCCGCAATTCGAGAATCTTGATCGCCAGGTCGTCCGGCCCGGTCCAGTCCGGATGGCGGCACGCGGAGCGCTGGTCGATGCCTTCCGGCAGGCAGCGCATTTCGGCGACCCGGCTGGTGATCTTCTGGCCGAGAAGCATGCCGCCGCCGCCCGGCTTCGCCCCCTGGCCCACGACGACTTCAATCGCATCCGCCCTTCGAAGGTCGTCGGGATTCATGCCGTAGCGCGACGGCAGGTACTGGTAGACGAGCGTCTTGGAATGCTCCCGCTCCTCGCCGGTCATCCCCCCGTCCCCGGTCGTCGTCGAGGTTCCGGCCTCGCTGGCGCCGCGGCCCAGCGCCTCCTTGGCGTTCGCGGAGAGCGAGCCGAAACTCATGCCCGCGATCGTAACCGGAATTTTCAGCTTTACGGGCTTCGACGCGTGCCTGGCGCCGAGAACAACGTCCGTGCCGCATCTCTCCCGATACCCTTCGAGCGGGTAGCGCGACATCGACGCCCCCTTCATAAGCAGGTCGTCGAAATTCGGAACGCGCCGCTTCGCTCCGAATCCCCTGATACGGTAAAGGCCGGTCGCGGCGGCGTTTCTTATGTAGTCTATCGAGTTGCGGTCGAAGGTGCTCGATTCCCGCAGGCTCCAGTTTTCGCCAGTCATTGCCGCCTCAGTAATCGTCCAGGTTTTCCGCTTTGAAATTGTAGAGATTGCGCCCTGACCCGAATCTTCGGAAATCTCCTGCATCAACGTCTTCGCATCCGGCCTGGTCCAGCAGCTTTCTAAGCTCGGCCAAGTGGATGGATTCAACCGGCTTCTCCACGCAGTCCGCGCCGAGCGTCCCGATTCCGCCTCGAACGTAAATGCGGGCCTCGTAGATTGAATCTCCGAGCGAGTCTCCCGCGTCGCCCAGCACGACGAGCCGCCCGGCCTGAGCCATGAACATGCTCATGTGGCCGACATTGCCCTTTACGACTATATCCCCGCCCTTGAGCGAAATTCCGCACCGCGCGGCGGCGTTTCCGCCGACGACCAGCAGCCCCCCGTGCGCCGTCGCGCCCGCGCACTGGCTGACATCGCCCTCAACCCGCACCAGTCCCGACATCATGTTTTCGGCGATGCCCTGCCCGGCGTTTCCGGCCACTCGGATTCGCGCCAGCTTGTTCATGCCGGCGCAGAAATATCCGGCATGGCCCATGATATCGACTTCGACAGGCGCGTCGAGGCCGCAGGCGATAGCATGCGCGCCGCCCGGATTGACAACCCTGAAGTAGCCGCTTTCGCCGCTTCCGTTCCTGCCTTGAAGCGACGCGTTCGCATCGCGAAGCGAATGTCGGCCGAGGTCGATGCGGACGGCGTTGGAATTCGCCGAATTCACGCGGAATTCTCCCAGTTGTAAACGACGGCCGGTTCGGGCTCCCAAACTTCCGCGCTCTCTATTTTCGGGAGCGAGGCAAGCGCCCTGTATTCGGACGCGAATGCGACGAATTCGCCGGTCTCGGCGAGCACTGCCGGCTTGCAGGCGAACGGATCCCTCAGGACGGCGAAGCCGCTCCTGGTGCCGACCACGAAGGTATAGAATCCATCCAATTCCCCGACGCAGTCCTCCAGCGTCGACTTCAGGCTTCGCCCCGCGCCCAGCCTGCTCGAGATGTAGGCCGCCGCGACCTCGGTGTCGTTCTCGGTCTTGAAGTCTATGCCGTCCCTCCTCCTGAGCAAATCCCGGAGCCGATTGTGATTCGAAAGGGAGCCGTTGTGCACGAGGCAAAAGTCCGGCCCGGTCGAAAACGGATGAGACCCCGCGGTCGTAACGGCGCTTTCGGTCGCCATGCGGGTGTGGCCGACAGCGTGCGAGCCGTCCATTCCCGCGACGTTGAAATCTGCGGCGATTTCCGTGGGAAGGCCCGTCTCCTTGTAGATTTCGATCGATTGGCCGACGCTCATGATCTGCAGGTCGGGATCGGCTGCTTCCAGGCGATCGATTTCGACGGAATCCGAATCGGTCGTGATGACGGCATGCGAGCCGACGACTTTAATATCCGCGCGCTCGCCGAGCGACGGCTGGCCGCTCGCGAAGCCTCGCCAGTCGAATTCGCGTCGAGGATGGAACGCCGTTATCTTAGTCCGTCCGCTTTCGCCTCCGCGATAGACCGCGACGCCTGCGCTGTCGGGCCCTCGGTCCGTCATTTCAATTAGCATCGGGGCGAACATGCCGCCAAGTTCTGAGCGCATATCCGGGCGCTTGAGAAACAAGCCCACGATCCCGCACATTGCCGTTGCCTCCTCTTAGGCGAATTAGCTCGCAATCTGTTTCAACGCGGCGCCCTTGCCCGAGCAGTTGCTCCCGCTAGCATCCCGGCCGCCGCGACGTTCGCTCGCCCGCGCGATGGGCAGGGTGTAAAGATTGTTCCGCAACCGGTCAAGCATTCAGGACAACAGCCGGACCTTCAGCAGAGGCGCCTTCGGCGACTGCAGCCGCACCCGCGCGGAGTCTCGCAGCGGCTGCGATCGCAGAGCCCGGCATCCATCCAATGCTCGCCGCCGAACGCCTTGCGAGCGCTGCGGCGATTGCGTTCGCCCGGCATGCCGCCGGCACATCGAGGACGGTCATGTCCTGGAACTCCCGGCGAGCGAAATTCGGCCGGTCCAGTGGCAGCAGTTGAAGTCGCGAGCGGCGGCCGGGCCGATTACGCCCCTGTTCGCGCGGGCGCGAGGCTTGTCGGGAATGCATCAATATCGCCGGATGGCATTTTCACCGGCTGCGCTCCTCGAGCGCGCAGGCCGTACGCTCGTCGGTAACGATATGGTTCACGCATCCTCTTTTTAGAATCGCATGGATAATCGGCGCCTTGCTGATGCCGCCGGCCGCAACGATAACGTTCGGCAGGTCGTCGAGGTCGCCGAGGTCGATTCCAAGAACCCGCGAATTGATCGGATGATCGATCGGCTCGCCGGAGGCATCCAGGAAATACCCCAATATGTCGCCGACCGCGCCGCCGGCGATCAAGTCTTCGACCTCCACGTTCTCTGGCAGTCCGTCGGCCAGCAGCAACGACCCTCGCATGTCGCCCGCCGCCAGCGCAAGCCCGTCCGCCGACCGGATATTCTCGATCGACCGGCGGAATTCCGGCTGCCGAAGCAGGATTTCGCGGCTTTCCGCCGTCGACACGTAGATAGGCGCCGTAAAATAGCTTTGGGAGGCATTGCATAGGTCGGCCAATTGAGTTGTGATTTCATAGGTGTTGACCTCCGAGCGCTTGGTTAGCGCGCCCATTACCGACGTGATTTCGAGTTCGGGGCGGTCGTGGTGCTCAACGGCGGCCGCGTGGAACAGGTGGGAAGCCCGATGGAACTCTTTCACAGGCCGGCCACGGAATTCGTAGAGGGATTCATAGGCTCGCCGTCGATGAACATACTCGGGGCCGAGAGCTCGATGGGACAGGCGGCCAAGGCATCGGGGAGCGCGGCCAAAGTAGGAATTCGCCCGGAGCATATCGTGATTGGCGAAACGGGCCTAAACGCGACAATTCGAGTAAAAGAGCAGCTAGGCGGCGAATGCTTTCTCTATCTATCGACCGACGACGGCGCGCAAATAGTTGTAAAGACCGATGGAGAGTTCGAGCGCGAGCCGGGCGACTCGCTGAATTTGACGCTGCCGGCAAACCGAGTGCATCAATTCGGGGCGGACGGGCGAACGCTGAACGACTAGGCGAATGTCGAATCCGCGGCGCGCAACGCATTATCCGGCGAGAGCGCTTCCGCGCCACTAGGCCGGATACAAAAATCCACGCAGGCCCCGCCCGCCGCGAATCCGAATTGCCGCTTCTCGCCCGAATTCCCGACGCGGCGATTTCGCAATTTTGAGCGAAGCTCGGCATTCGAACGGTTCGAGACGAACAGAAAGCCTCCGGCCGCTTCCAGCCGGCAAGATACTCCGCCATTTGCCGAATCGCCAGCTACTGCGAGTCTGCCGACTATCGCGGATGCGGCCCTCGCGCCTCCTTGCAAACCGCTCTACAGGGCAATGCCGCCGAGATGATCGCAGCCAAGCCGCTAAATCGCGCGACTGAAGTGAGAGCGGCGGCGTAAAAAATCCGGAAGCCATCGAGCTATCGGAATTAACTGCGGTGGATAACTCACGTTGAATCACCCTTGAGCTTGTACATACGAGTCCAAATGTGGGCTGATCAAATTTCGTAGGCAAGCCGTCTCTCGCCACTGAAAAAAGCCCCCAATTCGATTGTTCAGCTTGCGGCATCGATCGTAACGCCATTGCGCCGTCTACACGAAATTCGACCCGCACCCATTTGGAAAATTTTCTCATTGTCACTTTGAGAAATCGATCTGCGAACACAAGATCGCGAGACGGATCCAAGCGCCAGCGTCCGCCGGTTGCCGCGCAGGCGCTGGTTCGAAATCGCGAGTTTCCCAGTCTTTTCGGCAATACCTTCGCGCATCTTCGAATCCGGTCAAATTTGTCGGAAAAAAAACTTGTAATGCATCAATTGTATCGTAGATTGCGCCGAATCGTCATGATTCTGCGGCGAGGCCGAAAATGACAGCGAAGATCGACAATCCCGAGCAGGGAATTCCAGCCGGGCAAGCTCGGGAATGGAACTGGAATCCCGACCTTCCTATTCCAACTTCACCAGTGTTCTCCTGGCCGCCGAGGCCGCTTGCGGCTTTGAAGTGGCTGTCCTCCGAGTGGCTCGCGATTTCAGCAATGGTACTGGAATTCGCCTTGGCATTCGCTGTCTGGGAGTTCTTGCAGCCCGATGCCGAGGAAATGAAAACTTTTGCTTTTGGCTGGATCCTGCAAATCTACATCCGCAATCTGTTGTTCTTGTCGCTCATTGCCGGCGGACTACACATCTACCTGTACTCGTTTCGGAAACAGGGAAGCAACCTAAAATACGACCCTCGCGATCTTGCGAAGGAAAACAGGCGGTTCGCGTTCCGAAATCAGGTTTACGACAACATGTTCTGGAGCCTGGCCAGCGGCGTAGCGTTTTGGACCGCCTATGAAGCCGTCTACTATTGGGCAGCCGCCAACAGCTTCGTTCCAACCTTGACATTCATTCAGAATCCAGTTTGGTTCGTGGCCTGGTTTCTGCTGATACCTATCTGGTCTTCGCTTTATTTTTATTGGATACACCGAGCATTGCACTGGCCGCCTCTGTATCGACTAGCGCACTCCGTACACCATCGGAACATCAACGTGGGACCATGGTCCGGGATTTCCATGCACCCCGTGGAGCACATTATCTATTTTTCGTCCATATTGATTCATGCTGTTGTCGCTTCACATCCGGTCCACGTCATGTTTCATCTTTATATTCAAGCGCTGGACCCCGCGTTTTCGCATTCCGGTTTCGACGGCCTAGTCCTCAAGGACAAGAAGAGGATGGAACTCGGCGATTTCTTTCATCAGCTTCATCACAGGTTTTTCGATTGCAATTACGGTACGTCCGAAATGCCCTGGGACAGATGGTTCAACTCGTTTCACGACGGCACTGCGGCATCGCTGGAGAGACTTCGAAAGACGGGATCCAAAAATAGACGACGCTAAATCGCCTGCTCGAAGGCGTGGACATACAGTGTAGCATGGAGGATCAGGCACAAGGGACTGCGGGCGCTGCACGAGCGGGACAATCCCGCACGGGTGCCTGTGGGTCCGGTGCCACGGCTCAAGCGCATCGTGTTCCGGCTATAAGAGGCGACGCATCCGCGAAGCCCGACGCGCCGGGCAGTACAGCGTCTGGATTAATGCGCAATGGCGCGTCTGTTTTCGTTGGACGGACGAAGGCCCGTGCGACCTGGAGATTGCGGATTATAACTGAGTGAGATTTGACTTGAACACTAGGAACGGAATGAAGCCGGTGCATCCCGGCGAGGTCCTGCGCAGCGAACTCGACGAACTCGGGCTGTCGGCCAATGCGCTGTCGAAGGCGCTGGGCGTGCCGGTGAACCGGGTGACAATGATCCTGAACGGCCAGCGGGGCGTGAGCGCGGACACGGCGCTGCGACCCGGGCGCTACTTCGGGGCGACGCCGCAACTCTGGCTGAACCTTCAAAAGACCTGGGAGCTTCGCCAAGCGGAGATCGCGGCGGGCCGCGAGATCGCGAAGTGTGTGATGCCTCGGCGGTCGGCGGCAACGGGCGCAGTGGCCGATGCCGGTCCCTGATTTCCAGTCGCTGATGCTCCCTGCCCTCAAGGCGTTTGCCGGCGGTGGGGAGCCGTCACTTTCAGAAGTCCGCGAGCGTATCGCCGATGCCGAGGGACTCACGGCGGAAGACGTCCGGGAAATGCTCCCGAGCGGTCGGCAGGCAGTGTTCGTGAACCGTGTGAGTTGGGCGGTGATCTACATGGAACGCGCCGGGCTACTGGCGCGGGTCCGTCGCGGTGTCTATCGGCTCACGGACGAAGGCGAACGCTTGTTGTCTGACGCGCCTTCGCGCATCGACATGAACCTGATTAGAGAGTACCCGGATTTCGCAGAGTGGTGGCAACGGGCGAACGCCCCTCATTCCGGCAAGGATGTGGCATCCAAGCGAAACGAAGAAATCTCGGACACGCCAGAGGAAGCACTGGACCGGGCCGCCCGACAGTTGAGCGGCGCTCTGGAAGCCGATGTGCTGCATCGGGTTCGCGATGCCGCGCCTGCGTTTCTCGAACGCGTGGTCGTCGATTTGCTCATCGCGATGGGCTATGGCGGCGGCGATGCCACGATGGGCCGCATAACGGGACGTTCGGGCGACGGCGGAATCGACGGAACCATCCGGGAGGACGCTCTCGGCCTGGACGAGGTTTATGTGCAGGCGAAGAAATACGCGGTAGGCAACTCCGTGGGCGAAGGCGACCTGCGCAACTTCGCGGGCGCGATCGACGCCGCAGGCACGACCAAGGGCGTGTTCGTAACTACTTCCGGATTCACGAACGCCGCAAAAGACTACGTAGCGCGGAGTCCGAAGCGGATCGTTCTGATCGACGGTGCGGAACTCGCACGCTTGATGGTCCGGCACGGAGTCGGCGTGCGAACGCGCGTCCGTCACGAGATCAAGCGGATCGACGAAGACTACTTCGTCCAGGAAGCGTTGTAGGCCGTGCGCCTGTCGTGGAACAATGAGGTTCGCTACCGCGCCGTCACCTTCGCTAAAGACTGGAAGGACGCGGCCTACGAGCTTCTGGAGACGGCGGAGCTTCCGAAAAAAGGGCGTCCGAGCACCGCGGAGCGGCGGCGCGAGGCCGAGCCGACCTTCCCGAAGGCTCGTCGGCGCCATCCCGCGGTTGAATCGGCGATCAGCAATCTTGAGCAGCTCGGCCTGGACCGGGTCCGTACGCGGGTCGCCGTCGGCTTCTAGCGGACGGTCGGGCTGTCCATCCTAGCGGCGAACCTGCACCGGATCAGCCTGATCGCGCAGAGGCGGGAGCGCAAGCGCCTCGATCGCCTTCGCAAGCGCGGGATCCGGCTCGCCGCCTGACCCGGAGCCCCCTTATCATGGCAGTGCCGACCCCGGAACAGCGACGGGCGGCGGCCTATTGCCCGGACTGCGGAGTTCCGACCCGCAAGGCCGCGAATCGGCGACAACCGCCGCAGAATCGCCGAAAGAGCCGTCGAAGTAAAACCGACTGAATTAGTCAGGATCAAAATTGCATGCTTCGGCGGAAAAAAAGTGGGCGTTTTCAGCCAAGCACTAGCTACGGGGCTTTCTGTCCGTTCATGCGAAGGCGGGCACTGGCGAAAAAGGCACCATCGGTGCGTCGGGTGTGAGACCAAAGGCCGCCCCGGGCGGTCGGGACGGCCGAATCGGCAGCATCGATGTTCGGGGAATCGACGCCGGGGACTGAGCCGAGGCGATTCCCGCAGCCAGCTAGGGCGAGCGAAGCGAGCACCGCGACGAGCGCGGCGCGCAATTCAGGCCGAAGCCGTCTCCTTCGCCGAGCCTCGATTTCGGGCAGTGAAGGGGTCGTTTGCGGGAGGCGGCGAAAAAAACTGCGTCAGGCCTCTTCGCCATTTGCATTCATCGGCTAGGCTGATGCTTTCCCGCGTAGTCGGCCAGCGTCATCACGGCCTCGCCATGCTCGGTCGGCGCAACGGCCGTCACGAATCGCCGGTCCGCCATTACCACCGTCGTGCCGATGCGGTGCGCAAGCGCGAGATACACGCAGTCGTAAACCGGG
>MKWU01005680.1_pt1 | contig 13339 bp, 14 predicted proteins | sample 809101 | NCBI WGS metagenome assembly MKWU01 (sample SAMN05860141, study PRJNA318959) | sponge metagenome | host: Aplysina aerophoba | place: Slovenia: Piran, Adriatic Sea, Gulf of Piran | collected 2013-05-07 | reverse complement strand
GTCTGGCGGAATTGAAGGAGGCCCTCACCAGCTCCGGGTTGGGGGGTGTGCTGCCCCTGGTGGTGGGTGTGCTGAGCGCTGCCCTCTCCTCGTGGCTGGCCATTGCCTGGCTGCTGCGGTTTTTGCAACGGCACAGCACCTGGGTGTTTGTTCTGTATCGCCTGGGCTTTGGTGTGGTGTTGGTGGTGGTCAGTGTTTGGGGAAATAGTGAATAATCGCGTCCGCAAACTCCGAACACTTCAGCGGGGGATCGACAGGGGGCTCCATCATGCGTGCCAGGTCATAGGTGACGCAGCGGTTGGCAATGGCCTGGCCAATGCCGTGGTTGATCAGGGCGGCGGCCTCGTGCCAGCCGAGGAACTCCAACATCATCTGGCCACTGAGGATCAAGGAGCCGGGATTGATGCGATCCAGACCGGCGTGTTTGGGGGCAGTGCCGTGGGTGGCCTCGAAGATGGCGGCGGCGTCTCCAATGTTGGCGCCGGGGGCCATGCCCAGGCCCCCCACAATGGCGGCGGCGGCATCGGAGATGTAGTCTCCGTTCAGGTTGAGGGTCGCCAGAACGGAATACTCCCCCGGTCGGGTCTGGAGTTGCTGAAACACGCTATCGGCAATGCGATCATCCACCATGACCATTCGGCGCCAGCGGTCCTGACCGTGGGATTCACCAATGCTGTCCAGGATGGCCCGCACCTCTCCGCAGACGGCTTGTTGCTTGGCAGGGGTGAGGTTGTCGTAGCCGGGGTCGATCCGGCGGGCGTTGTTTTCCACCGACAGCCGGGGATCCCTGGCCAGGTTGTCCAAAACCCAGCTTTCCCGCTCCGTGACACAGACGGCGCGGAACTCGGTTGTGGCCAGCTCGTAGCCCCAGTCCCGGAAGGCCCCCTCGGTGAACTTCATGATATTCCCCTTATGAACCAGGGTCACATGACGCTTGCGGCCTTCCAGTCCCAGGGCATGTTGGATGGCCCGGCGTACATGGCGCTGGGTGCCCACCTTGCTGACGGGCTTGATGCCCAGGCCGGAGCCTGCCCGCAGCCGACGGTTGCCCAACTTGGGGCTTGCCGGAATCACCGTCTCGTTCAGGTGACGCAGTAAGTCCTGACCGACGGGATCGTCAGCGGCCCACTCCACACCGATGTAGATGTCTTCCGTGTTTTCCCGATACACCACCACGTCCAGCTCTTCCGGTCGTTTGTGGGGGCTGGGGGTGCCTGTGTAATACCGGCAGGGCCGCACACAGCAGTACAGATCAAACAGTTGCCGCAGTGTGACGTTCAAGGAGCGGATGCCGCCCCCCACGGGTGTGGTGAGGGGTCCTTTGATGGCAATGCCGTACTGGCGGACGGCCTTCAGGGTGTCTTCCGGGAGATACTGGAGATCCCCATAGACCTGACAGGCCTCATCACCGGCATAGATTTTGAACCAGACCAAGCGCCGCTTGTTGCCATAGGCAGCGTGTACGGCTGCATCCAGCACCCGTTGGGTGGCAGGCCAGATATCCACGCCGGTGCCGTCCCCACGGATGAAGGGAATGATGGGCTCATCGGGGACGACAGGACGCCCTGCCTGGAAACGGATGGCGGTCCCCTGTTGAGGCGGGGTGAGCCTGGTGAAGCCGGACATGGTGGTGCTGGCAGGCGCAAGCAGGGTGCTGCAGGCCCAGGGGCCGCAAAGGTCCTGCAATCTTGTGGTCATCATGCCCCATGGGTGAGGCTGGGCACATGACCCCGGGCCATGGACCCATCGCCGTGGTTGGCGCCGGCAGTGTGGGCAGCGTCACAGCCTGGTGGCTGGCCCGCTGCGGCGCTCGGGTGGTGTGGATTGCTCCCCATCAGGACCTTGGTCCGGAGCGACCCGGCAGTTTGGCGGCCCTGGGGGTACTGATGGGCTATTGCAGTCGGCGCCTCCGTGGCCGCAGTTGGCGGTTGCGGCGTGCCTCCATTGCCCTGTGGCGCCAATGGTTGCCGTTGCTGGGGCCTATCCCCCGACAATGGGGGCTGACGGTGCTTTGCCACCAGCCGGACGATGGGGAAGGGCTCCGGACACTGGTGCGTCAGCGTCAAGGGGAGGGCTTCCCCCTGGCCTGGCGCACCCGTGAAGATCTCCTCACCCGCTGGCCCGCCCTGGCGGCCACCGATTTGCAAGGTGGCCTCTGGTCGCCCCAGGATGGACAACTGGATCCTGCTCCACTGCTGACGGCCCTGGCTGAGGGCGCCGAGCACTTGGGCGTCCAGCGCTGGTCTGCCCAGGTGACAGGCCTGACCCCTGACGGTCGGGATTGGCGTCTTCGGCTGCAAACCAGTGATCCCGGTCTTCCGACGACCCTCCCGGCCTCAGCCGTGGTGCTCTGCACAGGGTTGGGCACCGGCCGACTGCTGGCGGCTCCGGATTCACCTGTTCAATTGAACTGGCCCATGACGTCCGTGTTGGGCCAGGCGGCTGCTCTCCACTGCCCCATGCTTCCACCACCGGGCTTGCCAGGGCCTGTGATATGGCGTGGGGTGCATCTGATTCCTCGCCCGCAGCATCAGCAGTTGTGGATCGGGGCAACCGTGGAGCCAGGTGACCAAAGCCGGGCCCATTACCTGGATCGGATGCTGCAGTTGGATGGCGCTGCTCCGCCATGGCTGCGACAGGCTCGGGTGCTGCGCCGCTGGCAGGGGGTACGGGCCCGACCCGTGGGCCGCCCGGCGCCGCTGTTGGCAATCCTGGCGCCCGGGTTGCTGCTCACCAGTGGCCACTACCGCAACGGCATCCTCCTGGCGCCCGCTACGGCCGCCTGGACCGCCTGTCAACTGGGCTTTCCGCTGCCGGACGGTTTGACGGAACTGCCTGGGGACGGCTCGGGATCGTGAACCGTCCGGGAAGCCTCCCCACACGTCACTCGCCGCAACCGCATCTGCCGCAACGCGGTGGCGGGCTTGACGTGGCGCCTTGCCAATGCAGGACGTGCATGGACGTGGATGTGCCCTTGCGTTCTTCGAGTCCGTCGTTATCTTCAAGGATGTCATTGTCTTACAACGGGGATTCTCCATGCCGCCAAGGCAACCGTCTTCTCGACTCCTGGCCTCACGGCGGCTGGGGCGTGCCAGTCGGGGTGACAGTCTTGCAAGTTTTCCCTCGGCTGAACTGGCCAGGGCGTATCTCGTCGGAGAAGACGTGTACCTGGGGCAAGGGCGCTGGTGGCGATGGGAACGGGATGGCGTGCCCGGTTGGCTTGCGCCTTTTCTTGAGGAAACGGGTCTTCTCGGAGCGTGAGCCTGTTGTTGCCCCGATCAATCCCCCAGGCAGTGAACGTGTACCACCCGTGTTTGGGGCTTGGTGCGGTGCTCGACGAGGTAGATGCCCTGCCACTGACCGAGTAGAAGATTCCCTTCGCTAAAGCTGAGGGCGAGGTGGGTGCTGGTGAGCATGGTGCGAATGTGGGCAGGCATGTCGTCAGGTCCCTCGTTGCTGTGGCTGTAGGGGCGAACCGGCCCGTACCCACTGAGGGAGCGGGCGCCTTCGGTGGGGGCGAGAGCGGCCAGATGGGCCAGCAGGTCCGTGAGTACACGGGGATCGGCGTTCTCGTTGATGGAGAGGCTGGCGCTGGTGTGGAGACAACCGAGGCAGATCAGGCCTTGCCTGAGTCCGCTGTCTTCAAGAACGGCAGCAACGGTGTGGGTGATGTTGATAAAGCCCTGACCGGACGTTGAGATGTCGAGCCGCTGCAGATGTTGAGCCATGGGTGCTCAGGTGGTCGACATGTCGGACACCACCACGGGCAAGCGCTCCGTCATATCGACATTCCGTTGCCGTCCTTCCTCCTGTCGATTGACAAGGGTCAGCGCCTCTTGCAGCAGGGAGTCGAACGCCTCTCCCGGGAGTCGTTGCCGTGCCACTTCCATGAAGGTGCGGGAGAGGGACTCACCGGCTGCGGCCCTCAGTTGAGGGTTGTTGCGACGGTTGTTCTGCTCCTCTTCAATGGCCTTCATAAAGCGAGCGGTCACGTCTCGCTTGGTGCAGGCACGAATCACCGCGTCCGGTGGCGTGGCGTTCAAGTCCGCCTGCAGTTGGGCGATGCGCTGGTCCAGACTGGCGAACACCTGGCTGGCTTCCCGCGCCAGGTTGGCCAGTTGACCGTCGCTCAGCTTGGGAAGATCGGCCACATAGACCCTGCCGTGGTCGTTCAGGGTGAGGAAGGGGGCCCGGGATACGCTACTGGCGCTACTAGTGGTGGCGCTGGTGCTGCTGGTGGTGCTGGGACGCAGTGGGGGCCGTGCCTGGGGCCGGCTGGGAGACTGGAGATTCGGGAGAGTGGAGGAACTGCGACGGCGGGTAATGCGATTCGAGGGAAAGCTGGACGTCACGGTTACGTCGGGTTAGGGAATGGTATGAACGTTGTTCATATGCTTTATTCTGCCATAGGTAACGGTTTTGCACACCGCCGCCGTGCCCGTCGGACAACGACGCGCCTCAGAAGGGCAGCCCCTCCACTGGTCCCTGACCGGCCAGGACCTCCCCGAGACGCCAGCACCGCTCACCACAATCCCGGCAGCAGGCCAGAGCCTCGTCCACCCTGTTGCGGGGCACCACCAGGCAGAAACCAACGCCCAGGTTGAAGGTGTTCCAAAGGTCGGCCTCCGGAATCCGTCCCTGCTGCTGCAACCAGCGGAACAGGGGAGGGACGGACCAACTGCCGGCATCAATCGCCAGGTGCAGGCTGCCGTCTTCAGGAAGACAACGGGGCAGATTCCCCGGCAACCCTCCACCGGTGATATGCACCATCCCGTGGAGGGGAATGGCGCGCTGGCGCAGTTGGCGCACCAGCGGGGCATACAGACGGGTGGGTTCTATAAGTTGTTGCGCCAGACTCATGCCGCACTCCGGCTCCAGGTGCAGGGTATGGGGGTCCACACCACTGTGATTCAACACCCGTCGAATCAAGCTGAAGCCGTTGCTGTGGGGTCCTGAACCGGCAACAGCGATCACCTGGTCTCCGGGTTGGATGTGGCGTCCGTCCACCAGGGCCGGGGCATCCACCACGCCCACGCAAAAGCCGGCCAAGTCGTAGCGGCTGTCTTCATAGAAGCCGGGCATCTCCGCGGTTTCTCCCCCCAGCAAGGCGCAGCCACTGATGCGGCAGGCCCAGGCCATGCCGTCTACAGCCGCCGCCAGTTGGTCGCGGATCAAGCGACCACTGGCGATGTAGTCCAGAAAGAACAGGGGATCCGCACCGCTGGTGACGACGTCGTTCACACTCATGGCCACCAGGTCCACCCCCACCTGCCGGTGGCAGCCCCAGGCCTGTGCCAGGGCCAGCTTGGTGCCCACGCCGTCGGCTCCTGCCACCAGCAGGGGCTGCTGCAGGCCGGCGGGCACACGGCAGAGTCCGCCGAATCCCCCCAAACTGCCCACCACTTCAGGACGGCGCGTGCTGGCGGCCATGCTACGGATCCGGGCAACAAAGGCATTGCCCGCTTCAATGTCCACACCTGCGCTGCGATAGTCCATGGTGGAGCCTGTCAAAGTCCTGAATTGATGTGACGATGGATGGGCAAGCCGTTCCTGGCAAAGTCGATGTGCTGACCAGCGGCCCATGGTGATCCTGCACAACAACCGTGAATTGGACCAATGGCTGGCCGCTGCCCCTGGCCCCGTCCATTTTGTCCCCACCATGGGTGGGCTGCATCGCGGCCATCAGCAGCTCATCCGCGCAGCCTGTGGCGCAGGGGTGCGGGTCCTGGTGAGTGTATTTGTCAACCCCACCCAGTTTGGACCGGGAGAAGACTTTACGACCTACCCCAGACACCCTGATGGAGACGCTCAACAGGCGGACGCCGCAGGGGCTGATGCCATCTGGTTCCCTGCGGTGGATCACGTCTACGGTGACGCCAACCTGGACTGCAGCCACGCCAGCAGCAGACTCCGGATCAAGGCCTCCCTGATCCGAACCCTCTGTGGTCCCTGGCGACCCGGTCATTTCGAGGGGGTGCTCATGGTGATGGAGCGGCTCCTGGAGCGGGTGCAACCCGCCCTGGTGGTGATGGGGGAAAAGGACTGGCAGCAGCTCACGGTGTTGCGCCGGTGCCTCCCTGCTTTTTACGAGAAGCGCTGCCGTCTGCTGCCGGTGCCGGTGGTGCGGGAAGAGGACGGTCTCCCCTATGGCTCAAGGAATAGCCGCCTCAGCCCGGCGCAGCGGCGGCAGGCTGCCCTGTTGCCCCAGGCCCTGCGGGATGCAGAGGCCGCAGTCCATGGTGGTGAGCGCAGCGCCACTGTCCTGGAGCAGTTGGTACGCACCCGCCTGAACTCTGCCGGACTGGCCGTGGACTATGCCCAACTGGTGAATCCGCTTACCCTGCAGCCCTGCCCGCACCTGGATGGTGTGGCCCTGTTGGGGGTGGCAGTTCATGTGGGGCCAGCCCGTCTTCTGGACCACCGCTTCTTGTTGAGTCGCCAGCCCATCATCGCCATTGACGGTCCGGCGGGAACGGGCAAAAGCACGGTGACCCGTCTCCTGGCGGCACGGCTGGGCCTCCTTCACCTGGATACCGGCGCCATGTATCGAGCCGTGGCCTGGCGCATGCTGGAGAGCCGGGAGCCCATCCGCTCCGGTGAAGCCTTACAGAAGTTGCTGGAGACCATGGAACTGCGGCTCACCTGGGGAGACCGGGGGCAGCAGGTGATCTGCATTAACGGGGTGGATGTGAGTGATGCCATTCGCCTTCCCCGCGTCACCGCCACTGTTCCCCGCGTGGCGGCCCTGCCGGAGGTGCGACAAGTGCTCACCCGGCAACAGCGGGTGTTTGGCCAGCAGGGAGGACTGGTGAGCGAGGGACGTGATATGGGCACTGCTGTCTTCCCCCATGCGGAGTTGAAGGTGTATCTGACCGCCACCGTGGCTGAGCGGGCGCGGCGGCGGGCTGCCGATATGACCCAGCGTGGTCAGGCGCTCCCGCCTCTGGCCACACTGGAGGCCCAGATTGCCGAGCGGGACCATCTGGACCGCACCCGCACGGAAGCGCCTCTGCGGCCAGCGGAGGATGGGGTGGTGGTGGCCACCGATGGGGTCGGTATTGAGCAGGTGGTGGATGAGTTGGAGGAGTTGTTCTATCAGCACGTATCTCACGGGTTCTGGTCCATGCACCACCGGTCTGGCCGTTGCCTGCACGGACCCGTGACGTGACGGCACACCCGGATTACCAAGCCTCGGGCAGTTCTGCCGCAAAGCTACGGGTGCGTTCAAATTCGAACGCACCGGAGACGGCACCCCAGACACGGTCATGGGTTTGGGGATCAAAGCCTTGATCCGTGGTGCGCAGCCAGCCCTCCCCCACTTCAAAGCGACTCACCAGATAAGTTTCGCGGCCGGCGCGCTGCACCCGGCAGTTGCAACCGGGCTCCACCTCACCCCGGAGCCCATCCCCCCCCCCCCGCCGTTTCCACAAGATAGGTGCAGCCTTGTAACAGGGTCAAATCCTGTTGCTGGATATGGACCAGGCGCTCCGGCTCCATGGTGGCGCCATAAAAGCGCTCTTCATCCTGGAGGGCCCAATTTTCAATGATCAAGCCCTGCTCCTGTCGATGGCGAACCCGCAGCACCCGGATGCGGTAGGGCTGGCCTGGATCCAGGGCATAGGCCTGCTCCAGTAGCAGGGAACCGGGGGCCAACCGGGGTGTGGGGCGGAACACCACCTGGATGGAGGCAAACAGGGGTGGATTGGCCACCGCCTGGGCTTCGTTGGAAAATACGCCGCTGAGTTGCTCCAGCAGACGGCGAGCGATCAAGGCCATGGCAGTGGAGGGAGGAAGGCGAGGGAAGGTCAAGCACGGGCAGCAGAGGGGGTGGTTGTCAGACGGTTGAGGGCCAACCGCGCCCGTAGCCACACCACCGGCGCCGCTTCCCGCCGGGGATCGGCCAACGGCTGAAGGGTGTCCAGCAGGCGCTGTCGCTGGGCGGCAGGTGGCAGCCACCAGTGGTCCATGCCCTCCAGTCCCACGGCGACGGCGTAGCGCACGATCCACTCTTCGTCCCCGCAAGCGGCCTTGAGTTGGGGCAAAATCCGCTCCGCCAACTCCTGCCGCTGCTGCGCCGTGAAGCCATGGGGTTGGAGGCCACCCATGCCACGGGCAGCAGCCCGGCGCACACTGGGACCAATATCTTGCGCCAAAGCCCGCTCCAGCAGGGGCAGCCCCCGCAGATCGCCAATGCCGGCCAGCGCCCGCACACTCCAGGCCCTGGCGCCGTAGTTGTAGTCATCCAGATTGGCGAGGATGGCCGGCACCGCAGCAGCGCCAATGGCCACCAGGCCGTCCACCGCCGCCACCGCCGCGCCAGGATTGTTGAAGCCCAACACCTGAATCAGGCAGGGGATGGCCATGGGATGGGCGCAGGCGGAGAGGTTCTCCACTGCGTCGGTGAGGTCATCCGCGGTCCGGGCGGCCTGTACGGCGTCCATGAGGGCCTGCACCTGCCGGGAATCAGGGGGTCTGGTCATATTGGCGCCCCTTAGAGAAGATCGTCCATGGCCAGCAGCAACCCGACTTCCTCCGGTGAGGGAGACGGGCTGGTCCGGTTCCGCGCCGGGCTGTTTTCCACCAGGCCGCGCAAGGCAATGAGCTTCAGGCTGTTCTCCGCCAAGGTTCCGGCAACGGCGGCGCCTGCTGGCCGCCAGCCGGTGACGCCCAGATCCAGCAAGGCCGCACGACGGACCTGGAGTTCGTTATGGAGCAACAGGTTGACCAGTTGCTCACCCCAGCAATCCTCCTGGGTGAGTTGCAGCAAGCTCCGATAGGCGGCAGAACGGATCAGCGGGCGTTCATGGTCCACATAGGCCTGCACAACCTCCAGCAACGGTTTGCGGTCCGTGACGGTGGAGCCGTCCTCATTCTGCCAACCCAGGGCACCCAGGGCTTCCAGGAGTGCCTCGCAGGGTTCCGTCAGCCGGCTGGTGCCTGGACGGGGCGCCCCTGCAACCAACGGTCCTGGCGCCAAGCGCCGCAGAATGGCCTGCCGCGCCTTCAAGGCGCCCAACTGGCCCAGGGATCGGGCAGCAGCTTCCCGCAACCCATCGTCGGAAGACTCTAAAGCTGTCAACAGGGGATCAACGGCCCGGGAATCCGCCAGTTTGCCCAGAGCGCGGGCTGCATTGCGGGCGACGGGATTGGGCTCGTCAATGCCGCTTGCGGGATCCGGTCGAGGGCCACGCTCCGTCAGGGCTTGAATCAGCAGGGGCACCGCCTCCGGATGGTTGGAGCGCATCCGCCCCAGCCACCAGGCGGCGTAGTAGCGCTGACCCGGATCCTCCAACTGGCGCAACCAGTCCAGAGCTTGGGCCTCATTAAGAGGTGTCCCTTGCGACATGGAGAAAAAGCAGAAAAAAGGAGCCCATCGAGGGCTCCGTTCTGACAGTCAGCCAAACGCTGAACTCAGGCAGAGTGAACTCAGACGAGGGCGTTGACGGCGTAGTCGATGTAGGTGTTGGCTTCAGTGGCAGGATCACCGCTGAGGCCGTGGTTTGCCTTGATGTACTTCAGAGCTTCCACGTACCAGGAGGGGGACAGTTCGAAGGTGCGGTTGATTTCCTCAAGGCCGGCAATCAGGTAGTCGTCCATCGGGCCGGTGCCGCCAGCCACGAGGCAGTAGGTGACCATGCGCAGGTAGTAGCCCACGTCACGGGCGCACTTGGCCTTCCCTTCAGGGGTGGAGGCGTATTGGTTCCCCTGCATTTGGGTGGTGTAGGGAAACTTGTTGTAGACGGCCTGGGTGGCGCCGTTCACCAAGCTGTCGGCCTTGGCGGTGAGAGCCTTCGCAGCGTCAAGGCAATCCTTGGCATGGCTAAAGCGGCCCAGAGCAGACAGAATTTCGCTGTTGGAGAGGAAGCGGGCCTGGGAATCAGCAGCACTGACGGCCTCGGTGAGGGGGGTTTTCATGGAGAGGAGAGTATCTGAGGAGGATGGAAGGCGGACCTGGGGTCAGGCCACAGCAGCCGCAGCCCGGTCGAAGTAGAGACCGATTTCTGCAACGAGGGAGGTGCAGTCACCGGAGGTGATGCCCGTACGGTCGTTGACGATGGAGATGGACGTGTCCTTCATCTTGCGGACGGACTCTGCAACAGAAGCACCAGGCACTCCCAGGGCCAGGTACGTCTCCCGTAGACCATTCAGGCAACGGTCCTCCAGAGCGCTGGCATCACCCGTGAAGACGGCATAGGTGACGTAGCGGAGGATGATCTCCATATCCCGCAGACAGGCAGCCATGCGGCGACTGGTGTAGGCGTTGCCACCGGGGGCAATCAGAGAGGGCTGCTCGGCGAAGAGGCTGCGGGCAGCGCTGGCCACGATGCTGGAGGCGTTGGATGTGATGCGGTTCACCGCATCCATGCGCTTGTTGCTGTCGGCAACAATGGCGGCAAGGCCGTCAAGCTGACCAGCGGCGATGAAGTCACCTCGGGCGTCAGCCTGGGCAACAACCTTGGTGAAGGCGTCAAACATTGAAGAAAAGCTCCTGATCTCGACGAGGGTTCGTAAGGATGTTTGGCAAACAGAGGCAGACAAGGCATCTGCCTGACATGGTCAGCACCCAGTAACTCGGTTCAGCGAGGAAGCAGACCGAGCACGCTTCGGAAGCACGCTGAGACGTTTTCTCACTGACTGCCTGAGGGCTGTGCCCAAGTCTTCGAACGTTGGTTATTTTCAGGGGGAGAAGCCCTTTGCTCCCCTAAGCTTTACAATTGGACATCCCCTTGCGCAAAACCGGCAAAGGGAACCTGTAAACCGACTCCTTACGCTTCCCGCATCCGGAGCCAATGGGGTCCAATGCCTTGATCGTAGCGCTCGGTGCGGCGGAAGCGCAGTGCCCCATGCTCCGATCCCCAGCGCTGCGCCTGGGTCCGAGGGTCAAACCCCCGATCACGGCTGATCCACCGCTCCTCATCCATCTCCACCTCGCTTACCAGATAGGTGAGCTGGCCATCCCGGGGAATCAGACAGCGGCGCCCCGGTTCCACGGAGCCCGTGAACCCCCCCGTTGCATTGGCACGAAATTCCATGGCGCAGCCCAGGCGCGGCGTGAGCTGCCCCGGCTGGACAGTGGCGCGGATGGTTGCATCCCGACTGGCTCCTGCCACCGCAACGGGATCCTTCAGGCTGTAGTTCTCCACCCGAACCAGTTCGTCCTGACGCACCAGGCGATGTACACCCTGGCGGTAGGGAGACCAGAGGTCATGGTCATAGGCCTGCTCGGAGTAATACCAGCCCGGACCGAAGGACGCCCCCTCCAGCGGATGAAAGGCTACGTGGATATGGGCAAAATGCACCGGGTCAGCCGCCGCCTGATCCCGGTTGGTGAAGCGGCCTGCCAGGAGGCGGCAGAAACGCAGGAAGCAGTCATCATCCATGGATGGTGGTGGGGGTAGTGTCATTCCTGGTCTCAGGCGGACCGTTGACGGATCTCCGAAGAGAAAGACGCCTGCAGCACACCGCGGCCGGAGGAGGTACGCATCAGCGCGACCCGCAGGCGCAGGTCGTCGGTGGCGAACCATACCCGCTCTTCCGCACTGGCCCGCTCATACGGGGTGACCAGCACAAACGCACCGTCGTCACTAAAACGGTAGCGGCCAACAGCAGGAATGGTCTCCGTATAGCCCTGGCTGCGGAGCAGGCGGCCTGTGGTGTCGCCCTCGGGCACGGGCACCAGGATGCAGCTTCCGTCGCTGGTGGCGTTCTCGTCCCAGTCGGAGGTGCCCTGCCATGTGACAGAGAAGGGGCAACACATGGCGCTGGGCGCCACATTGTTGCTGGCCAGCAGATCCATCAACTGGGGATCTTCCGCGGCCACGGGCGCAATTCGAATCTCGGACTCCACCTCTTCCACATGGCGGAAGGCCAGGTTGTGGCCACTGCGCTGGGCAGTCCAGGTGCCAAGCGAACGGGTCACAAAGTGCTCAATGGGAGAAACCATGACCAAGACCAGGGACCTTCCATTGTGGGGCTCTCCAGGACTTAGAACCACACCCGGGGATCATCCAGGCCACCCGGAATCTCCACCACATCAACAGCGGGCGTTCACGTTCTGATGCTTGGGGTGGCCAGACGTGCCAATGTGTTAGGCTGAACTTATAAGACCTGCCACGCCTCGGAGGGAACCACAAGCTTGGTCTCCCGCTGCGCACCCCGGCGGGTCCCTCTTTTATGGCCGTGCTGCCCAGAGCATGGTGAGTCGTGCGGAAGTTCGAGAAGCCTGCCATCTCCATCTCGGACCAGGTTGCATTGCTGAAGCGCCGTGGATTGGTTGTGAAGGACGTTGCTGGCGCAGAGCACTGCCTGACGTTGATTTCCTACTACCGGCTCAGGCCCTACTGGCTTCCCTTCGAGATCCGGGCACAAGATGACGGCGATCATGCCTTCCGCGAGGGCACCACGTTTGAGGATGTGCTCACACTCTACAGATTTGATCAACACCTTCGGCGGCTGGTGCTGGACGGGATTGAACCTGTGGAAGTTGCCCTGCGCGCCCAATGGGCACATTATATGGTTACGACCTATGGTCCCCATGGATACCTGAAGGAGCACCTTTACCACTGCGCAACCCGTTATGGGCAAGCGGTGGACGTGCTAACCAAGCAGTTCAGGCATTCCGAGGACAAGTTTGCCGAGCATTACCGCCAGACGTACAAAAGCCCCCCACTGCCGCCAGCCTGGATGGCCGCTGAAGTGATGTCCTTCGGTCAACTGTTGGCGTGGTTGCTTAACTTGGAGCATCGGCAAGATAAACAAGCCATCACCAGACCTTTTGGACTAGATCAGAGTGTGTTCACCTCCTTCTGTGGGCAGTTGAAAGATGTTCGCAACATCTGCGCCCACCATGGCCGCCTCTGGAACAGGCAGTTCGAGAAATCCATTAGACTACCGAAAAAGAAGCCTGTTGAGCTGGCGCAAGCGATTCAGGGAGCTAAGCAACGGCGTCTCCATAACACACTGGCCATCCTCAACCACCTCTTGGGGATCGTCGCGCCGGAAACACCATGGCGGGAACGGGTTACCCAACTGATCACCGACTGTCCCTTGGCGGATCCGCTCAGGATGGGTTTCCCAACAGACTGGCGGATACGGCCCCCATGGGGGTTAGCGGACTGAGAGTTGAACCGCACCACGGCACCTTGCTCGACCACTGACCCCATGCGTCCCCCCACCATCTATCACCTGTGCCAACCTCGCCAGGATGTCCTGGCGGGACGGATCCGGGATGAAGACTTTGCCGCTGACCTGAGCCAGGTGCTCAAGGGCACGGCGCCGGAACTCTACAAAAATCCCGCCCTCTTCTTTGCCAACACCCATCCCACCCGTGGCCTCAAGG
>MKWU01005679.1_pt1 | contig 13339 bp, 10 predicted proteins | sample 809101 | NCBI WGS metagenome assembly MKWU01 (sample SAMN05860141, study PRJNA318959) | sponge metagenome | host: Aplysina aerophoba | place: Slovenia: Piran, Adriatic Sea, Gulf of Piran | collected 2013-05-07 | reverse complement strand
CATTAGACGCCGAAATGAAAAAAAAGATGCACAAAATCGCTCATCGGGCACCTGATCCCGCATGCGCCAATCCAGGGACCATTCGGGAATGACGTATATCGAATCGATAACCTTTTTCGCCGCGATCACAGGCTATGCCGGGCTGACCGCGAATATGGTCCTGGTCGCGGCAAACCGTCATCGGCGATATCACATGATTCCGGTCGCGCTGATTGTTTTCGCCCATGTCCTTCTCGTCTGGCACTTCAGGTACGAATGGGAGATCGACCGGGCCACGAGAAACGGTTACGCGGGGTTCGTGATATTCCATACCGCCCTGCTGGGCATCCTGTCCGCCCCGCTGGTCGGAAGCCGGCTGGCAAAGCGGCTCGTGGCCTTCTCGTTCTTCGTCGCCGCCATGGGCGCCAGCGGAGCCGTGCTGCGCTACGAAGAAGTGGCGATCTACCGCTTGCCGGTTCTTGTTTGCGACCTCGCGGGACTTGCCGCGCTGGCCTATTGGATATTCCGGCCATGCGGACCACTCGGACCAGCGAACGCGTATTTCAGACGGTATTTCGGCGTGAACCGGCACGAAAGGGATCCGGGCCGTCGGGTAGGGGCTGTAAATCGACAAAATGACCGGGGAGATTGAATCGATCACAGCGATCCGGGAGGGGATGCGTGATGATGAGCCTGGCTGAACAGAAGGCCTTTTTCGAGGAAGAGGGATACCTGATCGTCGAGGATCTGCTGTCGGAAGACGAACTGGCCGGATCCCGCGAGGAAATCGAACGTCTGCACCGGTTTTCCGCGGAACTCGAGGCTGCCGGCGATCCAAGGTCCTCGCGTTTCCAGCGTGAACCCTACGCGAAGCGCGCCAACCGTGCGGACGGCCTGCCCGTGCTTCGGAAAATCGAAAACACGCGGGAAACCTCGGCGTTTTTTCGCGATCTCTCCGTCCATCCGAACCTGCTTAGGGTGGTGGGAGGGCTGCTCGGTCCCGACCTGCTGCTGTTCCGAAGCACCCTGATGCTCAAGCCGGCTTTTCACGGCTCCGCGCACGCGCCGCACCAGGATTCGGCCTACTGGCCGATCGAACCGCCTGCGCTCGTGACCGTCAGCATTGCCCTGAACGATGCCACGACCGAGAACGGGTGTTTCTACGTCATCCCGCGAAGCCATACGTGGGGCATGAAAGACTGGGGGCATATCGCGCAGGCGCAGGATACGAAATCTGCGCATGGGCACGACTTGAAGGAGGCGCACCAGCTCGAGGTGCCGTTGAAGGCGGGAAGCGCGCTGTTTTTCCACAGCCTGATGGTGCACGGATCCGGTCCCAACAGGTCTCCCGATCCACGCAATACGGCGCTTTATGCCTACTTCCCGCCCGGCGTCCGCTACGTTCCGGGGGAAGGCAGCCCCAGGGTCAAAACCTATCCGGTGGCGTGCGGTCTGGACGGAAAGAAGACCTTCACGCTTGAGGCCGCGGGTTAGCGGTCGTTTTCCGGTTCCGTTACGGCCATGCTTGCCTACAAACACGCCTTTAACGATTTATAGTTTCGGATGCAATAAAAATAAAGTATATTATAATTATAAATCACATTTAATGATGGCATCCCGGTTCCGAAGCGGAACGCTATGGCGAGGCGATCGGCAGGCAAACCTTGCTCCCGCAATGGATGCCGTCCTTATCGGTACGTTTTCCTGAGATCAGTCAGCACCGAGTCGGGGAGAATTCATGAGAAACACAGAAGCGCAACAGATCAACGCGGCACTGAACGAATTGCGTGGAGAACTGCGTGAGGTTGTCATCCTGTTGTCGACGATAGCCAGGTACATCGATGATTTCCGGTACGAGACGCACAAGTTGAACCGGTACTTGCGGAGAATCCCCCGCGAAGAACAGTCCGGGGCCTGACCCGCGGTTCCGAGCAATGGCGCCCTGGTCCTGCCCTCTCCCAACGGGTCGACGCTCTCCCTGTCGACCGGCGATACGCCGACATTCGCGGGTTGTCTCAGGAACGCAACGGCCCTTGCCGGCGTTTTGCAGCGTTACGGGTCCGGCATCAGTATCATCCCCGCGGGAGAACGCTGGAAGAAACAACAGACCCTCAGACCCGCGATTGAAGACCTGGTCGGCGCGGGAGCCGTCATACATGCGCTTGAGGGCTCCCGTTCACAGGAAGCCGAAACCGCCGCCTCCGCATTTGCGGCGTTCAGCGATGACCTGCCGTTGGTCATTGGCGCATCGGGGTCCGGCAAAGAACTGATCGGCCGAGGTTTCGAGGAAGACGTGCGGCTGGCAGCGGCCCTGGACGCGAGCGACTGTGTTCCGATGCTAAAGCTAAAGGATGGGGCCTACCGGTCGTCCCGCGAATCCGGCGTCGTGGAGGTGTGACTGCAATGCGGTCTTTGCGGCGCGAACTTCTCCGCCTGGCTGCTGTCGGAGCCCGCGCGGTCACCGGGAAGCCGCGGCGGATTCCTTACACTTCGTAAGCCTTCCACGCACCCAGGCAACCGTGCCCGCGCCGGACGTGAAGAAGCCGTTTTCCGGGCTCGGCGATGTACCCGGAAATCGAGTACATCCCGACCGCGCCGTGCCGGCAGATCCCGCCTGGGTCGTTCTCGTGATCGGCCAGAATCTCCTTGATCGTGTCCACGGTGATCGTCCCCCAACGCGACCGGACAAGCTGCCGGATGCGGTCCAGGCGCGGACACGAGTCGGGCAGGTGCCCGGACTCGTGATCGGCGAACTCCGATGTCAGGTAATGGTTGGTATGCAGGCAGGCGTCCGGATGGGCGTCCTGGTACCGGGCAATTCCCTCGGGCCGTATTTCCACGGTATCGATGCTTCCCTGTCCGTCGCACAGTACCAGGTTGGCGGCCGAGCAGGTGCGGTGCCTGGCAAGAAGTCCCACGCAGTCCCCGACCGTCCGCTGTTCCAGGACCAGACGCTTGATCGGGTAGTGGGGCAACCCCATCCGCCACGTACATCCGTAGAGGGCATTGGCGAAATGGGCTACGCCGTGCTCGTTCATTCCGGAATAACCGAGCTGCCCGGCGAATGTGAACATCAGCGCACGGGGCCGGCCATCGCCGGGTTTTACCCGCAACAGGATCGCGACATCGGCGTATTCCGGCTCGAGATCCTGGTTTTGTCCGGCCAGCGTGTTCCCATCCGCCGTTGCCGACAGCGTGAGCGCGAAGGCGGTACAGGCCCCGACCGCCATTTGCGCGGCTTCGGCGCGGGCCTGGCACAGCACGGCTTCCTCCAGGCTGATGCCCGCGCCCGCCGCCAGTCCTCGCACCTCTTCGGCGAAGGCCGGACTCAGTTGCTCGAACAGCGGCCAGAAACCCATGGCGTTCCGGCACAGCGCATCCCGGGGCTTCCCGGTCAGCCGCTCGATCCAGCGCAGGTACCGCTGGACGAGACCGGCTGCCTGCGCGCCATGCTGGTAGCCCATTTCGTAGCCGCTGCCTTCGACTTCTATCAGGGGGAATGTGTGATCGTTCATCGTGCTCTTCTCCGGTTATGTCCGGGTCCCGGTCTGACTTCCGCGCAAGGCGCCTTCAACGCGGGTTTCCCGTGTACGTCCATGTCCTCCATCCTTGCAGCAGCGGGAAATAAAGACCCAGGTTTACCGGGCCGGAATACATTGGCTGCAAGACGTTCGCATAGCCCTCCAACTGGTCGCGGTACCGCAGCTGTTCATTGTCCAGGAACCCTTCGAGGTCCCCGCCGGTATGGGCGCTGGTCTTGTAGTCGATGATCCAGCGCCTGCCCTCGGACACGAAAGTCCGGTCCACGACATATCGTTGGACCCTTCCGTTGAGCAACGTGGTAAGCGCAAGCTCTCTTTCGTCGCTCGGGTGCCGCGTCAGTATCCAGCGGCCCCGTTCGTCGGCGACGGTATTGCCGAGGGCGGACGTCGCCCTTGCAACCGCCTCGTCCAGTTTCTCACCGGCCAGTCCTTCCTGCCTGAGCGCAATGCGGAGCGTGTCCTCGCTGAAGTTCAGAAGATCCGGTGCGTACATGCGCTGAAGCATCCGATGCACGACGACCCCGACCCGGCGCTGAAGTTCGGTTACCCACTCGAAGGTGGGATGCGCCGATTCGTGGCCTGTCGGATCCGAGGGGTCAAACCGCGGTTTAAGGTCGACGTTTTCAGGTAAAGGTCCGGGCGTCCAGCCCGCTACCAGGCGGCGGAGCGGCACGCCCCGGGGCTTCGCGTCGGCCAGGTCTTCCTCCGGTTCCTGCTCTCCGCGGTCCTTCATCACCGACTGGAATTCCGGCTCTACCGCGTTCCAGATTCTTGCCAGCAGCGTTCGTGAGCCCGGCGTTTTCAGCGTTCCGCGCTCCGGATCGGTTCCGGCGTGACCGAGCAGATGCAGGCATTTCCGCGCCCTGGTGGCAGCCACGTAGAGCAGGCGGGTCCGTTCGTGGTCGCGCTTTCGCGATTCAATGCCGCCCAGGTAGGCGTAGAGCGGGTCCTTCTCGCCGCCAGTCGCGCGAATAGGCGCCAGCAGAAGCCGGGACCGATCGCCGCGGGCATATTCGTGCCACAGGAGCAATTTCGGATCCTCCGCCCGGGGAAGCCGGCCCAGCCCCGGAAGGATGACCGTATCGAATTCCAGCCCCTTGGCCCGGTGAATCGTCAGCAATTGCACGTCCCCGCCGGCTTCGACGTCTGAAGGAGCGAATAGGCGCTCGACGTCATCGGCGAATTCCTTCTCGTCGGGGATGCCCAGTCCGTCCTGGGCCCGTTCCAGGAGATCGAGAAAAGCGGAAGCGTCTTCACGTTCCGTCCGCGTTTCCAGACACGCCGGTCCGCCCAGCGCGGTCCAGACGCCTTCCACCAGCCGTCGTGGCGGCAGCCTGCCCCGCAGGGCGAACGCGTCGGCGAAAATGGGTATCAGGCGGCCGATCCTGGATACGGCGTCAGGAGACAGCCGCCCCCGTCTCTCGCGGTCCTGCAGAAGGTCCCATGCGGCGGATGCGGCGTTGCCTCCAACCAGGATTTCCAGGTCTTTCAAAGTAAGGCCGCACCAAGGAGCGCGCAATATCGCCAGCCAGGCCAACCGGTCGCCGTGATGCAGGAGCGCTTTTGTGAGCGACATCAGGTCCCGCACCACCGGGCGGTCCCCCAGGGCGTCGATCTCCACGGCCCGGAATCTCTTGCCGTTCCTTCGCAGGGCAGAAACGATACCGGTCAGATGACTGCGGGCGGATACCAGGACGGCGATGGTCTCGCCCGGTCGCTCCGCCTGCGCCTTGGTGATAACTTCGACCACGCGTTCGGATTCGGCGTCCTGGTCACGGACCAGGAAGGGATGGAAACGCACGCAACTGTCCGCACATTCGGCCTTGAAGGCCACGGAAGGCTCGTAGGTTACCGCGCCCGACAGGATGTCCTCGTCAGGGGGAAATGCGTCACGCAGCGCGCGGTTCACCCAGTCCACGACCCGTGGATATGAGCGGAAGTTCACCGACAGCGCGAGGGGGATCGGCCGGATGGCGCCGACCCCGCTTTTACGGGCCTGAAGAAAGAGCCCCACCTCCGCCTCGCGGAAACCGTATATCGACTGCATGGGATCGCCCACCAGGAACAGCGTCCGGCCGTCTCCCGGGCGCCAGCCCCTGATCAGTCGGGTGAGCAGGCCGTACTGGCTCTGGGAGGTATCCTGAAACTCGTCGATGAGCAGGTGCCGGATGTGAAAGTCCAGGCTGCGGGCCAGGTCGGTGGGCGCCTTGTCGGGACCCAGCGCAGCCCGCGCCCCGATGCCGATCTCCGTGAAGTCGACGCACCCTTCTTCCCGGAACACGAGCCTGAGTTGTGCCACCGCCACGGGCAGCAGGAGCATCAGCGCGTTCAGGACGTCCCACTGTCCATCTTCGAAACGCGGAGCGGGCAGCGACCGCAGTTCATGTAACGACTCGGCGAATACAGGGCTCAGGTCGATGCGGGCGAGCCGTTCTTTGGCGGCGCGTCCGGCATCGGTCGGCGGGAATCCATGGTTCCTGTTGACCGCCTGGCGCCGGGTTCCCTGCGCAGTCAGGAACAATTCCGCGAAACCGATCCAGCAGGCAAGGGATTCGGCATCGGAACCTGGAAATCCGGGAAGTCCGATACATGCGTCTATCGCGCTTGCCCGGTTCTCCGCACGCAGATTCTCTGCCGCGAAACGGGCGAGTTCTACGGTTTCGTTTCGGTGCTGTTCCGGGAATGCCCCGTGGACCAGCTCCAGGGCGCTTTCGATGGCCAGCCTGAGGGATGATTCCAGGTCCCTGCGCAACGCTTCATGCTTTCGAGGCGCCGCGGATTCGCTCACCGCATCGTGATTGGCGGGATCGGACAGGTGCCGCATCCACTGGTCCCGGGTGCCCAGCATGATGCCCAGCAGTCGCTCGACTCTACCGAAGTGGTTGTCCAGGTGGGAAAGCAGTCTGGACAAAGCTCCCGTCACGTCTGGCGGTGTCTCATCTGCGTCCAGCATGGACACCGTGCGGCGTGCCGCACGGGCGTACAGGTGTCCTGCGTTGTCCACCGGCCGAGGCGCCGCGCCCATGCGTGAAACCCAGGGCATCCGCCGCACCAGCATGGCACAGAGCGAATCAATCGTTTGTATTCGAAGGCGCGCGGGATGCTCGGCCAGCCGCCAGTCCAGCGCGTCGTTGCGGGCAACGGCATCCCGCGCGAGCTGCCAGGTATGGATTTCGTGAGGCGTCGCGGGACGCGGTCCCGCGGCGCTTCTCAGGGCCGCGACGATCCGATGGCGCATCTCCGCGGCCGCCTTCCTGGTAAAGGTAATGGCCACGACGGCCTCCGGTCGGTCCACCTGTGCCAGCAAGGCCAGGTACCGCTGGATGAGCAATTCGGTCTTGCCGGACCCCGCGGGCGCCTGGACGATGAACGACCGGGTATGGTCGAGCGCTTGAAGGCGTTGCGCCTGGTCTGCCACGCGTTCAGCCACGGTCGTCCTCCGGTTCCACCGTCCCCTGTCCAATTCGGCACAACGACGGCAGCGCGCAGTGCCTGCAGGTCTGAGCCGGGTCTTTGGGATCCACATGGGCCCGGCCCTCGCGGAAGTCGCGGCCGAGGCGGTCCAGCACCGCCCTCCAGTCGCCTATGGTCTGTTCCATCGGCGGCTGCCCCTCGGGTACTCTGATCCCCGGCACGATGCCCGGGGACTCGGCCAGCCCCCTGAATGCGGCCTCTCCCGTCCTCAGCCTGGCGAACACGACGCCCGCGACCGGCGCTTCCGCGCAAACGGCGTATATGGGCAGCTGGGGATCGTCCGGTCTCGCGCCTTTCCAGTCTGATGGACCGCATTCGCCGGTCTTGTAATCGAGGATGACCAGTTTCCCGTCCTCCAGGCGATCCACCCGGTCCGCCCGTATATTCACCTCGATGCCGCCGACTTCAACCGTCCGTCTTTCCTCCTGGTCGACTACCGTGAAGGGCTGGCGCAGGCGTTCCAGGCGCAGCCAGTCTCCGATGACGGAAATCAACCTGGCCTGCTCGATTTCCGCGAACCGGGGATTTCGCAGGATCCGGCCGCCCAGCATGTCCCGGACTTCGGGTTCGACGTGCGAACGCACGATTTCCGTCAGCTCCTCTTCAGTCACTTCGAGCAGCCCCCCGTGAGACTTGAGCCGTCTCCACACCCGCTCGAGAACGCGGTGGACGAGCAGTCCCCGCTCGAGTGCGTTCAGTCCGGATTCAGGTTCCTCCAGCGCCCTGGCGCCGAGACGCATTTCGGCAAATGCCTTGAATGGACAGGCCGCCTGGAGCTTGAACAGGAAGGTCCCGCCCCCGAGCGCCATACCGTCGCACGGCGGTCCGTAGTGGTCGTCCACCATCTCCAGTACGGAATCGCCCTGGAGTCGTTCCCCGTCACCGGGCGACAGCTGGATCCCCAGTTCAGCAGCCGAGGTTTCGGGCAACATGCTTACGAGCGGGCTGACGCGCAGGTCCGTGTCCTCTTCCCGCTCGGGATAGCTGACGACGACGGAACGCGCGGCCGAAAGTAGGCGGCCTGTGAGCGTCCGGGTGTGTTCGAGTTCCCGTTGCGGTGACGATCCGGGCAGGTCGTAACGGCGTTGAAGACGAAGTGGAATGAACGGATCCGGCGCGGGATCGGCCGGCCACGCGCCGTCATGCATGCCCATCATCCAGAGCCGGTCGAAACGCAGGCCCGAGCTTTCGAAAACACCCAGAATCTGCACAGGGGCCGGCGTGGATTCCGGTTGAAACAACCTGGCCGAAGCGAGATTTCTCAGCATGGATACCGCCGCGTGGCGTGTTACGCGGCCGGACACGGCATCCAGACTGGCCAGCTCGGAGAGCAACTCGTGCCAGACTTCCAGGGTCTGGTATTCGATGCTGCCGAGCGTGCGGTCTCCGGGCCATCCTATGTCGCGAAGGAACCCCGACAGGACCGGCGCCCAGTCGCTTGGCAGCCGCGGGGTCTGAATCGCCTTGTACTTCTCCGCCCATGTCCCGCACAGGGACGCGAGCAGGGGACACCCGTCGGCGTCCCCTCGCCTGCCGGCCAACCCGATCATATCCGATATGGAGACATCCGGTGCTCCGCGGGCGCGCAAGCCGGCGTCCAGCATGGCCCGGCGGGTCATTTCCTCCGCGGCCCCGGGCAGAAACGGAGACCGGAGCACACGGCCCGCAAGCTCGACGGCAACATCCCCGGGGTCGATACCGAGGAACAGCAACGCCGTCTCGATTACGGGGTATTCATCGAGAGGCAGCCCCAGGGAGATGTTGAAGCATCGCGCCGGGTCGAGGTCCGGCCGGAGCCGGTCGCGTGGATGAAACACCTCGCCGAATACGCGCTCGATCTCGCTTCTACGCCGTTCCAGTCCGGGCACGATGATGCCGATCCGGTACGCCGGGTCATGGGCGTCCAAATCGCTTTCCACACACCTGCGGGCCCATTCGGCGGCGGCACGGAGCTCGCGGCCGGCGTCGGCGAGGCCCAGGCGTACGGCCTCGCCGGCTTCATCAGGGCGCGCGCTTTCCCGGATCTCCACGCCGCGCCTTGCGAGGGCGTCGATCAGGCGCTGCTGGACAGGCGAGAGTTCCAGGAAACCCGTGAATTCGACTTCTTCGGGAACCGGCAACGCTTCCTGGTCGATGAGGTCAGCCACAGCCGCGGTCAGTTCAGCGCTCGAAATCCAGCCATTGATGCGACAACGATCGCGAAACGCTCCGGCCCAGGACAGAAAGGTCCGGGCGTCAGCGGATTCATTCCACGCCTCGGCGTCATTCCACGCCTCGGATTCGCTCCACGCCCCGGCGGCGGTCGGCAGCGCCCAGCCGCACAGACGGTCCCAGGACCTGGCGGCGGCCTCCACGGTCGAAGGGAAGTCCAGCAGGCTTTCAGATTCTTCAGGCCCATCAGGCCCATCAAGCCCATCAGGCCCGGAACGGATGATGTTTTCCCAGATCAACTCTTCTTCGGCAGGCCGGAGCAGGCGTGCCAGTGTGGCCGGGTGATCGGAGAACAGCCCGTTCTGCCACGTCTCCGAAAGCCATACGGACAGCGGCAGAATCTGTGCGGTTGGCCAGGTGGTTTGCCCCGCCGTCTCCTGGTCCCGGTCATGGCTCAGGCGGAGTTCGCGTGCGAGGCGCGTGGTCGCAGTGATAACGGTCATGGAGGCAATACCCGGATTACACGGCAGGCGGTCTCAGTAGTAGATTGGGCTGCGGCGCAGTCGGTCCGCTCGATTGTGCAGATAATGCGGGGATATACGTGCTTGTGGAAAGCAGTTTTTGACCTTGCCGGTATTTGGAGGTGAAATCGAAAGCTTTGGCGAATCTGGAATCTCATTACGGACCATGTTTGAGATAGATGCGTTACGTCGAGAATTACCGCACAGAAGCTATCTTGTGCCAGATCAATAAAATTAAATACATCTAAGTTAAAAATATTTGTTACGTATTATTCGTTTTTCGTATATATTGCTTGACATAGCCTAATAGTCACCGGCATAAGTATATATGAGAACCATGCATGTCGTGTTCCGGTCCGATCCGCACCGCGGTACAGATCTGATCCCGGTACAGCAAGAGATTCAAAAATCCGGTCATTAGCGTGACGGGGTATTGCAGCGCGAGCGAGTCACTATGAATAAACAGCAGAGAAGGAAGTTAACGGACAGGTTCGTGTTTGCCGTGGAACAGCTGAATCGCCAAATGTCCGGTGGGCATTGGGTAAAACTGCGGACAATGAATCTGAATGTCCACCAGGTCAACACGCTTCTGGTACTCAACCATTACGGCCCGCTGTGCATGAGCGCGATTGCCGGACTGTTGGGCAGTACGCAGTCACACACCACGAACGTTGTGCGTAAACTGGTCGGCAAGAAGTACATGAAGCGAAAATCGGACCCGAATGATCGAAGAATCGTGATCGGAGAAATCACGGACCTGGGTAAGCAAGCCGCGAATCGGTACCTGGATATCATCAGGCAACGAGCGACCATGGTGTCCGAAAGATGGGACGTGGAGCAATTGGAATCCGTTGTCACCTCATTGGAGTTGTTGGGGCGCGGCGATGGGGAATCACAATACGAGCCCGATTCCGGCCAATCCAGCTGAGTACGACGCAGCGTGTCGTGGCTGAGGGTCAACCTGCCTTAGGTGAATCGGCTGAGCACAACCCAGTGTGTCGAGGCCGACAGTCATCCGGCCGACGGTCAACCGGACTGCGGCCATTCATCTGACGGTCACCCGGCCGACAGTCACCCGGCTGATGGTCAACCGGTAAGGTGAACGTGAACATAGTGCCGGGATTACCTTCAGGCCGTCTCGCCGGCCAGGGTCGTGACCGCTTCCACCAGCGTATCCAACTCGGAATCACTGGTGTAGAACGCCACCGAAATCCGTACTCCGGTCGGTTTGTTGATGTGGGTAGCCCGCTGGGCGATTTGCCAGCGGTTGCGGAGCGCCTCGGAGACTTCATTTCCCTCCATGCCCTCGATTGCGAAAGCGACGATGCCGGACTGGGTTTCGGCGCGGCGTGAGCTGGTGACCCGCACGCCGGGAATGGCGTCGAAGCGCGAGCGCAGAGATTCTGCCTTACGCCCCGCCTCCGCGGCGATGGCCTCCGGCCCGCCGATGCCGGTCATGAAATCGAGGCTGGCTGCAAGACCCTGGTAGAGCATGCAGGCCGGAGTTCCCGTCTCGTACTGACGGGCCGTGCCATCGGGCGCGTGCGGCCGCCGCAGCGGTTTCAGTATTTGCTGCGCGCCTTTCCGAACAAATAGAAACCCGGTGCCCATCGGTGAGAGCATCCACTTGTAGCAGTTGGTGGCGTAGAAATCGCAACCCATATCGTGCAGATCCACCGGAAACTGTCCAACGGCCTGGCAACCGTCCCAGAGCGTGAGAATACCACGCGCCTGTGCCAGCGCGCAGATCTCCCTGGCGGGCAGCCGGGTCCCGGTATCCGTCGTGACGTGGCTGAAGCAGAAAAGCCGGGTACGGGGGGTGATGGCCTGTTCCAGACGATCCAGGAACAGGTCCGTATCCTGGTCGATATCGACCACCTTGATGACCACCCCTTCCCGGTCTGCCAGACCCTCGGCGCCCTGCAGGGGTACCGGATGTTCCTCGTTGGTAATGACCACCTCGTCGCCCGGTTGCCAGCGAAGCCCGCCGAGTACCATGCCGTAACCTTCGCCGGTGCTCATCGTCAACGCGATCTCCCCGGCATCGGCGCCGAAGAAGCCGGCGATCCTGGCCGGCATTTCGGCAGCCGCCCGCTCCATCTCAGTGTACCAGTCGAACGTGCTCACACTGCCGCTGAGCAACTGCTGATAGTTCTCGGCGATCGCCCTGTTCACGCTGACAGGGGGCTGACCGAATCCTCCTGTGTTGAAATAAACACCGTGTTGCAGGCCCGGTATCTGATCTCGTATCCGTGCGACATCCATGGGCTTCCCTCTCCTCATTAAATCGCCAGATGTTTCCTGAAGAATCCGACGGTGCGGTTCCACGCCAGCGCGGCCGCCGTCTCGTTGTACCGGGGTGTCGAGTTGTTGTGAAAACCGTGCAGCGTCCCCTCGAACATGTGCATTTCGTAGGTCACGCCGTTCGATTCGAGCGCCGCTTCGTACTCGGGCCACATGGCGTTGATGCGCGGATCGGTCCCCGCGTAGATGATCATCAGGGCCGCCTCGATCTTCGGCACGTCCTCGCTCGCGGCCGTGGCGCCGTAATAAGGCACGCCGGCGTTTAGTTCGCTGCCGAGAGCGACCGCGAGGCGATTGGCCATCCCCCCTCCCCAGCAGAATCCCGTGGCGCCGAGGCGCCCGTTGGACAGTTCATGCGCCTTGAGATACCGGGCACTGTTGATCATGTCCTGATCCAGCTTCGCCCGGTCGAGGCTCCGCTGCAAGGTTCGGCCATCGTCATCGTTACCGGGGTACCCGCCAACCGGAGCCAGTCCGTCCGGTGCCAGCGCGAGGAATCCAGCCACGGCCGCCCGCCGCGCCACGTCCTCGATGTAAGGGTTGAGGCCGCGATTCTCGTGGAAAACCACGACGGATGGAAAGGGTCCGTCACCGGTGGGTTGCACGAGGTATCCGCGCATAGTCCCGGACGTCCCTCCGGGCGACGGGTACTCGACGTACCTGCCCTTGATCCGCCGGTCGGTGAAGGAGATCGTCTGGGCCTCGGCGTAGCGCGGCAGGAGCGATTCCGCCATCCAGAGCGCGGAGGCGCCGCCGATCGTGATCGCCGAGGCACGCTTGAAAAACGTGCGCCGGTCGATATGGCCGTGACAATATTCGTCATACAGGACGAAGATGCGCGGGTCGATCTTTTTTTCAGAAGACATGGGTCTTTGCTCCTTAAGCGTGGTAGAATTCCACGCGTTCAACCGGACGAGTATCGGTTTCGTGGTCACGCTCGCTTGAACACGGCCGAGGTGTACCTTCGAGTGACAACCGCAACGGGTTTCGTCAATTGGTTTGTCTTCGAGGCTACGGACTTACAGGGGCTAATTTGGCCAGAATATGCCCCAACGTCAATCCAACGTCTTGACATGGTACAAATGAAACCGTGGAGGAACCGATGGAATGAGTGATCACATTGGAGGTAGGTCCAGGACAAGACACACCCAGAAATCCTTTTCTACATAACTGGGCAATGTGTCCAGGCGGCGTGCTGTGGCCTCGCATACATCTCTTCTGTCCTGATCAGGGAGGGAAAGGAATGACGCGTGGTCACCATTCATCAGACATCCGTCAGATTGTGCGTGATGCTGCGTGCGATAGGTAGCGCCCATCCTGGCAGATCGCGGCTGTTCTGTAACAAATCAAGCTTCACATCCTCGGGGA
>MKWU01005676.1_pt1 | contig 13346 bp, 12 predicted proteins | sample 809101 | NCBI WGS metagenome assembly MKWU01 (sample SAMN05860141, study PRJNA318959) | sponge metagenome | host: Aplysina aerophoba | place: Slovenia: Piran, Adriatic Sea, Gulf of Piran | collected 2013-05-07 | reverse complement strand
GGGCCGCGGCGATCTCGCGCACCCTCAGGCCCTCCGCCAGCAGCGCCGCCATCCGGCCCTCGGACGGCGTCAGCCCGAGCGTCTTCGCCACCCGATGCGCGTCGATGCGCGCACGCCGCGCCGGGTCCACCAGCAGCACCAGCGCCGCCACCCGGCGGCCCCCTAAATCCGCCTCCGCGTCGCCCACCGGGCTGACATGCAGCCCCAGCCGGGCCCGGCCCGAGGGGCGTTGGACCGTCATCGAGCCGCCGACGGGGGGCTCGCTCCACAAATCCGGCAGCGCACGCCCCAGCAGCCTGCGCAGGCGGCTGCGGTCCGCCGGCAGCACGGCGTCCAGGGCGCCGTCGCGGTCGAGCAGCCCGTCGCCGCGGCGCAGGATCTCGAGCGCCGGCGCGTTCGCCTCCAGCACCCGCCCGCCGCGGTCCAGCTGCACCACGCCGATGCGGTCGTTGTCCAGCAGACCCGCCAATCCGGCGCCGAGCGCATCGGCCGCCGCCAGCGCCTGGCGGATCAGGATCGACCGGTGGATATGCGGCAGCAAACGCTCTATCAGCCCGAGCTGGGCTGACTGCCAGTCGCCGCCGCCGACCGGGTCGCCGACGCCCCAGACGATGCGCAGCCCGTCCGGCCCGTCGAAGCGCACGTACAGGCCGTTCCGGCTGCCGAGGCTGCGCAGGCCCTCGTTGTACGCCGGCGACGTCTTCAGCTCCTCTTCGGTGTAGACGTCGCGGACGCTGACCAGCCGGCCGTGGGGAAGCCGCCTGAGGCGGGGCATCCCCTCGTCATGAGGGTGGTAGGTGTCGAAATACTCGCGCGCCTCGTGTTGGGCGCTTTCGCTGCGGCGCAGATAGCGCGCGAAGTAGATGCGCAGGTCGTCGTCGTCGTACCCTTCGCCGACGATCAGGGTGTTCCCGCTGGCGCCGACGCTCTCCTCCACCAGGGTCGATGCGGCAGGCCAGCGGGCGTCGTCGAGGGCGGCCTCGTACAACGACTCCAGGATGCGCTCGAAGGCATCGTCCGGGTTCACGCAGCGTCCCCCCGATGGCGCGTCCCTGCCCGTGCAGACCGCGAACCGGATTGCCGAAGAACGGCGCCTTTACCCATGGACCTCCTCGAGCGGGCAGAACGAGCGGAAACCGCTCCCGACGACCGCCGGCCGCAAGCCAGGACGGGCCCGGCCCGGGCGCCGTCCGGCGCAAACTATGCCGTAACCGGACAGTGCCGCCATCCTTCAAAATTGAAGGTATCGCCCAAAATGAAGGTGAAAAAATCGACGCCTGCCCAATCACGCTCCGCTCTCCGCCCACTGGTTGTGCCACGGACACTCGCCGACCGGAGAGTTCGGCCATTGTCCGGCCGTTACCCGTTACCGTTTCCATCCGCGCCCAGGGGTTCGAGCGGCAACCTCTTCGGTGGTGCGCCTTGGCCGTGTGGGCAAATGGCGGGCGGCCCGCCCCCTGCATCCTCGGCCAGATCGAGATGGCCATGCCGTTCCATGGCGTCCACCAGCGTGGGAAGCAGCGGCTCGAAACGTTTGCCGCAGATCCGGTCCGACGCCTCCCACAGCACAACCAGGGCCTCGCGCACAGCATCGTCGTACACGCGTGGTGCGAGCCGTCCCGGTGCACCATCATGCCGGGCAGCGCGCGCCGCGGCCGCTTGCGCCCATGCGCCTGCAAGGTCAGCCCCTGTGCCTGCTCCGTCCGACGCATCCAAACCCTCCGTGGCCTGGAAGCTTTCTAAAGCCGGACAGATCATCTGGTACATCGACCGGACATATCGTGTGTTACCGACAGCGGGAGAATAAAGCCCTTGACATGCCCCCGAGCGTGACGTATTCGCAGGATCTATGATTAACATCTCCGATACAATCTACATTCCCGATTGGTATATCCGATCTCACTTCGTAAACCCGTTATAGATATCCTTCACACCATAACTCCTCCAAATCCCGACCGGTTGTCTCTGCTTGTGGATCGTGCCCCAGGCGATGCGGCTCCGGCCGCGCGCTTGCCGACACGCCCGGAGGCGGGCAGCCTCCATTCGGGCATCGACGGAGCGAATTTCCCAAGGCTTCGCCGGCGGAAGCGCCAGCCTCGGATCCTGTCCCAGCCCTGTCTCTCTCATCGCCGCAAATGAAGAATTTCGCCGTCCAGGCAATCTCGCTTCGAGCCGCCTTACCAGGTCAGGTCGATTCTGCCCCTGTCTTGGTCCGCACCGGCTTCCGACTCCACGGATCCGGCATTCGGCATCGACGGATCGCTGGCCGACGCGCCCGCCGCATCACGCGCGGGCTGCTTGTCCGGGCCCGGCGAGCCGTCTTCCTCGACCGCCGCCGAGGCGGGGGCTGCGAGCGACCAGCTCCCCGCGCTCGATTCATACTCGCCCTGTCTCCGCCCGCTGCCCAATTCGAGCCGGATCGAGCGCAGCTTGATCAGCCATTCCTCTTCGGTGGCCGCCAGATTGAGAATTTCAGTTGGCGTGAGGCCGGGACGGGCGCGCAGCGCCCACTCGACGAAGCGGGTCACCAAGCCCCTGGGCGCGCGCTTGCCCTCGCCGGTCCGGCGCCTCGGCGCCGCCGCCTTGGCCGGCTGCCTTTCACGCTTTGCCCGTGCGGGTGCCGCTGGCCTTCCGCCTGCACCGAGCGCCTCCAGCAATCCCTTCCTCGCGTCGGCCTGGCCGCGGGCATGGGCCCAGTCACGATCTCCGCGAACAACGCCGAGAGTTGTTCCACCGCGCGCGTTGTATCATTGGCCATGAATCGGTCCCTATTTCGGGTTGACCGCAATACCGTGCCCGCGCGACACGACCCGGCACAACACCCCCCCGGAAACCTCAGCCCCAATCGGCTGACGCAACTGATCAATAGCTAATCCGAGACCCATGAATTTTCGTCCTGACGAGCGCATTGCGCTCTTTATCGACGGCGCGAACCTCCATTCCACGGCGCGCGCGCTTCGCTTCGACATCGACTACAGGAAGCTGCTGGAACTCTTCGAGTCCCAGGGGCGGCTGGTGCGCGCGTTCTACTACACCGCGCTGATGGAGGAGCTGGAATACTCTCCGATCCGTCCGTTGATCGACTGGCTCGACTACAACGGCTACACGTTGGTCACCAAGCCCACAAAGGAGTTTACCGACGCCATGGGTCAGCGAAGGATCAAAGGCAATATGGACGTGGAGATTGCCGTCGACACGATGGCGATGGCGAGCAAGATCGACCACGTCGTCCTGTTCTCGGGCGACGGCGATTTCCGCCGGCTGGTCGAGGCGGTCCAGCACGAGGGAGTTCGGGTCAGCGTGGTGAGTACGCTGTGCACCTCGCCACCGGTGGTGTCGGACGACTTGCGCCGCCAGGCGGACATATTCATCGATCTACAGGACCTCGCGCCTCAAATCGAACGCGAGCCCCGGCCGGCCGGGTTTGCCATGCCGACGCCGGCGCAGCCGGAATTGGGCGCGCCCGATGCCGATTGACACGCTGCCGCTGGAAGCAGCGTCGGATCCCGGCGGCGAGGTCCGGTCCCCGGCGGCGCGCCCGGCGACCGCACAGCCTGTCCAGGCCCTCGCCCAGCTTGCTCCGGGAGCGGATAGCGAGGGCAAGTCGCTGACGATCCCGCGCAGCATCTCATACAACGGCCGGATCGGGTCGTGCGAGAGGCTCATTGTCGAGGGCGCCGTGGAGACCAAAACCTCCCACAGCCGTCTGCTGTTGGTTGCCGCAGGCGGCGTCTTCCGGGGCACCGCCGTTGTCGAGACGGCCGACATCCGCGGCACCGTGCAAGGATCCCTGATTGTCCGCGAGCTCCTGACGGTGCGGGCGTCGGGACGAATCGTCGCCGAGACGATCTCCTGCGGCGAGATCGAAGTCGAACGGGGCGCTACGCTGATCGGCGCGGTTCGACCGCTTCCGGACGACCTGGAATAGGGCGCCGCCCGCTCCTACGGTCTTCCGGGACAATATCCGCCGCGAAGGTACCCGCCCCGCCGAATAGCCATTTGCGAATGGTGGGGAGTCCCCCCTCAGGACGCGCCCGCTACCAGACGCGGAGCCACGACGGTCGGCCAGCGAGGGGGCGCAGGCTCTCGGCCCACGCCAGGGGATATCCGTGTACCGCTCGACTTCCTGCCGCGACTCTACGGAGATGGTACGCCGTCACCGGTGCTGCGGTGGTTCCTCGCCACCCTGCTCGCCGCGGCCCAGGAACCTCGGAGTCTCGGGGACTACCACGCCCTGAGAAGTCTGCGCGGCGTCGCACCGGTAACCCTGCGTTCGGGCAGAGCATCCCGGTCAAACGTCGCCTCGCGGCGCACAGGCGCCGGCAGAACCCTCGGCATGACACCGCATGCCGCCTCGAGGCAGGATCCAGGAACCGATCACGAATCTTAGCCTAGGTGTTCTCGGCGGGCAGACCTGGGTGCCTTGCTCAGGCGAGAGACCGCATCGTTGAGCTCGGCGATCTCCACGGGATGATAGATAATGGCGGGAGTCACGTCCGCCCCCCGGGCGGCGTGATTGGCCAAATCACAAACCGCTTGAATCCTGGACGCGTAGCGTCTCGCGGCACCCAGGCCAAGTCCGATGGCTGCGGCGCCGGCCAGCAGCACCGCGCCGCTGATCGCGAATACCAATATGCGCTGCCAATCGCGCAACGCGTTTTCGACAGCGCTCAGCATGGGCAGCGCGGCTTGCGCCGTCGCGACGGGTTGCTGCACGACGACGAGCCAGTCGAGTCCCTCGAACCGGTCGCTTGCCGAGATTTCGGCGGCGCGTTCGCCGATATGCGCGTAGCCCGTGAGCCAGTGCCGGTCGACCGAGAACCCTGCGCTCTCGGCGCCGAATGCGGCGCGCACCGACGGCTCGCTTTGCTGGATCGGATCGATCCCGGGATTGACGATGCGCTCTCGGGCGTGATCGGAGCTCGTCTCGGCGATGAGGGCACCGCTTCGGTCGGCGATCAGCACTCGGCCGGCGGGAATGGCCTGGGCGATGCGGTCCGCAACCCTTTGTATCGGCTCGATCGACAGAACCGCTCTCATGACCCCGACAGGCGTCCTGCTCACGGGTTCGTCAATGCGCACCGAGAGGTCCATGGCCCAGAGTCCCGAGGAATCATCGTAAGCGATATCGCCCGCCGACACTCCCCGTTTCCAGGCGGTTTGCCACCAATCCTCGTCGGATTGAACGAAGTCGCTCGGCGGGTCGGTCAGCGCCACGTTGAACCCGTTGCGGTCGGTGAAAGAGCTCTGGGCGAAGAATGCGGACGAGGCGATCTGCCGCCGCAAATACGCATCGGCCGCGGGCCAGGCGCCGAGGCTCTTTTCGATCCGAAAGCGACCTTCGAGCGCTTGACTGGACGCCTTCGTGAAGCCTTCGGCGACGTGCCTGTCGTGCGCGGCGCGGGCGGCGGCGGCGACTGCGGGGTTCGAGGCCCAGGCGGTGGCTTCCGCCATGCGTTCATCGAGAAACGCGTCGATCTGCAGCGCCGCGTCTCTCGCCCGCGCCGTGAGCTTCGATTGAGCCATGTCTCCCAGCAGTTCGGCCCGGGTCCGGGTGAACTCCGCCTCGATATCGCTGAGCAGAGACGTCAACACCAGGAGAGCGACGCCACCCAAGATCGCGACCGGAAGAACCACGCTGCGGACGCCATGCGAGACCAGCTGCGCGCGCATGTTGTTGCTGGGGCCGCGGCGGGGACCGAGAGAGTGTTGCGGCGTCTTCATCGGTTCGGCGCTCTCCGGCTGACACATCGGTGCGGCGAGGCTTCTCTGCCGACTGGCGACGCCGCGCAAATATCAATCGAGAGAACCAATATAATATAGATATTGATTTAGTATGGAGTATAAGTCCGGTCACGGGCGGCGCCGTGGCTTTCGGATGTCGACGGCATCTCGGTCTGGCCCCACGCGTCGCGACCGGCTACCGCGCCGGACCCGGCATGAACGCTGGCGTTCGTGATCGTCGCCAACCCGGTATACGCCGCGATCGACGGCACGGCGGCGGCGTCCCAGGCAGACCGCGCATGGAGATTTCCGCGAAAACCGCGATGGCGACCACCCAACCATCCAGGCTCGAAAGCCTTCGCGAATCCCCGGCCGATCCCGGGCTTCGAGGCCTCGCCGCGACGGACGGTCGGGCGGCAGGGGGCAGACGGCGTTCCGCCCGGCACCGGGCATGCCGTGAACGTCGTTCCCGGGGCCGGGATCGCGGTCTCCCGGGAGTCGGAAGAGCGGGCGAGGGACCGCATTCAGCGGACGACAGAAGCCGGACGGATCGGGAGCGGAGAGATCTTCACCCGAAAATCGGATGCCGCGATCCAGACCGAAATCGGAGAAACCGGAGGCGAGACGCCATGGGAGTAGGAAATGGGTAAGCACGCGATGCGAGTTGCGATGGCGGCCATCGCCGTCGGCACGGCGATGGCCGCTGCACCGGCATTCGCTCAGGACACCGGCCTCAGCGCCGGGAACACGGCCTGGATGCTGACGGCGAGCGCCAGTGTCCTGATGATGACGATCCCGGGCGTCGCCTTGTTCTACGGCGGCATGGTGCGCAAGAAGAACGTGCTGAGCACCGTGATGCACAGCTTTGCCACGACATGTCTGATCACCGTCATCTGGATGGTGATCGGGTACAGCCTGGCGTTCACGGAGGGCACAAGCTTCATCGGCGGCCTCGGGATGATCTTTCTCGGCGGCCTGACGCCGGAGGCGATGCGCGGGTCGATACCGGAAACGGTATTCATGATCTTTCAGATGTCTTTCGCGATCATCACCGCGGCTCTGATCACGGGTGCCGTCGCCGAACGCATGAAGTTCTCCGCCCTGCTCTTGTTTCTGGGCCTCTGGTCGGTGCTGGTCTATTCCCCCGTCGCCTACTGGGTGTGGGGCGGTGGATTCCTCGGCGATGCGGGCGTGCTCGACTTCGCCGGCGGAACGGTCGTGCATGTCAATTCCGGCGTTGCCGCGCTGGTCGCAGCCATCATGCTGGGCAAGCGCATCGGCTACGGGACCGAGAACCTGGCACCCCACAATGTGGTCCTTACCCTCACCGGCGCCGCGCTGCTCTGGATCGGCTGGTTCGGGTTCAATGCGGGCTCGGCCAACGCCGCCGACGGCACGGCGGGCATGGCGCTGGTGGTCACGCAGATCGCGCCCGCCTCCGCAGCCTTGGCGTGGATGTTCGCGGAGTGGATAACCCACGGCAAGCCCAGCGTGCTCGGGATCGCGTCGGGAGCGATTTCCGGACTCGCCGCCGTGACGCCGGCATCCGGTTTCGTCGGACCGGGAGGCGCGCTCGCCATCGGCCTGATCTCGGGCGTGATCTGTTTCTGGGGAGCGAGCTGGCTCAAGCGTGCGTTCGGCTACGACGACTGCCTCGACGTCTTCGCGATCCACGGCCTCGGCGGCATCACCGGCGCGGTGCTCACCGGCGTGTTCGCCGTCGAAGCGATCGGCGGAACTCCCGGAGCGATCGAAGGGAATGTCGAACAGATTGCCACGCAGCTACTTGGCGTACTCGTCACCATCGTGTACTGCGCCAGCGTCACCTTCGTCTTGCTGCGCCTCATCGAGCTCGCCATGGGCATCCGTGTCGAGGCCCAACAGGAATACGAGGGTTTGGACATTGCTCTCCATGGCGAGAGCGTGACCTGACGTCCCGATAGGGATCGTCGCATTCAACCGTGCGGTGGACGCTCGCGGTGCCTTCGGCCGAAGCCTTCGACGGAACCGGGGATGTCGCAGGGCGACCTGGCCGGAACCCGGCTCCGACAACGTTGCAGGAAAGAGGGGGACGGCCAGCCGTCTGGAGATGACGGCGGGCCGTCCCCGAGGCGAGTCGGGAGGGAGAAGGTCAGATGTGCCGCGGTGATTCAGTCTTTGTTTCCATAGAACACCGACCGGAAATCCGCCCCCGAGGCGTGGCCGACGACGCCGGCCTGGTCGGCGCCGCCGAACTGTCCCACGGCGTCATAAGTGTTGGCGTTGGCCGCGGTGCTGCCCGTGAACCGCCCGTCGGTGACCGGCATGTCGTTCCACCGCAGGGTGCCGAGGGTCGGAACGTCCCGGAGGGTGAGGTCGGCCGCCGTGGCGGTGCCCAGCGTCACGGTCACGTTCGCCGCGCCAGTGCTGACGGTCGAACCGGCCCCGTAGACGCCGGCCCATTCGCCGGTCCATGTCGCGTTCCCGGTCGGCTGGTGCTGGGGCCCTGGCGGAGAAAGGTGCGGCGTCCAGACGCCGCCTTGCGACGTGTACCAGGCTTTCAGCCCATGGCCCTTGTGCTCGATGCCCAGAGGGACCCCGTCGATGACCGCCCAGCCTCCGAGCCCGGGGGTGAACGCCGCCATGGCGTCGGAGTCGCCGCCGTGCTGCCCGCCGCCTTCGGCCGTGCTCTCGCCGCCGCTTCCCACCTCCGGGTGCGCGCCCCAGGTGGCGAAGGTCTGGCCGGTCGCCGGGAGGGAAACGTCGATACTCTGGCCGGGCGCGAGGTCCGTAGGCTGCGTCGGCCCGAGCTCCACGCCGTTCGAAAGGTGAACCTCGACCCGCACCCGGGTCAGCGTGGCATTGGTGGTGTTGGTCACGGTGCCTGTGAAGGTCTGGGTGGCGGGATCGTAGCGCAGGACGAGACGGGCGCCGGCGCGCGTTTCGTCATAGGTCTGGGTTCGGGTGTACTGCGTCGCGGACTCCTCTCCCCCCTCGCCGGATTCCCCGCCCTGACCGTGCTCGCCGGAGCCTGCGTGCTCGCCGGAGTCCTCGCCGCCACCCTCGCCGCCGGACTCGGAGTTCTGCGCACAAGCGGCAAAGACGATCGCGAGCAGCGCGATGACGGCAAGACGCACGGGGTTCTGCGGAATGTGTAAGGCCATGAGGGCCCTCCCTGGATCCGGTGGTTGCGGACGCGGCGGCGTGTATCGCGGTCAAGAGCACCCATTCGTCCTGACCATCGTCGTCGTGGAGGGGTAGATAGAAGACGAATGTCGCAAAACCTTGCCGTCCAGCGCCCCGCTTTGTCTCGATCCTTCGCCGGCGGGCGGCGTGACACATCCTGTTACATTTCCGTTCCGCCTTCGGGCCGGGAGCGGCATAAGCTGGAGCGCATGGAGGACTCCCCGCACGTTCTCGTGGTCGACGACCACCGGGATATCCGCGAGCCGCTGGCGCGGTATCTCGAAAGGCACGATATGCGCGTCACCCTTGCAGACGGCAGCGCCGCCGCGCGGCGGGCACTGCAGGCGGCCGCGGTCGACCTGGTGGTCCTCGACATCATGATGCCGGGCGAGGACGGTCTCGCGCTTTGCCGGCATTTGCGGGAAACGACCCGCATCCCGGTCATCCTGTTGACGGCGATGGCCGAGGACACGGACAGGATCGTGGGCTTGGAGGTCGGCGCCGACGACTACGTCACCAAGCCGTTCAATCCCCGCGAGCTGCTGGCCCGCATCAAGGCGGTGATCCGGCGAACGCAAAGCCTGCCGCCCGGCCGGGAGCCGCGTTCGGCGCGGACGTTTCGCTTCGATCGCTGGTCCATGGACACGGGCGGGCGCGAGCTGGTGGACGAGGATGGCGTGGTGACGCCGCTGTCCACGGGCGAGTTTCTGTTGCTTGCCGCGCTGCTGGAGCGTCCCGGGATGGTGCTCACCCGGGATCAGATCCTCGATCTGACACAGGGCCGGCGTGCGGCACCGTTCGACCGTGCCGTCGACAACCAGGTCAGCCGCCTGCGCCGCAAGCTGGAGCGGGACCCGGCGAACCCGAAGCTGATCGCCACCGTCTGGGGGAGCGGCTACCGGTTCGCGGGCAAGGTGGAGCGGGAATGAGGCTTGCGCCCTCAAGTCTCGCGGGCCGGCTCGCGCTGTTGCTGCTCCTCGCTCTCGTCGTTGCGCAAGGCATCGCCATCGCTCTCTTCGCCGCCGAGCGCAGCGAGGCGGTGCAACACGCTCATCGGGAGAATGTGATCGCGCGCGCCGGTACCGTGGCACGGCTGCTGCGGGAAACGCCGTCCGAGCTGCACGGCGCCGTCGTCGTCGCGGCGAGCAACGGCGAGGCGCAGTTCACGCTGGCCCCGGAGCCCCTGGTCGAGGCTGCGGGCACCGGGGTACGGGCCACCGCCATCGCCCGCGATCTGTCGGTTGCGCTCGATGTCGGGCAGGAGCGGGTCAAGGTGGCGCCGCTGGCATTCGCGCTTCTGTTCGACGCCGATCACGAAGACGACCACGATCACGATTCGGGTCACGGGAGCTCGCACTGGTTCGCGGCGTCCGCGAAGCTGCCCGACGGACAGTGGTTCAACGTTGCCGTGGGACCGCCCCCGGCCGTGCCTCCCTGGGGCTGGACGTTCCTGCTTTCGTTCCTGCTGTCTGCCCTGGCCGTCGCCGCCGTGGCCGTTCTGATGGGGCGGCTGATCTCGAAACCGATGCGGAACCTTGCCGCTGCCGCCGGCCGCCTCGGCCGGGGCGAGGAGATGGACAAGCTGCCCGAGACCGGCCCAATCGAAATCCGCGGCACCGTGCGCGCCTTCAACCTCATGCGCGACCGGCTCGACCGGTACATGCAGGACCGCATGGCCATGCTGGCGGCCATATCGCACGATCTGCGGACTCCGATCACCAGCCTGCGGCTTCGTGCCGAGCTCGTCGAGGACGGAGACGCCAGGACGAAGATGCTCGGCACGCTGGACGAGATGCAGCGAATGACGGAGAACGCTCTCGGGTTCATTCGAGAGAACATGGAGCGCGAGAAGACGCGAACCGTCGATCTCCATGCGTTGATCGACACCACGGCAGTCGACCTGTCCGATCTCGGCCATGAGCTCACGGTGCTCGACACCGCCCGGGTGCTTGTCGCCGGCCGGCCGATCGCGATGCGCCGTGCCTTCCGCAACCTGCTGGAGAACGCGAGCATCCATGGCGTCCGTGCAACGGTACGGATCGCGCGCGAGGCCAGCGGTCCCAGCGTCGTCATCGAGGACGAGGGGCCCGGCATCTCCGAGGCGGATCGGGAGCGGGTCTTCGAGCCCTTCGTCCGGCTCGACGAGTCACGGGGCCCCGACAAGGGCGGCGCCGGGCTGGGCCTCGCCATTGCGCGGACCATAATCCGCGGTCATGGCGGGGACATCTCTCTGGAGAACCGTGCCGAAGGCGGGCTGCGGGTAACGGTCGTGTTGCCCGGAAGCGGCGTTCCGTGAGAGTCCCCGGACCCGCCCGCGATCCGCGAGCTCCTCGACTCCGCGGCAGACGCCGGGGCTCACCGGCTACGTAAGGCGCGGATCAGATTTCGGCGGGCCGCCGTGCTCGCTCGACCTCAATCCACAAGCTCTCGACGCCGCGAAGAACGATTCCGTCCCGGTAGCTGGGCTCGACCGCCAGGCGAATCGACGCGAAGCGATCGAGCAGACCCCGGAATGCAACCCGCGCCTCCAGAACCGCCAGCGACGTGCCGAGGCGGTAGTGTATGCCGCGTCCGAAGGATAGGTGGCTCTTCTCCTTGCGCAGGATGTCGAGCGCCTCGGGGTTCTCGAACGCTTCCGGGTCCCGGTTCGCCGCGCCGATCAGGGCGATCACTTTCTGGCCGGCGCGCAAACGCTTGCCGCCCATCTCGACGTCTTCGCGGACGACGCGCCCATCGAGCTGGACGGGGCTGTCGTAGCGCAGCACCTCGTCGACGGCCGGTTCCAGCAGCCTGGGGTCGTCGCGGAGGCGCTGCAACTGACCGGGATGGCGGAGCAGCGCCAGCATGCCGTTGCCGATCAGGTTGCGCGTCGTCTCGTTGCCCGGTCGCGCCCTTGCGGAGTCCCGCTCCGGCGTGTGCCGCAGGACCGGGGTAGACATTGATGGAGCGCACAATCGTCGATTCCGCGCCGCGATTCGAACTTGCGAGCGGTGCCTTGATCGTCTCGATTCGCTGCTATCGATGGCAAGCGAAAACCCGACATTTCTGGCAACCGAAAATCCGACAGTTCGGGCGTAAGGGCGTATCACGGGCTTCGGCTGCCGCGATGCCAGGATTATGGGGGAGAATCGAACGCGGGCGCCCACTCACATGCCGGCTCCTCGGAGTGCCTCGCTCAATGCGACGAAGGTTCCGAAGAACCGACCGGCGCTGCCGTCGCTTTCCTCGAAGTCGGCGGCGCTGAAACCGGCGGCCAGACGGGGGTTGCCGCTCCGATCTGGCAGGTTGGACAGCGAACCGCCCCAATGCCCTTCCGAGCGGACGACGGTCCGTTCGGGATGCCGCACCGTGACATCGGTCCGTTCGAAGGTGCCGTCGGGATTGAAGGGCGTATCGCCGAAGTGCAATTCGAAGCCGCTGGCAATGGCCTGAGCGTCGCGCGGCTCGTCTCCGAGGAAGATGCCGAAATGAGCGCGCCGGGTGACGAGATCGCCCGTGCTGCCGATGCAGGCGCTCAGGGTGGCATCGGCGAAGTCAGCCGCGATGGTGATCGTTCCCTCATACTCGTCGATCACGTAGACACCCTGATTTTCTCTCCAATCGCTTCCCGGAGCATATTCATAGAGCCCGCCGGCCTGGCCGACATAGGTCGCCTGTCCTTCGAGCGGCAATCGCGGAGGGGTCGACGGGTCGATTTCGGGACCGTCCACGAGGGTGTACCGAACGGAGTCCCTGAATGACAGCCGTGGCAAGTGCTGGTCGGGAACTCCGCCCACCAGCCGGCCATCAGATAGTCGGCGGGATTGTCGCCATCCCATCCTGGGCCCGAAGCCGTGCGGCATGTCGTGGGAAGACCCGTCATGGACCGAGACCTCGACGGACACGGCCTCGCCGAGGAACCGTTTCAACCTGGAGAACACGGGAAGCACGACCAGCGTGGAGATCGCGGGCGGGCATGCGATGGTCAGCCTCGTTCCCTGCGCGCGCAGCGAATATGGGGGCTTATCGACTAGAGTAACAACGACTCGGATCACGCATTTTCGTCGTATTCGATCCTCACGTCGCGCAGCACCGCTCGCAGGAGGTTTCGGGCGTGGTGTCGATGCCGATGTCTTCCTCCATCTCGGCCTTGCCCGGTTGGCAGGATGAGGGCTTGAGCCGGACCGCCGGCTTGCCCCTGGTCTTCTCCATCCCGGTTCTCGCTCCCTCGGGCGCCTACGAAGCGGTCAGGTCGGTATAGCCGATCTGCCGCCCGATCATGCCCCGTACGATGTTCCCCATCCGGTCCAGCGTGTCGGACTGGCGGTCGTTATGCCGGCCCGAGAACTCTGTCACATAGCGATCCATGTGCTTCGGGCCGATCTTGTGGAATGTCCCCGTGTGGGCCCGCTTGAGCGTCGCCCAGAACGACTCGATGCCCTGCGTTCCCGCGTCGCCCCGCACATATTCGCCCTTCG
>MKWU01005673.1_pt1 | contig 13358 bp, 9 predicted proteins | sample 809101 | NCBI WGS metagenome assembly MKWU01 (sample SAMN05860141, study PRJNA318959) | sponge metagenome | host: Aplysina aerophoba | place: Slovenia: Piran, Adriatic Sea, Gulf of Piran | collected 2013-05-07 | reverse complement strand
CTCCCGGGCCTGCGGCTCCAGGCCCGCTGCCGCGGGCTCATCGCGGCCCTGGGCGAGCTGGCGAGCCAGACACCCGGCGACCTGCCGAGCCACTCGGACGTCGAGGCGGTGCTGGGCGAGAACGCCGAGGACTGGATCGCGGCCGTGGCGCACTGCTGCGGGCGCGATGAGGAGTGGGTCGCTCGCCTGGCCGATGCCGACGCCCAGGCGCTGAGCGCCACGCTCTGGGAGGTGTGCGCGGGTTTTTTTATCAGGCGCATCGTCGCCGCCGCGGCGATGCGGGAGAGCCGGTCCCGCTCAGCCGGGTCCTCGACGAGCTCGTCCGGGCCGGGCACGGCCGGGGACACCGCGAAATCGCCAGCGAGCTGACCTGGAGGCAGATCGAAGTGTTCTTCCGCTGCAGCGAAGAGCGCCGGGCCAGCGGCCTGGCCGGACTGATCGGCTGACATGGTCCAGGATCTCCAGGTCGCGCTGCGGGTGCGGGCCTCGCTCGGCCAGGCCGTCGCCGAGGTCAAGAATCTAAGGCTGGGCATCGCCGGTACCGGGCGCGCCACGCGGGCGGCGACGCCCCGGGTGCGCCAGCTCTCCAACGCCTGGTCGGCCGCGGCGGTCTCCATGGGCCGCGCCAGGCAATCCCTCTTCTCGATCCGCGGGCTGATCGCCGGGCTGGGGCTGGCGCTCGTGGTGAGGCAGGTGACGCGCGCCATGATCCGCCAGGAGGACGCGATCGCCCAGGTCGAGCGCGGCCTGCGTAACCTCGGGCCGTCGACCACCCTGACATCGCAGGGCCTCCAGGATATCGCGGCGGGCTTGCAGGACGTCACCACGTTCGGCGACGAGGCGGTCCTCGAGCTGCAGTCCCTGCTACTGACGTTCCGCCGGATCGACCCCAGTGTTTTCGAGCGCACCACGGAGGCAGCGCTCGACATGGCGGTCGTGCTGAGACAGGGCCCGCGCGACGCCGCGCTGCAGCTCGCCAAGGCGCTCGAGGATCCGATCCAGGGCCTCACGGCGCTGAGGAGGTCGGGCACGGTCTTCAGCGAGGCGCAGACGGCCGTCATCCGCCGCCTCGTCGAGACCAACCGCCTGGCCGAGGCGCAGGGGCTCATCCTGGACGAGGTCGAGCGGCAGTACGGCGGCGCCGCCAGGGCCGCCCGCGAGACGCTGGGCGGCGCTCTCTCGGCGCTCTCCAACGCATTCGGCGACCTCCTCGAGGGCGCCGGCGACACCGACCGGCTGCGCGACGCCATCGAGGACCTGGTCACGCTTCTCCAGGATCCGGGGACCGTCGCCGCCGCGAACGCGCTGGCCGCCGCTCTCGTCGACGGTTTCACGGAAGCGATCCGCCTTGCCCGCGAGCTCGCCGATCTCATCCGCGGCGACGTGACGCTCGACAACGCCGGCCTGCCGGTGACGCCCGAGCAGGAGGCCGTCCTGGCCCAGATCAGGGAGCTCGCCGACACCGATCCGATCGCCGCCCACAGGATCCTCGGGGACCTCGAGGACCGGCTCTTGATCGCCGCCGGCCGGGCCGAGGAGCTGCGCCACCAGATCGCCGAGGTCGGGACCGCGCGGGTCGGCGGCATCGCGGTCGCCGCCGCGCTCCAGGACAACCTGCGGATCGTCGAGGAAACGATCACGCGCCTCAGGGCCACCATCGCCGCGGGCGAGGAGGTCCTGGCCGCGCCTCCGCAGACCAGGCCCGCCGGGGTCGGCGTCCCGGACGAGGGACCCGCCGGACCGACCGACGACGATATCCGCGAGCAGGAGCAGCGCGTCGCGCGCCAGACGCGGGCGATCGAGCAGATCCACCGGGCGGCCGCGCAGCTGGCCGGGCCCTTCCGCACGGCGCTGCACCAGGCGCTCGAGTGGCGCTTCGCCACGCTCGAGGGGCTGGGCGAGATCACCGAAGAGACGGAGGCCTACGCGGCCGAGGTCGAGAGGATCTACCGGGAGCGCGTGAGGCGCGCCTGGGAGGAGGAGCTCGACCGGCGCTCCGCGGCGCACCGCGAGGCGGTGGCCGAGATCGAGGGCCAGGAGGCGGCGCTCGATATCGGCGACGCCTACGAGCGGGCCGTGCGCGACGCGACGCGCTGGCGCGACGCGACCCTGGCGGCGCTCGACGAGACGGCCGAGGGCTACGACGAGCTGGCAGCCCGCGTTCACGTCGCCTTCGCCGCCATGACGCGCGAGGCCCGGCAGGCCGGCGTCGAGCAGGCCGAGGCCCTGGGCGGGTCGCGCGAAGGCATAGAGGCCGCCTTCGATGCCTACGCGATGAGTGCCGGCGACAGCTTCGCGCGGGCGAGGGACGCCGCCGAGCGCGCGATGAAGGGCGCGGAGGACGCCGTGGTGCGGTTCGCCCAGACGGGCAAGGCCAGCGTCAGCGATCTCGCAGACGCGATCATTGCCGACCTCATCCGGATCCAGCTCCAGCAGAACATCACCGGGCCGCTGGCGGGGGCAATTCCGGGGCTGATCGCCAGCGTTTTCGGCGGCGGCGTCTCGCCAGTCAACCCGCCCGCCGGACCGCGGCGCTTCCACAAGGGCGTCCACCTCGGTCCGGGCGGCCGGCCGATCCCGCTCTCCAGCGACGAGGTCCCGGCGATCCTGCAGACCGGCGAGACCGTGCTGCCGCGCGGCGCCGGCATGGGCGGCGGCCAGCGCCTGACGGTCGTCCTGAGGAACGAAAGCTCCACGCCATTGGAAGCGATCGACGACGGCCAGCGGATCGACGGCGAGGAGATCGTCACGGAGATCCTGGTGCGCGACGCCAGGCGCAACGGCCCGGTGACGCAGACGCTGCGCAGCGCGATCTCGGGGGGCGTCTAGATGGAGGCCTGGCCCGCGTATGCCCAGATCGTCGCCCCCGGCCTCGAGGCCGGGTCCGAGAGCGACGTCGAGCGCACCCCTTTCGACGACGGCCAGGTCGCCCAGAGGCGCCTGCAGTCCACGGCGACGGAGACGCTGCAGGTGCAGGTCCTGCTCGACGACGACGACGCCTATAGCGAATTCCGCGCCTGGGCGCGCACCCACGCCCATGGCTATTTCGAGATCCTGACGCCGACCGGCGCCGAGAGCCGCGCCCGCGTGCGCGGCGGCGCCGCCGGCATCCGGTACCGCGCGCTCATCCATCCCGGCCCCCGCCGGCGCTGGGAGGCGCAGCTCACGTTAGAAGGCCCCAATCTCACCTGATCACCTGAAGGAGACAGTTTCATGGCCCGATACCTTTCCGATGCGGCCCTCGCCTGGCATGCCGCCAACCTCGCCGGTCAGGCGTGGGACATCTCGTGTCACACCGCCGAGCCGGGGACCGACGGCCTCAACGCCGAGGTGACGGCCGCCGGCGGCAGCAACTATCGCCGGTTCCGCCTCGCGGCGGCCGCCACGACCGCCGACGCCGTCGCTGCCGGCAAGGCCGCGGTCGACAACAACGCCGAGCTCGCCCTCTACGTGCCGAATGCCGCCGCCGCCGGCGTCACGATCAAGTTCCTCGGCCTGTGGCGGGACCCGACCGGCGCCAACGAATGGTACGGCTGGGTTTCGGTGCCCGACTATCTCACGGTCGTAGGCGAGCCCGTCAGAATTCCCGCCGGGGCCCTCGACATGACGGCCGAGCGCCCCGCGTAAGCCAAGGCGCGCTGCAGGGGGATAGCCGATGCCGGCGGTAGCGCCCGTCGTCACGATCGAATCGCCCGGAGCGGTGATCAACGAGTTGTCGGGCTCGATCATCCTCAGGGCGGCGCTCGCTGGCGGGACCTATACGGGCTCGCCCACGTGGGCGTGGAGCGTCGAGAGCGGCATCGGTCGGATCTTCGACTTCGGGTCGGGGGTGGCGTTCTACGCGATCAGCAACCTAATAGCGCCTGTCGACACCGACCCGGTGACGATCCGGGGCACGGTCACGGTCTCCGACACGGACGGCACGACCGCGTCGGCGTATGCCGAGGTCAGCTTCACCGTCAACCGCGCGGTCAGACCGCCGGTCGTGCGGATCGACACGCCCGCGCAGACGATCAACGGCCGGGCGACCCTGCAGCTCAACGCCACCGCAACCGACGTGCAGGGGTTCGTCGTCGGCCACAAGTGGACCGCCATGCGGGTGGGCGACACCGCCATGGCGGACGTCGGCGGCTTCTCCAACGCCGCCACCCAGAACCCGCTCTGGACGGCGCCGCAGCCCGACACGGAGAGCGAGTACCTCCTGACCTATACCGCCACCGACGACGACGGCGACACGGCCTCGGCGACGGTGGTGATCACGGTGCGGGCCGGGCTGACGCCGGACAGCCTGCCGGTGGCGTTCGATCTGCGAGAGCTCACGCTCCGGCCCAACCCCCTCGCGCCCGACCGCCTGGCGGGTGGGTTTCGATCTGCGAGAGCTCACGCCCCGGCCCACCCCCCTGGCGCCCGACGCGCGGCCGGCGGCGTTCGACCTGGCCGAGCCGTATCTCAGGCCCAATCCCCTGGCGCCCGACACGCTGCCGGTCGTGCTCGACCTGGCGGAGCCGTATCTGAGGCCCAATCCGCTCCGGCCCGATGCCCTGCCGGTGGCGTTCGACCTCGCGGGCGAGCTGACCCCGAACGTGCTGTTCCCGACCGACACGCTGGCGGTGGCGTTCGACCTCGCCGAGCTCACGATCCGGCCCAACCCGCTCCGCCCCGATGCCCTGCCGGTCGTGCTCGACCTGGCGGAACCGTATCTGAGGCCCAACCCGCTCCGCCCCGATGCCCTGCCGGTCGTGCTCGACCTGGCGGAACCGTATCTGAGGCCCAATCCGCTCCGGCCCGATGCCCTGCCGGTGGCGTTCGATCTGGCGGGCGAGCTCGCCGTGGGCGTGCTCTATCTGGCAGAGGGGATCGGCGTCGCGTTCGATCTCGGCGAGCCGCGCATCGTCGGCGGGCTGCTCATTCCGGACGACGCGATCGCGGTGGCGCCCGGTCTCGCCGCCAGGAGGATCGCGCAGGTCCTGAAGCCCGACGCGCTGCCGGTCGGCTTCGACATCAGGGCCGCGCAGCTGATCGGGTCGCTGCTGCGGCCGGAGGACAGCCTCGCAGTCCGCTTCGATCTCGGCGGGGCGCTGCCGACGACCACGATCCCCGCCGCGGCCGCCGGCGAAGTGCGGGGCCTCCAGGGCCGCGCCCAGGTGTTCGCCCTCGAGATCTGGCACCCGGAGATCGCCGATCCGGTCCGCGTCGTCGCCGACCGGACGGAAGACATCGAAACCTTCCGGGCGCCCTACACGATCGAGGGGCAGGCTTACGTCTGCGTCGGCTTCCGCGCCGTGCCGCCGCAGGACAAGGAGGGCGAGGTCCGCGCCGCCCAGCTAGAGATCGACAACGTCGGGCGGGTGCTGATGGAGTGGGTGGAGGCATCCGACGGCGGCCGGGGCGCCGTGATGCGCATGATGCGGGTCGCGCCGCCGGCCGGCGGCGAGGCGAACGACGCCGCCATCACCTGGGAGGTGACGCTGCCGGTGGTGCTGAGCGAGATCACCAACGAGCGGGTCCGCGTCGGCATCTCCGAGGATCCGCTGTTCGGGCGTCCCGCCGTCATTATGCGCCATGACCCGACGACCTCGCCGGGGCTTTTCTGATGCACTGGACGGATCGCTACATCGGCCGCCAGTGGCTCGCCGACGCCTACGACTGCGCCGACCTGGTGGCGGACGTCGCCAGGGACCGCCTCGGCATCGAGGTCGCGATCCCGTCCGAGCGCGACTGGAGGCGCATGGAGCCCGGCCGCATCGCCGAGCTCGGTGCCGGATGGGCCCAGCCGGTCGACCGCCCTTGCGAATACGACGTCGCGCTCATGCGGATCCGCGGCAGCCGGACGTCGCTGGGGAGCCACATCGGCATCGTCGCCATGCCCGCCGGCAGCCGGGTCTGGATCCTCCACAACCTCGAGCGCGTCGGCACGATCCTGACGCAGGTATCCGGACTGCAGCGCATCCACCTCGAGCTGGCGGGCTGGTACCGGTGGAAAAAATGACGCCTGAACGGCCCTTTTACGCCCCGATCCCGGCCCCTGAAGAGCCGGTACCGGGCGACGGCGCCCGGATCGACCTGCGCCCGCACCCGATCACCGACGAGGGCCGCACGGCGATCGTCGCCGCGCCCGGCGCGACCCTGGCCGAGGCCTTGCATGGCCACGTGGGCCCCGACGATCCGGCGCGCGCGATCGTCAACGGTGCGGCCGTCCCGCGCCGGCGCTGGGACGACGTAGCGCTGGCCGAGGGCGATATCGTCAGCGTGCGGGTCACGGTCGAGGGCGGGGGCGGCGGCTCCAATCCCATCGCCGTGGTGTTGACCATCGCCGTCATCGTGGCCGCGCCCTATCTCGCCGGCGCAGTGCTGGGCGTTGCGGCCGCGAGCGTGGGCGCGACGCTGGGCGGCGCGCTCCTGGTCGGCGCGATCCAGGTCGGCGGCATCCTCCTCGTCAACACGCTTTTCCCGCCGCGCCTGCCCTCGGCGCCGGAACCGGTCGGTCAGGCGCCGCCGCAGTTCACGCTTCAGGGCGGGTCCAACCGGGCGCGGCCCTACGATCCTCTCCTGCTGGTGCTGGGGACCTGGCGGGTGTTCCCCGACCTGGTGGCCCGCGAGTATTCCAGCTTCGACGAGAACGGCGATCAGTACCTCCATCAGATCTTCGATTTCGGAATCGGCGATCTCGCCGTCGAGCGGCTGCAGTACGGCGAGACGGACATCCTCGATTTCGAGGGGATCAGCCTGCAGTCGAAGTTCGTGGTGCGCAACGCGCCGGACCCGGAGACGCCCTCGGGGCGCCTGGCGGCCCCGGCGCTCGAGGGATCGGGCGTACAGACGACGTTCGTCACGGGCGGCCGCGGCGGCGGCGACACGATCAAGACCACCGGCCCCCGCCTCGAGTGGACGGCGGTCGACGGCGCCAGCGGCTACCAGATCTCGATAGACGGCGGCGCCTGGCGGGCCGCGCCGAAGAACCGCGTCCGCATCTACCGCGCCCGGAACGGGCTCGGCCAGCGCGCCTACCGGGTGCGCGCGGTCGCCGGGTCGACTGTCGGGCCGGCCTCGGCCGAGGTGACCCTGCCCAAGGGGACGATGGCTCCCGCTCCGGTCGTGCCGGCCGCGCCGCTCGATCCGATACCGAAGATCAGCTCGACGCTCGATCCGGATCTCTCGCGGATCACGCTGGTCGCCGGCAACGTCGACACCATCCCCGGCGGCGAGCTCGCGGCCGAGGCGCCGCTGCAGCGCACCACCGCCGGCGAGACGACGGAGATCGCGTTCGATCTCGTCAGCCAGCATTTCCGGGTCGAGGAAGACGGAGGCCTCGCCGGCGACGTCGTCGAGTTCGCTCTCGAGTGGCGCGAGGCCGGGACGGCGGACGGCTGGTCGCGCAGGGACGTGACGATCGAGACGCCCTCGGGTGCGCGTGCGCGCAACGTCTCGCGCCGCTCATACCGGATCGCGACCGGCAAGGCGGCCGCCTGGGACGTGCGCGTGACGCGCCTCACAGCCGGCGACGAGGAGGAAGCGAGGCTCACGCTGAATGCCAGCGTGGCGGCCTTCAGGGCCTTCCAGGACGATCAGGCGGACTTCACCGCCCGCAATCCCCTGGCTGTGCGCGCGAAGGCCTCGGGCCAGCTCTACGGCCGCCTGGAGGCCGTCAACGCGGAGGTCTCGCAGCGGATCGACAGCTGGAACGGCGCGGCCTGGGTGCCGCGCCAGGCGAGCTCCAATCCCGCGGACGTCCTGCTCGCCTATGTCCGCGGCTGGCGGCGGGAAGGGGTGCTGGTCGCCGGCATGGGCCGGGCCGACGAGAGGATCGATCTCGAGAGCATCCAGGGCTTCGCCGATCACTGCCGCGAGCAGGGCCTCACCTGCGACATGGTGCTGGACCGCAAGACCAGCCATGCGGCCGTCCTGCGCACGATCTGCCAGTGCGGCTGGGGCAGGGTCGATTTCCAGACCGGCAAGCTGGGCGTCATCTGGGAGAACGCCGACGAGCCGATGTCGGGGCTGGTGACGCCCGCCAACATCGTCGCCAACTCCCTGAAGATCTCCTACGACCACACCGGGCTCGCCGACGAGATCGTGGGCACGTTCGTCGACCGCGCGTCGGGCTGGGAGCCCAACACGATCCGCCGCAACGTGCCGGGCGTCGACTTCCCAGAGCGCCCCGCCGAGGTCCGGCTCGACGGCGTGGTCGACGGCGAGAACGCCGCCAAGGAGATCAACCGCTCCGTCGCCGCGCAGGCCTACCACCGCCGGGTGATCGGCTGGACGATGACCCTTGACGAGGCGCAGACGATCTCCGTGGGCGACGTCGTCGGCGCCAGCCACGGGCTCCTCGGCGCCGGCTCCGGCGGCCGCCTGCTGGCGATCGCGCCGGATCGCGCGAGCGTGAAGCTGGGCCTCGGGATGAGCGTCGCCAGCGACGGCATCGCGTGGTTCTGGCTGCTGGACGGCCGCGTGGTCTCACGAGGCTACACGATGATCTCGGCGACGGAGATCGCCCTCGATCAGAGCCTGCCGGCGCCGCCGGGGGGCGCCGATGACGACCCCGCGGCCTACCGCGTCATGGCGTTCGACAGCGAAAACGACCTGGTGCGGCTCAGGGTGACCTCCAAGGAGCCCTCCGGCCGGCGCATGAAGCTCATCGCGCGCGACGAGGACGCCCGCTACTACGACCACCGCACCAGCGATCTCTCCTGGACGCCGCTCGACACGCTCGCCGACCCGGCGTCGGTGCCCGTGGGGTCCCTCGACGTCGAGGTGAACGCCCTGGGCGTGCGGATCTTCCGCTGGTCATCGCACCCCAGCCAGGCCGTCGCCGGCTACCAGCTGCGCTACGGCGCCGCCGGCGCCGAATGGGAAGCCATGGAGGACCTGCACGACGGCCTCGTCACGTCGTCGCCGCTCAGCCTCGTCGACCGCCCCGACGCCGGCGAATGGCGCTTCGGGATCGTCGCCGTGCTGGCGGACCGCCGGGTGACGCCGGCGACCTACGTCACGGCGTCCCTCGGCGCCCTGCCCCGCACCGGGGAGGATTTCGCCGAGATCGAGGTCTACAAGGTCGTCGACGCCGGCGATCCGGCGCCGGAAACTCCCGAGGGCGGCAGCTTCAATTTCCGGGACGGCGCGCTGACGCCGCCCGATGGCTGGGTCGGCCCGGCCTTCCCCGCCTACGATGCCGACCAGGTCGTCTACGCCAGCACCACCACGGCGGATCGCTCCGAGGGCGATCTCTGGACGCCCGACGAGGACGACTGGAGCGCGCCCGTCATCGTGGGCGACGCCGACGACCTCAACATCATCTATCGCCGCTTCCAGGCCGCGCCCGCGGCGGCGCCAGCGCCGTCTCAGGGGATCCCCGCGGACTGGCACGACCTGGTCAAGAACGTGCCGGCCGGGCCCGATCCGATCTATGTCTCGATCGGCGTGAGGCGGAGAGGCTCGGAGCTCTACACCTGGCAGCTGCCCACGCAGCTCGAGGGCCAGGACGCCGTCACGCGCAAGGAGCTCACGGCCTACCGGGTCCAGGCGGTGACGGCCGCCGCGCCGGCCAACCCCGGCGCCAAGGGGCGCTACAACTTCGCCACCGGCCTCTTCACGCCGCCGGCGGGCTGGGTCTTCCCCTTCCCCGCCCGCACGCCGCAGCAGGTCGTCTACGCTGTCACCGCCACCGCCAGCGACCAGGCCGCCGACAGGACGCGCCAGGAGATCTGGCGCGCCGACGCGAACGACTGGATCGGCCCGGTGCGGATCTCCGACGAAGGCGATCTCAACATCATCTATACCCGGTCGGTGGATCGCCCGGCCGAGCCCGCGAACTCGAGCGGAGTGCCGGCGGGCTGGTACGACCGCGTCTCCAGCGTGCCTGTCGGCAAGGGCCGGATCTGGATCGCCATCGGCGTCAGGGTGAGCGGCACCAGTGAATTCGACTGGGGCGCTCCGACGCTGCTGCAGGGCAAGGGTATCGCGTCGATCGAACGCAACCCGGCCACGGGCGTCGTCACGCTCACCTTCGACGATGGCACCACGGACACCTTCACGGTCGAGGGCGTCCGGAGCGTCTCGGCCGACGACGACGGCGATCTGACGGTCGTCTTTTCGGACGGGTCCTCCTGGACGATCCCCGCGGGGCGCGTCGGGCGCGGCATCGAGAGCATCGTGCGGAACGCCCGCACCGGCGTCGTGACGATCAGGTACGACGACGGATCGGTCGGCGTGACCTTCACCCTCCAGGACGGCGAGGACGGCAGGGGCGTCCGAAACATTTTCCGGTCATCCACAACCGGCCTGGTGACGATCACCTACACCGATGGCCTGACCGACAGTTTCACGGTCCCTGACGGGGAGGATGGTTCGTCGATCACGCTGACGGGCACCCAGACCCTCAGCAACGGCGACATCAGGCTCACCTTCAGCGATGGCACCACGGTCACCGTGCCCAAGGGCAGAGGCATCCGCTCGGTCGTCCGCAACACTTTCTCCGGCCTCGTGACCGTGACCTACGATGACGGCGCCACCAGCACATTCGCAATCATGGACGGCGAGGATGGCGAGAACGGCTCCAGCTCGGAGTGGATCTATCGGGCGACGTCGACCAACGTGCGGCCGGCGACGCCGGCGTCGATCAACCGCAATGACTATGTCCCGCCGGGCTGGAACGACGACCCTGTCGCCGGCAACTTCGTCTGGGTCTCCAAGCGGACGAAACCCGCAGGGTCGAACACATCGTGGGGATCGTACAGCAGGCCGGAGAACATTCGGGGAGAGAAGGGCGATCCGGGCGAGGATGGTTTGCGAGGTGAGGCCGGACCGCCGGGGCCGCGGGTCTGGCAGCGGCTGTGGACCGGCAGCAAGGCAATCGGCAGTGATGCAGTGACGATCACCTGGGACGGTGGGCGAGTGGCCCGGGACTATGACGCAATGGGGGTGCAGATACAGCAATTGACGTCGCCAAATGTGGGTGTGGGCAGAGAGCTTGTCGTGATAAGTGTCCTGGCGAACGTGGACTCCGTTCCGGTTGGAGGCCGCGGGAATTTTAAGGTACGCGGCGGCGGATCGGCGCGAAGCGTCACCTTCAGGAGGATCAATGCCGCCGAGCAGCCGGTGGCGGTCTTGGGGATTTGGGGAGTTGATAATGTCTAGCGAGTTTGCAAGTGACTGCGACGGAGGGTCAAAATGTTTGAATTTCACGAATCGGAGTTGTCGCTGGTTCAGAACCAGCTGGCGGAGGACGGCTACTCGATAGGCCATAATCTGCGGCTGGCGGATGTGTGGCAGGTGGCCGCGGTCATGGAGCCGGCGACCTGGAAATTCGACACGGCGCCGCTGACGCAAGCGATCTGGGACGCGATAACCGACTGGCCGAATGCCATTCTGCGGCCGTGCGTCGAATATCAGAAGAAATGGGGGAGCCCGGACGGACCATATCCAGAGTCCATTCTGATCTCTGACCCGGACGCCGATCCAAAGCCAACCTGGGCCGATCTTGTCTCGGCTCACCGCCGGTCAAACATAGCGAGCACGCTCCTGACCAGCCGGATTGCGCTTCAGCAGGAGAACAGCATCCCCGCCGTCCGTAGGAGGCTCACCGACAAGGCGACGATCACCCTCGACGACGGCCTGTCCGTCCATGTCGGAGACGGCCTCGACCACATGACGGGGCTCCTCCAAATGGTCGAGCACGCCAACATCGCCGGCGAGGCAATCCCCTACATCGTCATGCGATCCGCCGACGGAGCGCGCCGACACTTCTATTCCCAACGGAAAATCCGCGCGCTTCTCTCCAAGGTCGCGGCGCGCGAGAACCGCGTGGAGTCCGCCCACAACGCGTTCATGGAACTCTATCGAGCGCAGGTTGACATCGCCGCCGACGAGACCGCCTCCCTCGACGACAGGGAGGCCGCCGCCGCCAAGGTCTCCGATTACACGGAGAACTACGAGAAACACCTCAAGGCGCAGATGGACGCCTACGACCCCGACGCCTTGCCGGACGACGATCTCGACGAGCTGAAGGAGGCTCTCATCGAGCGCCTCGAAGGCGTGGCGATGGCTCACGTTGACGACACCATCAATGCGCGAAGCCAGCAAGGCGTTGATCTCGGGGGATCCTGCCGCGATCAGACAACCGCTCTACAGGAAGTGAGCCGCACGAAGCAGCAGCATCAGATCCTCATCGAGCGGGCCGACGACGCCGACGACGCCAAGGCGAAGTTCGCCGCCGGCGTCACGGCAATCCAGGCGATCAAGGCGGAGAGGACGCCGCGATGGTATGACGACAAGGGCATGCTCATCGTGGACGACACTTTTGGTATCCCCGCCGTCTCCGGCTTTGTCCAGGCACGCTCGCCCATGGAGGGCAAGGTCGCCGGCACAGCGCAGGTCATCGGAGTCGACGACGCGACGCCGCCGAACCCGCACGCGACCGTGCAGTTCCTCAAATCGGGCGACAATGCGTCGTTCCTCTTGGGCATCGTCGAGGGCACCGCACCGGCGCGGTTCCGGCTGAGGGCCATGAACATCTGCGGCCCGTCCTACCTCGAGGTCACACTCACGCCGCCGGCGTCCTGACCCGTCATCAGCAAGGGAGATGTCAATATGACAGCATCAACACCGGCGGGCGGGGGGGCCATCGCGGTCCCCGCGGCTCCCCCCCCCCCCCCCCCCCCCACCCTCCCGCCCCCCCGCCCGCACCCGGCCCGCCACGCCGCGGGGGCGCGGCGCGGCGCCCGCGGCCCGCCGCCCCCCGCCTCCCCAGACCGTACCGCCAGCAGGCCAGCACGCGGCCCGCATCGCGTCGGTGACGAGGATCGGCGCAGGAGGCATCCAGTACCTCGTGAAGTGGCGCTTCAGAGCTGAAGGCCGACAGTGGACCATCCCGCAGGAGTGCGATTCAAGCGACCTGGTCGATATCCTGGTGGACTTGGGCTTCGCCGGCCAGGAGGTCGACCTGGCCACCCTGGCCGGGGCGAGGGCCATGATCTTGGTCGCAAACCGGGCGAGCCGAACCAGCGCTTTCGTCAAGGCCGTGACGCCCATCGCGGGCTCGTAAACAGGCGTTTAAGAGACGGCGATCTGACTCCATTTCAAACGACTCCCCCGAGTCGAAACTTGGAGTCAGATCGCCGTCCGACTCCAAGTTTCGACTCCCGACTCCATTTCAAACGACTCGCTACACTGACGCTGGCCGCCGCGGTGACGGCCGGGCAGACGGTCACGGTGAGCTACACCAAGGGGAGCAGCCCGATCCGGGACGCGGCCGGCAACGACGCGGGGAACCTGAGCAACCAGGCGGTGACGGTGACGGACACCACGGCCCCGTCGCCGACCTTCAACCCGCTCAACAACGCCGTGGTGACAGACGCGGG
>MKWU01005672.1_pt1 | contig 13358 bp, 9 predicted proteins | sample 809101 | NCBI WGS metagenome assembly MKWU01 (sample SAMN05860141, study PRJNA318959) | sponge metagenome | host: Aplysina aerophoba | place: Slovenia: Piran, Adriatic Sea, Gulf of Piran | collected 2013-05-07 | reverse complement strand
TCGTCGTCCTCGCGGTCGCCATCCTCTTCTGGCTGCTGCTCAAGAACACGCGGATCGGCACCGGCATCTACGCCATCGGCAGCGATGCGGGATCGGCCGAGGCCAACGGCGTCGACGTCCGCCGCACCCGCTTCCTCACCTTCACCTTCGCCGGCATGTGCTACGGCGCCGCCGGGCTCTTCATCACCGCCAACATGGGCGGCGGCGACCCGCTGATCGGCGCCAAGATGCTGCTGCAGATCTTCGCCGCCGTGGTGCTGGGCGGCACGCTGATCGGGGGCGGCCGGGGCGGCGCCGTCGGCACGATCTTCGGCGCGTTGACGCTCACCGTTGTGGTCAACATCTTCCTCGTGCTCGGCGTGCGCACCTACTACACGCCGATCGTCGAGGGCGTGATCCTGCTCATTGCCGTGCTCGGCTTCTCGCTCGGCCGCGACTCGCCGGTGGTGGAGATCACGCGCTTCTGGCGGGCGACGCTGCGCGCGCTCAAGGAGTCCTCGCTCCCCTCCAGGCTGCGGGTCGTGGGCGAGCCGATCCGCCTGAGTGGGCTGGACCCGCCGACGGGCGGCGCCGGCGCGGCAGCCGTCCCCTGGCTCGACCGGCACCGGGCGGTGCTGCGCTTCGCCGTGCCGGCCTACCTCATCTACCTCGTCATCCTGGGAATCACGATCGGCATCTTCGGCGGCGACTTCTCGCCGCTGGCCTACCTCAACGCCATGCTGATCCTGACCGCCTTCCTCGCCATTCTCGGCCTCGGCCAGGGCACGGTCATCATCACCGGCGGGCTCGATCTCTCGGTGCCCTGGACCATGACCTTCCCGGCGATCGTGGTCACCACCCTCTGCAACGGCGTGGATGCGCCGGCAGTATGGGTGATCCCGGCGGCGCTCGGGATCGGGATCGCTATCGGCTTCCTCAACGGCATGACCATCGTCCTCTTCGGGCTCTCGCCGATCATCGTGACGCTGGCCATGAACGGCATCCTGGAGGGCGTGTCGCTGCTCTTCAGCTCGGGCGCGCCTATCGGCAAGGCGCCGCCCTCGCTGGCCTGGTTCGTGACCGGACGCATCGGCGGCATCGCGCCCATCGGCTGGTTCCTGATCGCCTTCGTCGTCGTCGCGACGCTTTACCTGAACAGGAGCGCGCCGGGCCGGCGCATCTTCGCGGTCGGCAACAGCCAGCGCGTCAGCCGCCTCTCGGGTGTGCGGATCGGCTTCCCCATCGTCGGCGCCTACATGCTGAGCGGCTTCTGCTCGGCGCTGGTGGGCGTCTTCCTCGCAGGCTTCAGCGCCCAGGCGTTCTACGGCATGGGCGACCCCTACCTGCTCTCCTCCATCGCCGTGGTGGTGCTCGGCGGCACGCTCATCACAGGCGGCCGCGGCCACTATCTCGGCATCCTGGGCGGCGCGATCCTCTTCACCGGCCTCGGCATCATGCTCTCCGGCACGGTGCTGCCCGAGGCCGTGCGAAACATCATCTACGGCCTCGTCGTGCTCGGCGCGATCGTCGCTCTCCGAGAGCGCGCAAATGCATGACGCGCTCCGCGAGCGCGCGACCGCCTGACGCCCCTCCGTCCGATTCCCGCAGGCGCCGAGGCTATGGCGTAGTCAGTGGGTGAAGCGCGTTTCGGTGTCTCCGGTGCCGAACTTGCGGCTCGCCTCGTCGCTCCATTCCTGACCGGACGCCTGGCTCGCGAATTTCTCTGACATATAGTCGCCGGCGGAGATCGGCGGGTACTTCACCGGCTGATCGGGTCCGTGGCAGGTCGGCAGACACTCGATCACCGCATCGTGGTTGGGCTCGACGAAGTGGCAGAACGAGAGGCGCCCGTTGTCGGCGCCGGGCGGGTTGAGGACACGGTGCCGCGTTGAGCGCCACCGATCGTTAGTCCAGCGCATCAGGAAGTCGCCGATGTTGACCACGAATGACCCGGCGATGGCCGGCACGTCCACCCAGGCACCGTCCGGGCCGCGCGCCTGCAGGCCGGCAGGCTTCTCCTCGATCAGGCAGATCGTGAGGTTGTCGTAGTCCGAATGCTCGCCCGCACGAAGCTGACCCGCCTCGGGCGCCGCGCGCTGCTCTGGATAGTTCAGTACGCGCAGGATGCTGAATCCCCGCTGGAGGCTGGCATCGAAATGGTCTTCGGGCAGATCGAAGGCGATCGCCGCGAGTCGGTGCAGGTGGTGACCCAGCTCTTCAAGGGCTTGGAAATACGCTTCGATCGTCGGGCGGAGCCTCGCTGGGTGCTCCGGCCAGCTATTGGCGGCATAGAGAGGTGCCGCGGCCTCGGTGCGGCAGGACGGATGGTCCGGCATCTGGAGCGGCCCGAACGAGATCGATTCCTTCAGGTCTGGCGGCGTCTCCACACCGATCGTCGCGGAAAGCTGCTCCGTGCCGAGCGGCTCGTAGCCGCGCACGGCCATGTCGTCCTGCGTTCGCCTGATGGCCAGCTTCTCCTCCAGCGGCAGATCGAAGAACGCCCTCGATAAGCTGCGCGCCTGCTCGCAGAGCGCCGGGTCCACCCCGTGGCCCGCGACCATGAAGAAGCCGATCCGCTCGCAGGCACGGTTGATCTCGTCCGCAACCCGCTTCTTGTCGGCGTGGCCGCCGGCGAAATAGGGGCCGAGGTCGATGAGCGGAATCTCCGAGAGAGATCTGGTCGACATGGAAGCTCCTTTCTCTGCTCTTCGGGCTTTCCGCCGCCATCCCCGGCGCTTCGTGGCCCCGGGCCGGCGGCGCGGCTCGCGTCCTCCCGACTATTCGGCGGCAGGCGCACCCTGGGTCGTGCCGTTGAAGGGATGGCGGCGTTTGAAGTCCTCGGCCATCTCGCGCATCGTGACCATGCGCACGCCGGTATGCGCCAGCATGTGGTCGAAGATCCGCTCCAGCATCATCAGGACCTGCGGCTTGCCCGCGCAGTCGGGATGGATCACGCAGGTGTAGATCGCGTAGTCGTAGTGGCGGTAGATCCAGTCGAACTGGTCGCGCCAGATGTCCTCGACGTCCCGCGGATTCACCCAGCCGTGGCTGTTGGGAAAGGTCTTCACGAACATCATGGGCGGCGCATCGTCGAGGTACCAGCTCGCCGGCAGCTCGACGAGATCTACCGCTTCACCCGCCACCCAGGGCTTCATCCACGACGCGGCCTCCTGGGAATAGTCGATCTTGGTCCAGCTGTCGCCTGTGCGCAGATAATGCGGTGTGTAATCGTCCTCCATGACGCTGCGGTCGTAGAGGAAGCCGCGCTCCAGCAGAAGGTCGATGGTGTTGGGGCTGAGCTCCCACCACGGCGCGACGTAGCCGACCGGGCGCACGCCGCAAAGGTCGGTCACCAGCTCGATGCATTTGTCGAGGACATCGGCCTCCTGCTGGCGGGACATGGCGAGCGGGTTCTCATGGGTGTAGCCGTGCACGCCCAGCTCGTGGCCATATTTCACGATCAATTCCGACTCTTTGGGGAAGCTCTCGATCGAGTGGCCGGTGATGTCCCACGTCGTCCTGATGCCGTAGCGGTCCATCATCTCCAGGATTCGCGGCACCCCCTGCCGCGCCGCAAAGACGCCGCGCGAGATGTCGCAAGGTGAATCGGCGCCGCCGAACGATCCGATCCAGAGCGAAACCGAATCGAAATGGGGATTGAAGCAAACCTGGATGTCTTTCTTCGTGGCCATGATCTCGCCTCCCTCTGTCGCCGCAACGCGGCGGGTGTCGTCAGCCGGTGCCCCCTGCCTCAGGCGTCCGCGCGCTCGCGGAGCGCGTTACGCATCTGCGCGCTCGCGAAGCGCGACGATGGCGCCGAGCAGCACGAGTCCGTAGATGATACTGCGCACAGCCTCCGGCAGCATCGTTCCCGTCAGCAGCGAGCCGAGCGCCGTAAACAGCAGTGCGCCGCCGAGGATGCCGACGAAGTGGCCGCGCCCGCCCGTGATGAGCGTGCCGCCGAGCACCACCACGGCGATCGACTGCAACAGGTATGGATCCCCCATCCCGAAGAAGGCCTGCGCGCTGAAGCCCGAGAAGAGAATGCCCACCAGTGCGGAGCAGAAGCCGCTCAGCATGTAGGCGCCGACGATGACGGAGCCGGTCCAGACGCCGGAAAGCTGCGCGACCGTGACGCTGTTGCCGACCGCGTAGAGCCGCCGCCCGAAGGCCGTTCGGTTGAGGAAGATCGTGGCTGCGATCGCGAAGGCTATCAGGAACCAGCCGATGGGCGCGATGCCGAGCAGCCGGCCCGAAACGAACCAGCGCAACACGGGCGGCGAGCCGCCGATCGGTGCGCCGTCGCTGAAGATGAGCGAAATGCCTTCCAGCATGCCCGCCATCGCCAACGTGACGATGATGGGTGACAGTCTGAACAGCACGATCATGAGGCCGTTCAAAAAGCCGATCGCAAGGCCGATCGCCAGCGCGAGCGGCACCGCCCAATAGGCCGGACCGTCCTCGCCGAAGCAGTAGGTGGTGACCACGATCGCGGGGAAGGTGATGGCCCAGGCGACCGAGAGGTCGAGTCCGCCGGAAATGATGACCGCGCCCTGCCCGAGACCCAGGATTGCGAGAAAGGCCGTGAACAGCAGGAGGACGTTGAGATACTCGAGCGGCGACAGGTCCTCGCCGAAAATCACCACCGTGGCGATCACGATTACGGCGAACATGACGTACGTGGGCGTGATGTAGCGCAGCGTGGCCTGGTTGCGAGTGAACCAACCTGCGGTCGGGCGGGTCAGGTCGGGACCGCCGCGCGCGGCCGCCCGGCCCAGCAGGTCCTGCAACAGCCCCTGGCCTCCCGCCGTCACGCTTGCTGCCGGACCCGTCGCAAGGGCCCGCGTACTGAGTGCACGCCGCCAGCCGCGCACGGTTTCGACCACCGGCAGGTCCCTGCTCAGCGAAAGGCCGAGAACCGCGAGGATCAGTATGGCACCCTCGGCGAGCGGCACGTACCAGGTGCGCATGCCGAGAAGGAGGAAGATCGTCAGGATGATCGTGAGCGTCAGCGCACCGAATATGGTGCCGACGCAGCCGCCGCGCCCGCCACCGATCAGCGTTCCGCCGATGACCACCGCCGCAAATATCTTGAGCAGAAACTTGGCGCCGATCAGCGGGTCGGCGGAGCCTATCTGGGCCGTCATGAACATGCCGGCGGCGCCGTAACAGACGCCGGCGATGGTGTAGGTCCAGAACTTCGTCATCCGCACGTCGGTACCGCTCGCCAGCGCGGACTTCTCGTCGCTGCCGATTGCGTAGATCCCGGTCCCGAGCCGCGAGTTGCGAAGCGCCAGCCACAACACGATAACGATCGCGAGCACGAGGATGGGCGCAGGCAACACCCCGGCGATGGCTTCGCCGGTGAAGAACATGCTGAATTCCCACGGTGCCTCGCCCCCTGCATGGGCCATCACCAGCAGGGCCGCGCCTTGCGCAATGAACATGGTGGCAAGCGTCACGACGATTGCCGACAGACCGAGAAAGGCTATGAGGAAGCCGTTGATCGCGCCGATCGCACCGCCCACCGCGAGCGCGAGCGCGAGCGCCGCCCCGATGAACTCGGCGCCCGAGAGCGCGGCAACATCGGAAGAGAACTCGGAGCCGCCGCCGAGGAACTGAATGATCATGACGTTGACGAGCGAGATCACCGCGCCTGCGGACAGGTCGAAGCCGCCGGCGAGGATGACGATGGTCTCGCCGACGGCGGCGAGCGCGAGCGTGGTGGCTCCGGTGACGATGGAGCTCACGTCGAAATAGCTGATCCCTTCGCCCTTGATGAGCTGCAGGATGATCAGCATCACCAGAAAAACGCCGACCGAAATCAGCAGGCCACGCTGACGGTTCCAATTCACCGCCGGCAGGCCGGCGCGGAACCACCGCGACGGTGGCGGCGGCAACGACCGATCGCTCACGGCGCCTCGCCCTCGCCCAGCGCCGCGCGCATGACTGCCGCCTCCGATAGCGCCTCGCCGCTCAGCGTCGCCACTTCACGGCCCCGATAGACGACCTTGACCTCATCGCAGAGATTGACCAGCTCCGGCACGTCGGTGGAGTAGAACAGCACTGCGCCGCCCGCGTCCGCGTAAGCGCGGATCATCAGGTAGATCTCGGCCTTGGTGCCGACATCGACGCCGCGGGTTGGGTCATACATGAGCAGAATTCGGTTCTCCGTCAGGAGCCACTTGGCGATGGCGAGCTTCTGCTGATTGCCGCCGCTGAAAACCCGACATGCGGTGTGGAGCGCGCGGCGATCGACCTGCACCAGATCGAGAACCCGGGCGACGGACGCAGATTCCGCAGCCGTATCGATCATGCCGAAACGCCTGAAGCGCTCGATCACCGGCAGGGAAACGTTCTCCCGCCCGGTCATCTCCAGCGCCAGCGCCTCGGTCTTTCGCTCCTCGGGCACGAGGCTGATGCCGATGTGGGCGCGCAGCGCGTCGCGCGGCGACTTCAAGGCGACCGGCCTTCCGTGGACCGAGATCGTGCCGGATGTCGGCGTGATCATGCCGAAGAGCGTCAGAAACAGCTCGCGCTGGCCCATTCCCTCGAGGCCGGCGATACCCAGCACGTCACCGGAGCGGAGCTCGAGCGAGACGTCCTTGAGCCGGCCGGCCGCCGCGAGTCCCTCCGCCGAAAGGACGGGATTGGTCGTCACGTCCGCGGTGCGCGCGGGTTTCTCCGGGAAGGTTGCGGCCAGGGAGCGGCCGATCACCAGCGCGATGACTTCCTCTTCCGAAATGTCGGTGACCCCGAAGCTGCCGACATTCGCGCCATTCCGCAGCACGGTCAGGTTGTCGCAGAGGCGTCGGACTTCCTGCATGCGGTGGGAGATGAAGACCGTGGTGACGCCGCGTTGCCGCAGCCCGTCGATCAACCCCTGCAGCCATTCCACGTCCTTGCCGGAAAGCGCCGAGGTCGGCTCGTCCAGGAGCAGGATCCTGGGCTCGCGCGAGACCGCACGCGCGATCTCGATACGCTGCTGTGTGGAAAGGTCGAGCGTCGAAACCTCAGCGCGGGGGTCGATATCGTCGAGGTCGAGTTCCCGGAATATGTCGCGCACGAGCTCTTCCGAACGCCGCCGGCGCACCTGTCCCAAGGGCAGCGCAGGCTCGTAGGGCAGCAGCATGTTCTGCGTGACCGAGAGATCCTTGATCAGCGAGATTTCCTGGTAGGCGGTCTGGATACCGCTGCGGTGCGCGGCCCGGGGGGCGCCGAGCCGCGCGCCCTCGCCGAAGAGGAAAATCTCCCCGGCGTCGGGCCGGATCAGGCCACTGAGGATTTTGACCAACGTGGACTTGCCGGCGCCGTTCTCGCCCAGCAGCGCGTGCACGTCGCCTGGCTCGACGGCCAGCGACACATCATCCAGGGCAACCGTGGCGCCGAAGTGCTTTCTCAGTCCGACGACTTCGAATGCAGGCGCCCCGCTCCCGCTCTCTTCCACGGCAGCGCGTCAGGCCTGTTGGAGGCGTTCGTGCGGGACCCGCTTGCGCAGGTCCCGCACGGGACAGAGTGCCTCCCTGACAGGCCGTCTACTACTGACCCTCTGGTACCTTGCCCTCGAGCGCCGAGAACAGATCGAGCTCGCTGACCCAGGGATGCCAAACGTCGACGAAGTAGTTCGGCGGCACCCCGAGATCCGGATGGTAGGTGTTGCAGTTACGCTCGAGCAGTTCCTCGCGCGTCCCCTCGGTGCACACCACCACCTGGCCCGGCTCGACCAGCGGCATCGGCACCTGGGTGAATCGCGGCGGCTCCGCTCCACCGTCGGCATAGGCCACGGCGATCTTGAGCGCGTAAGCACCCAGCCAGTTGGGCGAGCCCATGGAGCTGCTCTTCATGCCCAGCGCCCCCGGCACCGTGCCGGGCTCGGCGATGGCGATGCGGTGGCCGTTGGTGCCGTTACCCGCGCAGGGCACGAGCTGGTCCGCCCGGCCTGCCTCGACCTGGATCTGCGAGAGCATGTAGCAGCCCACCTGGGTCCACAGCCCGTCGATGTTGTCCCAGCCGTGGGTGGCGACGATCTTGGTCAGCTCCTGCCTGGCGTGGGCGTTGTTCCAGTTGCTGTAGGCATGGACCAGGATTTCGATGTCGGGGTATTGGGAGAAGACCTCCATGGCGCCGTCGGTGCGGGCATGATCGATGTAGTGCCCGGGGTAGCCGCCCATGACGATGATGCTGCCCTTGCCGCCAAGCTCCTCGGCCAGATATTCCGCGGGTCCCGCGCCGGCCCAGGTCTGATCGAGGCCGATGTGGTAGGCGCAGGGCTCGGTCACCGAGGCGTCGAAGGTCATCACGATGATGCCCCTCTGGCACGCCTGACGAATCGAGCGATTGAGCGCAGTGCGCGAGTTCGGCCACAGGATGATGATATCGGCATCGCCCTGAACCATGGCGTTGACCTGCTGGATCTGGGTCTGAATATCGGCCCGTGCCGATTGCATGTTGAGCTCCACCCGGTCCTTGAAGGCCTTGGTCTTGGCCATGGAGCGAATGAGGTTCTGCGCCGCATCCATCCAGGTGTTGCCTTCGAATCCTACGCTGACGAAGACCTTGTACTTGTCCTCCTGGGCTGCGGCCGGCGAAGGGCCGAAGATGCCGGTCAACGTCAGTGCCAGGGCAGCGATCGCTAGCACCGCGAGTCTCGCCCGTTTGATCATGGTTGCCTCCCTTGGTTGTGAGCCTTTGAGCGGCTCTCTTGTCGTTCGGTTATGAGCCTTCAAGAGGCTCTATTATTGTTGCCTGGGGTTCCGCCCGGCGCTTCAGGGCTGATCGGATGCCCGTTCGCCCGAGGCACCGATGGCGGTCATCATCAGGAACTTGTCGAGCAGGTTCTTGCCCGTGGTGACCGGCGGGTACTTGGCTGGATTGTCCGCGCTCTGGCAGGCCGGGAAGCACTCGATGACGCTGTCGTAGTTCGTATAGAAAAAGAAGATCATCGACTGTCGGCGGCTGTCGTTCGCCAAATCCCGCGGCGGGTTGATCACGCGGTGCAGGGTGGAGACCCAGCGGTCGTTGGTCCACATCTGCATCTGGTCGCCGAGATTGATGCAAAAGGCGTTGGGCACGACCGGTACGTCCACCCATTCGCCCTCGCGGTTCATCGCCTGAAGACCGCCGGGCCTGTCCTCGATCGCGCAGATCGTGCAGGCGCCGAAATCGGAGTGCGCGCTGGCGCGAAACTGGTCTTCCAGAGGCGGCTCCGGCTGATCCGGGTAGTTGAGGACCCGGAACTGGCTGACATGCTTGTCGACCCGCGTATCGAAATAGCCGTCGTCGAGATCGAGGGCGCTGGCGAAGATGCGCATCAGCGTGAAAGCGAGCTGCTCCATCGCGTCCCAATAGGCGAGCCACGTCTCCTTGAGCTCAGGAGGGCGCGCCGGCCAGCGGTTTTCGACGAAGTGCTGGCCGGCCTCGGTGCAGTGGTAGTAGGGCTCGTCCGGCACATCGGGCGGTCCGATGGTCAGCGATTCCTTGAGGTCTCCGGGGCCCCGCTCGCCGCGGCTCTCGGCCAGGCATTCCTTGAGGGCGGGGCTATAGCCCCTGATGACGTCGTCCGCCCAGCGCTCGATCGTCATCTTCTCCGCCAACGGCAGATCGAAGAAGCGCCGGCTGACGTCGTGAGTCGCCCTGGTCAGCGCCGGGTCGATCCCGTGGCCGGTGATGACGAAGAAACCGATATCCTCGCACGCCTGCTTGACCTCGGCCGCCACGCGCGTCTTGCCCTCGCGCTCGCCGCCGAGAAAGGGAGCAATATCAATTACGGGAACCTGCCGAAGGGTCATTGACCAGCCTCCCAGTCCCGAAAACTGCAGAAGCTTGCCCGTTCGCGCGCTAACCCGTCAAGGCGCAAACGCGCGGCGCGCGGCGCAACGTTCCGCCGCTCCCCCCGGCGCCTTACAGCGCTCAGTCGGTATCGTTCTCGATCTGGGGCAGCGAGCGCACGTAAGCGAGGATCGCGCTGAGGTCCTGGCGATCCATCGTGTCGTAGCGCGCGTAGGACATCGGCGGGCCGAGCTCGTCGCCGTCGGGCCTCAGCCCCTTGGTGATCGCCGTGCGCATCTTGCGGCTGTTCCAGCGGCCGAGGCCGGTATCCCAGTCCGGCGTGATGTTGCGGGCCACGGTCTCGCCCCACGGCCCCTCCATCTCGTGGCCGCCGGCGCCCAGCATGTTCTCGTAGTCCCGCCAGCCGTCCTCGATCGGGGTATGGCAGTACGTGCAGTTGGCGATCGGACCCGAGAGATAGGCGCCGTAGGCGCCGAGATCGTAATAGGCGACCTCGGGCACCTCGCCGAGCGGCGGGCCATAGTCGGCGGGCAGTTCAATATCGTACTCGGAGGCCGGCACCTCGTTCCTGATCGGTGGGATGGAGCGCAGATAGGCGACGAGGGCTTGCGCATCCCGATCCGAGAGGCCGCGGTAAAGCGCGATCGGCATGGCGGGGCCGATGAGGGAGCCGTCCGGTCGCTTGCCCTCGCGGATCGCGACGATGATCTCCTTATCGCTCCAGCCACCAATTCCAGTTTCGACATCGGGCGTTATGTTTGACGCGTAGGCCGTGTACTCGTCCTCCTCGAACACCAGGCCGCCGGCAAAGTGCTTGTCGGCGATCTGGCCGTCCTCGTCCCACGGCGTGTGACAGACCGGGCAGGCGGCGACGCTCTCCATCAGATACGTGCCCCGCTCGAGAGGGGTCTCGGAGGCGCTCGTCCCGGCCAGCATCAGCGCTGCCAGGATCGCCGTCGTGGTCGCTGCAATCGTCCTCATGGCGGCCTCCCACCGTCGGAGCCGCCTCCCCGCTTCTCGGGGGAAGCGGCGCGTCCGAACGCCGCAACGGTAGCACGACAATCCGCGAGCCGCGCCTTCGCTTCCGTGCCGGTGTTCGCGACCCCCCGGCCGGCACCAGCGCCGCCGCCGCACTCATTCCGGCTTCTCTTGCGCCAGTGCGGGCGCTATGCTCGCGCCATTCGGAACGATACGGCCTGATCGTGCAAGAACAAGAAGAGGATAAGTCGGCACAACGAGGCCACGCAGGAGGCAACCGATGACCAAGCCAGTGCTGAACTTGACGGGCGATCCCAGGGATCGTGGCCGTGCCCACGGCGAGATCATGTCGAAGGAGATCGGCCAGAACCTCGAGCGCTATCTCAAGCGCTTCCAGATCCTGGGCTTCGAGAAAGATGCGCTGATGGCCGAATCCGCAAGGTGGGCCGAGGCGCTGCGGCCCAAGGACCCGATTTTCTGGGACGAGATCGATGGCGTGGTCGAGGGCTCGGGCCGCAGCCTGGAGGAGATCACCCTTCTCAACGTGCGCTACGAAATGCTCGTCAACATGATGAAGAGCAATGCTCAGGCGCAGTTCCAGCCTACCGCCATGGACGCCTGCACCTCCTTCGCGGTGCTGCCCGAGCGCTCGAAGAATGGCGACACCATGATCGGCCAGAACTGGGATTGGGTGAAGGACATCAACACCGTGGTCTCGCGGGTGAAACGGGACGACGGGCCGGACTTCATCCACATCGGCGAAGTCGGCACCATCGGCGGCCTTCAGGGCGTCAACGAGAACGGAATCGGCGTGGTCATCAATGCGCTGCTGACGCCAGAGGACGGCAAGTACCAATACGAAAAGCCCTACCGCATGCGCGTGCGCGATATTCTCAATGCCCGCAACATGCAGGAGGCGATCCTCGGCGTCTGCGGCACCAACCGCTCGGTCAGCATGAACTTCCTCATCGCCCATGAGGACGGCATCGCAATCGACATCGAGACCAGCCCGGACAAGGAGGCCTTCATTTATCCCGAGGACGGGCTGCTCACCCACTCCAACCACTTCTGCGAACTGGATGTGGAATCGGAGGTGGTGAAGCTCTGGCCCAACACCATGTACCGCCACGTGCGCCTGGAGCGGCTGCTGCGCCAGTCGCAGGAGCTGGAAGTCTCCACCATCAAGTCGGCGATGGCGGACCACTTCGCCTATCCGCACTCGATCTGCGCGCACTATGACGAGGACGAGGCGGAGACGCTGCGGCTGCAGAGCAACCATTCGATCATGATCTCGCTGAAGCAGCGGTCGCTCCACATCACCGACACGCATCCCTGCGAGTCCGAGTACGAGGAGTATTCGCTCGCCGCCTGACGGGCGGACTTGCGAGAGCGGTATCCAGTGGCCCGGCGGCGCATGGCGCATCGCCGGGCCTCGCCGTTCAGGCTCTAGGAGCGCGCCATGTGTGCGTTCTGCGCGATGATGGCCGACGGCACCGTCCATTGGACCGAGGCCAGCACCGACGCCGGCCAGGGCCGCGCGCCCGAGAGCGGACGCGAGCGCTACCTCGGCCGGCTGCGCCGTGTCTCGCTGGTCAACCGCATCCTCGATCACTACGGCTGCCAGGCCTCGGACTGGGCCAACAACCAGTACGTCGTCCGCAGCCGCGCCGGACGCACGACCATGGTGGCGCACCTGCCCCAGGTCTGGGCGGCAGCAGAGGAAATCGCCGGGCGCCCACTCGACCCCCTGGACCCGGCGTTGCTCGCCTCGCTGCGCCACTCCGTGCCCGTGCCGCGCTAAACAGGCAAAGACGGATCGACCGAGGCGGACGGCGTCACACCGTTCAACCTCGCCGGATCCGACATTGTTCCACCGCGCGAAAGACGCACCGACGGACGGACTGGCGTCGGGACAGCCCGCGCTGGCGGTGGTCGATATGCCGAACGATTTCGTCGACAACGATGTCGGCTCTTGCGCGATCGGGGTCGACGGTTGCAACGGGCGGTGCAAAGGGTTTAAGTCACGGTTGGAAGGGCGCCGGCCGCGGTGCCGCCGCCCGGCGGGCTGCAGGAGGGGAGAGCCGAGAGTGAGCCTGCTCGAACTCGAGGGCATCACGAAGAGCTTCGGCGCGATTCAGGCCCTGCAGGAAGTCGATCTGGCCGTCTCCGCGGGCGAGGCGGTGGGGCTCATGGGCGACAACGGCGCGGGCAAGTCGACGCTGATGAAGATCGTCGCCGGTAATTATCCGCCGACGGCGGGGGCGATCCGGATCGAAGGACAGGAAGTCCACTTCCACAAGCCCATCGATGCGCGCGAGCACGGGATCGAGATCGTCTATCAGGACCTCGCGCTCTGCGACAATCTCACGGCCGCTGCGAACGTATTCCTGGGCCGGGAGCGGAAGAAGCGCTTCGGACCCTTCCGCTATCTCGACCACCAAGCCATGTTCCGGCGTGCGGGCCAGCTCTTCACCGAGCTCAAGTCCGAAACCCGGCCGCGGGACCTGGTGCGGCAGATGTCGGGCGGGCAGCGCCAGGCGGTTGCGACCGCCCCCCCCCGCCTCTCGGACCCTAAACTGGTGCTGATGGATGAGCCGACGGCGGCGATTTCG
>MKWU01005670.1_pt1 | contig 13368 bp, 9 predicted proteins | sample 809101 | NCBI WGS metagenome assembly MKWU01 (sample SAMN05860141, study PRJNA318959) | sponge metagenome | host: Aplysina aerophoba | place: Slovenia: Piran, Adriatic Sea, Gulf of Piran | collected 2013-05-07 | reverse complement strand
GACGGCGGCGGAACCGCACAAGCTGGGGGTGTTGGCGATAGCCGCGCGTTGCACCCCGCAGCACGGCCTGCGCCAGCAGGGCCTCCCGCCACAACGCCACGAGCCCGCGCGCGTCGAGATATTGCGGGTGCAAACTCCAGATTCTCATCCTATGAGCCGGAACGCGAACCAGTGTGTCCACCTCATCTCGGTCGCTCCTGCGCGCCCCGCAAGTCGAAAGTTATGATACATTCCTCTCACCCCTTTGATTTGACACGACTTACGACATGCCGTATGTTTGTCCTGAAGTCGCGGTAGTAATCAACCCATGGCGGCGCGCGTGTTCTCTAAAACCAGATTGATGATCGGCCATGCCCGTTTGTCTGCCCACTGTCAGGATAGACACTGCGGCGCGACGAACTGAGGCAAGCATACTTGAAAGGTCGAGCGTAGGGTGTGATGGCGGAACAAGAGGAAGAATGGCGAGGCAAGATCGGCAGGCTCTCCGTGGAGGAGATCAATGCTTTTCTCGACGAGGGGCAATTCTGTCGGCTGGGCTGCCTAGACGAGGATGGCTGGCCGTATGTTGTGCCTTGCTGGTTCGAGTTCCGCGATGGGGTGTTCTTTATCGTGCCTCGGGCGAAGTCGGCCTGGGCACGGCACTTGCAACGCGATAAGCGTTGCTTTCTTTGCATTGACGAATCGACTCGCTTCAATCGACGGGTCCTGGTGAAGGGCGTGGCTGAGATTGTCGAAGAGCCGAACATCGGCGGAAAATGGGTCGAGATCGCACGGCGGATGTCCATCCGCTATCTCGGAGAACATGGGCCCTCCTACCTCGAGCCGACGATGCAGGAGCCCAGGTGGCTTGTTCGTGTAACACCCGTCAAAATGCGGACCTGGCAGGGAGTTGACTGGCATAAACGCTACAAACATGGCAATTGGTAGCTCACAGACGAGGCACTGACCGGCTATTTTCTTGGCGTTCACGATCGAGCAAGGTCCAGATTCACGAAGCGCCGCAAGTGATTCATCAATCGGGTCTCCAATCCTGGCTCCGTCCCGGGGAGGCCCGGACTGCCGTGAAGCTGACCTGCATTTCTCACCACCCGATGGCCGAAGAACGCGACACGACCGCCATGACTTCGCTTTTCCTTCGCAACGCTTGCTCGCCGTGCTCGACGTACTGTCAAGTACGCCTGCACGCGCCTTTTTCCTCCGCCCGTCTCGCGCCTCGTCCTGACGGCCATCTCACGCACTTCAGCTCGCCACGTGGTGAGAAACGCTGGCTAGAATATGGATCATCGTGGCGATGCGAACGTGGCGGAATTGGCAGACGCGCTGGATTTAGGTTCCAGTGGGGCAACCCGTGGAGGTTCGAGTCCTCTCGTTCGCACCATGATCGTCCGGCCGCTCCGCGGACAGTCCAGTACCCATCCGTAAAAAAACAGATAACGAGGTTTTCAGGTTGATTCGAGCCATTGACAAGCAGTCCATCTCCGCCCGGCGCCATGTCGGGGGCCTTCCCATGATCTTTGGTTGCATCAAAGAATACTCGGAGAATTCCTGTCCTTACCCTTGTGTGCTCTGATCACGATTTTTGGCCGCGACCCAGTTCCAACAAGAGCCTGTCGTTGCACGGAATACCACGATCCGATGCGTAGACGAACGGTGAACCATCAGCAGGCGAGAGCGCTCGCTGTAGATCCTCCGAGGTCAAGGCGAATAGCCGTCCACCGGACGTCCTTCAGTTGATAAGAGAGCTCGTGTGAGTAGTCCGATGCAAGCTGCGACCCGTGAAACGCAAGAGTGGGACAAAGCGGACTGTTTGGCTACAATGGGTCTCTGGTTACGAGGTCGATGTGAAGGCACAGTCAACGGATAACAAGCACAAGAGCACAGAAATCCCTGAGGAAAAAACTGCGGCGCGTGACATTCCGCATCGCGGTGTCATCGCCGAGTGGACCGTAACGATCATCCTGCTCCTGTTCGGCACGACGACGCTCGTGCAGGCTTTCGTAATCCCCACGGGATCGATGGAAGACTCGCTGCTTATCGGCGACCACTTGCTGGTCGACAAGCTGGCCTATTCTCCTCACGGTTCGATCGATGAGTATCTGCTGCCCTACCAGGACGTACAACGTGGCGACATCATCGTCTTCCGCTATCCGATGGACCTTTCTCAGACGTTCGTCAAGCGGGTAGTGGGCCTGCCGGGCGATCGTCTTCGACTGGTTGACAAGAAGCTTATTTTGAACGGGCAAACCGTCGACGAGCCGTATGTGATTCACAGAACGGCCTACATCGACCAATACCGGGACAACTTCCCGGGACAACCCAACACGCCGATTCCCGAGCGCGCGCTGGAGATGCTCCGGCAGAACGCCGTACGGAACGAAATCGTTGTGCCACCGAACAACTATTTCGCCATGGGCGACAATCGTGATCAGTCGCTCGACAGCCGCTACTGGGGATTCGTTCCCCGCGAAAACATCATCGGCAAACCGCTGTTGATCTACTGGTCCTACGATGCACCCACGGAACGGCTCCAGGATACCGGCATCTCACTCACGCACCTTACGGACATTTTGTTGAATTTCTTCGGCAAAACCCGCTGGCGGCGCACTTTCAATCTGATCCACGCACACGCGCTGGACGCTCCATGACGTCCACGCGGGACCTCTCGCACTTTCACGGCGTCATTCTGGCGGGTGGACGGGGCACGCGGTTCTGGCCGCGGAGCCGCCGCGCTCTGCCCAAGCAACTGCTCTCCGTGGTGGGCGACCGGTCGTTGCTTCGACTGACCACGGAGCGGATGAAGGGGCTCGTTCCCCCCGAACGTTTGTGGGTGCTGACGAGCGAGGCGCTTTTCAAAAAGGTTCTGGGCGAACTCCCGGATGTACCCCGCAGGCAGGTGATCGCTGAGCCTGCGCCAAGAAATACAGGGCCTGCGATCGGGCTCGCTGCAAGGCTTCTACTGCAGCGAGACCCGGACGCCGTTATGGGGGTATTTCCTTCGGATCACTTTATCAACGGGGAGACCGAGTTTCGGAAAGTGCTGCAACGAGCCGTGCGGGCCGCGAATGAGGAGAGGCTGATTGTATTGGGCATTCCGCCGCGAGGTCCCGAAACCGCCTACGGATACATTCGATTCCCGTCAGGGGTCAAAGCCGGGACAGCGGATCTATTCCCGGTCGTACAGTTCGAAGAGAAGCCCCCGTCAGCCAAGGCGAGGCGTTTCGTCCAGGAGGGCAACTACTTTTGGAATGCCGGCATGTTTGTGTGGCGGGCGGGTGCGATTACGGCCGCTATTGCGCAATTCATGCCTCAGACGGCCGAGGCCTTGTCACGTTTGGCTCCGCTGGCGTCGCGCGGGTTCACGGCATCGCTGCGGCGTCACTACGGCGATTGCGACAACCAATCCATCGACTACGGCGTGTTGGAGCACGCCAAGAATGTCCACGGATTCGCCTGTCCGGATTTTGGTTGGAACGACATGGGGAGTTGGGAAGCCGTCTACCAGCTACTGCGCGAAAAAGGCCAAAGAAGCGTCGGCCGGACTCCGATACATGAAATCGACTCCCACGGCAACTATGTCGAGGCTCCAGGCAAGCTCGCAGCATTGGTCGGCGTGAAGGATCTCATCGTCGTGGATACTCCGGATGCATTGCTGGTCTGCTCGCGGCAACAGGCTCAGCGCGTCTCGGATCTTGTGAAGGAGTTGGAGGCGGGGAAACGCGACGATCTGCTCTAGCCTGCATATCTCACCACCCGACGGTCGAAGCACGCGATACGACCGCCATGACTTCGTTGCGCTTGCTTGCCGTGCTCGACGTACGGTCAAGTACGCCTGCGCGCGCCAAGCGGCTCGCGCCTCGTTCTGGCGGCCCTCTCACGCACTTCACCTCGCCACGTGGTGAGAAATGCAGGCTAGACATTATGGAGTAACCTGTCCTCCTCGATGCGGCTCTGCGCATCGTGCTTCTTGCTCGTAAGCGTAACCCGCGCATCTCGCGGTTGGACAGGTCACTCCATAATGTCTAGGTCGGAAGAACCTTGGTTCCGCCGGAGATGAGCCGCTTCGCGATCGTTTGCAACTGCATGTTGCTTGTCCCTTCGTAGATGGTGCAGATCTTGGAGTCGCGGTAGAGCTTCTCAACCGGATACTCCTTCGTGAACCCTACGCCTCCGAAGATGTCAACGGCCTGCGCGGCAACGCGGACAGCGGTTTCCGAAGCTGTCAGCTTAGCCATGGCGGCTTCAGTGAGAAAGGGTCTGCCGGCATCCTTGAGTCGAGCGGCATTGTAGACGAGCAACCGGGCTGCTTCGATGTCGGATGCCATCTGCGCGAGCTGAAACTGAAGGCCCTGGAACTCCACGATGGGCTGCCCGAACTGCTTGCGCTCCCGCGCGTAGCGAAGAGCGTGGTCGAGCGCTGCCTCGGCTATGCCCAGAGCCTGCGCCCCGATTCCGATCCGGCCTTCGTTCAGAGTTTCAATGGCGATCTTGTAGCCCCTGCCTACTTCACCGAACAGATTCTCTTTCGGGACACGGCAGGCGTCGAGGATCAGCTCGCAAGTTGACGATGCGCGGATGCCCAGCTTGTCCTCCTTCCTGCCGACAGAGAAACCGGGAAAACCGGGCTCGACGAGGAACGCGGTAATGCCGCGGTGGCCCGCTTCGGGGTTCAGGTTCGCGAACAGTATGAACAAACCGGCTTCCTGGGCGTTGGTTGTCCAGAGCTTGCGGCCGCTGATTTCGTAGTGGTCTCCCCGATCATGCGCAGTGGTTGCCATTGCGAAGGCATCGCTGCCCGAGCCGGCCTCGGAAAGGGCATAGGCGCCGACAGTGTCCCGCATCAGCTTCGTGAGATAGCGACGCTTCTGCTCGTCTGAAGCCCAATGAGCAAGGGCGTTCGTGACAAGAGTATTTTGGACATCGACAATTACCGCAGCCGATGGATCGACCGTGGCAAGCGCTTCTACGGCCAGCACCGTCGTGAAGAATGAGCCTCCCTGTCCGCCGAATTCCTCGGGAACCTCGATTCCCATCAAGCCCAATTCGAAGAACTCCTGAATGAGTTCGGGACGGAAGCGGCCTTTTTCGTCCATTTCCCGGACATGCGGGCCGACGCGGTCGAGAGAGAAGCGCCGGACCGTGTCGAAAAAGAAGCGCTCTTCTTCGCTCAGATCTGTAAGGGCGCGTTGCGGCATCGGGAGGAGACTTGGTTGTAGATCTAGGAGCGAAGAGGCGGACCCAAGACGACACTGAGCCGGCCCCAAAAACCGAGCACATAGCGAGGGGCGCTCTCGATGCGATCGAGTGTTGCCGATGGAGTACGGCAGCACCCATTCGCCCATAAGACGAATCTGTGCATTAAGCAACTCCCCACGCCGCAGAGAATGAACGGAACCTCGATCAACGGTGGCCGGGGCTGTCGATCAGTGCAAATTGACGGCGTTGATAGCGTTTTCTCCTAGCTTCTTCCACATCCAGTTTGACCATGTACCCATCGAAATCCTGATCGAATAAGAGGCCGCCGGGGTGATGGACATACCTGAGAGTCTCTTTCCAGCGCATGTCTTCATGCCAAGCAGAATGAACGTCAAGAAGGGCTGCATGTTTTGCTTTAGCACGGGATTACATCAGGACCGCCGCCTTGATGCCCAGCAAGTCCAGTCAATCCCACCGATCAATACAAACAGAGCAAGAAGAGTAAGAATACCTGGGATCAACCAAGGCAGACGGTACAGAATTATCTCCATCATTTTCGCGGTCTCCGGGCTGTTCAGTCCCTTTTCTACCCTACAGATCAGCCGGCAGACCAAGCCATCTGCATTCAGTCGTCAATAAGTGTCCCCTCTGGTCTGACGGAACTCTTCCAGAAGCCAGCGAGCACAGTCGGGAGCAACCTTCAGTGTACGGAAGAAACCGCTTTGCCGCCTTCCTCCGAGAGTGGGTTGGCCTCCAGGGAAGAGTCGCCGGAGGTATCCGGCTCGGCGCCGGCAGGGGGTTGGTAATAGAGAATCCGGCCGCAGGATTCGCAGGTCACGATTTCGTCGTTGCTACGAAGAATCTGGCTGAGTTGAGGCCTGAGAAGAACGTGGCAAGCCAGGCAGTGCTGCGCGTCGGCCGGGGCAACGGCAACTCCGCCGCGCGTCTTGTGGGTGTGGCTGTACGTGCGAAGGACGTTTTCCGAGATCGCCAGTGTCAGTTCTTTACGACGCGCACGCTTGGAAGTCGCCTCCTTTTCGTCCTCGGCCACTCGCTCTTTCACTTTCGCCACCTCGGCGGCGACTTTCTCGCTCTCTTCTCCGAGAGCCGTTTCGGCTTTTGCGACGTTCTGTTCGAGGGACTCGGATTCGACCATTTTGTCGAGAATGCGGTCCTCGACCTTGAGAATCTCTCCCTCAAGGAACTCGATCTCATGTTGGAAAGCGCGGAACTGCTCGTTTGTTTTCGCCTCTCCCATCTGTACTCGCAGATGGGAGACCTTCTGCTGGAAATCGGAAACCCTGCCCTCCAGATGCCGATGCGACCTGCGGTTTTCCTCTAGCGCATTTTTGTCGGCTTGGAGAGCCTTCTTGTGGGATTCGAGCTGGCTTTCAATCCGGGCAATGTACTTGGGAAGGCGACTGATCTCAGCGTCGAGTTCGCGAATCCGATTGTCGAGTTCTTGCAGTTGCCGAACACGAGGCAGATCAGGATGCATGACGGACCCGGGACAAAGCGCCTTCTATCATAACGCCTCGGATGAAGAACCCGTCCGGGACGTCGTACGGCGGGCGAGACGTGCACGGATTGCTTGGCCGGCGACCTCCAGCTCGGAAACCCGAAATAGACGGCAAGCGCCGAACAGGATACTGGCGCCAAGTGGGATCGAAACGGCCAAATCAAGGAGTCTGCCGAGGAACGACGCCCCAAAAGCCTGATGAACGAGGAAAGACGACGTGGCGCAAGCCGCACACATCAAACCGGCGGCCAGTCCAATGAAAGTGATGCTCGACAGCAGCCTGCGGCCATGGATACCACCGATTCGATTCCGCATGAACCAGAACAACACAAAAAAATTGAAGAAAGCAACGGTTGATGTCGAGAACGCCAGGCCGCCGTGCCCCCAGCCCAGCACGCGTACGAAGGTCCAATTCAGCAGGTAGTTGATGAAGATGGAAGCCAAGCTCGTCAGCGCCGGGACGTGCACGTCGTCGAGCGCGTAGAAGGCCGGCGTGAGGACCTTGATTGCCGCATAACCCGCCAGCCCGACGCAATACAGCGAAAGCGCGATCGCCGTCTGCTCGGTGTCTTCAGCCGTAAAAGCGCCGTGCTGATACACCACTCCCACGACGGACCGGCTGAGCACCGCAAGGCCCACCGCCGAGGGAATCGTCATCAGAAACACCAAGCCGAGCGAGTTCGCGAGAGTCTCTCGGAACTCGTCGATCTGTCCCGCCCCTGCGCTACGCGAGATCGATGGCAGCGTGGCCGAAGCCACGGCCACACCAAAGAGCCCCAGCGGGAGTTGCATGAGCCGAAAGGCGTACCCCAACCATGAAACCGGACCATCGACCACTGTGCCAGCCGCGTCTGTAATCTGCGACGCAAAAATGCTGTTGACAACGACGTTCACCTGCACGGCGGACGCTCCCAAAATGGCGGGGCCCATGAGGCGCAGGACCTGGCGAATCCCAGGGTCGTTGTAACGAAAGTCAGGACGAAAGCGCAGCCCGATTTGCCGCAGACTGGGCCACTGCACCGCGTACTGCGCCATGCCTCCGATCAGAACACCGATCGCCATGCCCGCGATGGGTTCCAGATCGAATCTTGGTCCCACGACGAACGCCAGCGTCAAACCGCAGACGATCGAAGTGACATTCGCAAAGGCCGACGCGAGCGCGGGTATTCCGAACCGCCCTTTCGTATTCAACACTCCCATGGCTTTCGCGGCCAGCGCCATGAACAGCAGGAAAGGTATCATGATCCGGGTCAGCAGGACAGTCAGATCGCGCTTGCCCTCGACCTCGCCGAACCCCGGAAACATCGAGTCGACAATCGCTGGTGCGAACCAGGCCCCCAGCAGGCAAATCAGCAAAATGACGGGGACCAGCAAGCTTGCAAGGCGGTTGGACAGGCGGTATGCCATGTCCTGTCCGCCTTGCGAAAGAGACTGCGAGAATGTCGTGACAAACGCCGCCGAGAGGGCGCCTTCCGCGAGAAGGTCCCGCAAGAGGTTGGGTATGCGGTACGCGGCCACGAACGCGTCGTAGACCATGCCCGCACCGAAAAAACGCGCAAACACCACTTCGCGCACCAAGCCGGTAATGCGGCTCAAGAAAACCGCGCCGCTCACCACACCCGCCGACCGCACAATCCCGGCATGCGTCTCGTCCGGGGATTTTTTTTGCAAGGGGACAGCTGCGTCCCTCGGCGGCGCCGTTTCCGGAACACGGGACATTCAGGATTGGCTCAGAGCGCGATCCAGCAGGTGCAAGAACAGGCCGACATCGGTAACGACGCCGATCGCCTGGCCGGTCCCGCGATCGGAAACTTTCGTGACAACAGCAGGATTGATATCAACGCAAATCAGCTTGACCCATGAGGGCATCATGTTGCCGGTAGCGATCGAATGCAGCATCGAACCCAGACAGACCACGAGGCCCGCACCGACGAGTTGCGCGGCGTAGGCATCCTGCGCATCATTCATGTCGGTGACGGTATCCGGGAGGGGGCCGTCGTCTCGAAGACTACCTGCGAGAACGAAGGGCACGTCGTTCTTAATGCACTCGTAGAAAATGCCGCTGTTGATGCTTCCATTCTCGACCGCCTGCCGGATGCCGCCCGCATGGTAAATGGTGTTGATGGCCCGCATATGATTTCGGTGCCCATGCTCGGCTTGGCGTCCGTCGGCGAGACGGATACCTAGCGACGTTCCCAGTAGCGCGGCCTCCGCATCGTGGACTCCGAGCGCATTGCCCGCCAGAATCGCATCAATGAATCCTCTGCGAATCAGGGAGGCGAGAGCGGTTTGCGCCCCCGTGTGAACAACCACCGGTCCGGCAACAACCAGCACGCGCTTCCCTTCCTGCTTGTTCTGCCTGATGAGCGCCGCTGTCTGCTTGACCGCTGTTTCAACCTGGCGTTCCGACGAGACACCCTGCGACATGAAGGCGAATGCCAGCCGGTTGCGTTCCTTGGATTCCGGCAAGACTCGAATGCCATCATGTCCGCAGACAACCTGGTCGCTCGCGTGGAGATCTCGCAACCGGGAACAATACGCCCCGCCGTCCGGGGCAACGACAATCGCAGCGTCCATACGCTGCCTGGCGACGTCGACCCATTTCCCGGCAAGACGAACCTGCGTGCGGTGGTTCGTCGTCGAGTAGAAATCCAGTGGAGCGCAGCAGTCACGCTCGGCAGTGCGCAGCGTGGCGTCGTCTCCGTGAATCGTGCCGCAGCCCATGTCGATGAGAGCTTCGACCAGCGCGGCCATGGCCTCTTCGCTGGGGGCTTCCACGCGCATCCGCATGTACGATTCGTCAACGTTCGTGCGGCCGATTTGGAACTCCTCTACTTCAAAAGCACCGTCGCGGGAGAGGATCGTGTCGAACATCTTCTCCATCACATGCGAATCAACGAGATGGCCCCGAGTTTCAACGACTTCGTGGTGGCGCCCCATGGCTCCAAGTCTACCGTAATGTCCCACGAGGGACTCCGCGGGAGCGGCCGCCAGCATTTCTCTTGACCAAGGCGGTGCTGATGAGACCCCGAGGATGCCCCCGGCCGGTCAGTCGGTTCGAGGCCGCATTGCCCGGAGTCCGTAAACCGTGGCGTTTTCCAGGTAGAGTTTCAGCCGGACCGGTCCTTCACGCAGATGTTGCTTGAGGCTCTCTTCGCGTCGCCACCGGATTGCCAGTGCGTCGCCTTGCCCTTCGATGGCGTTGGAGTCATGCCGCGAGAAGCCATCGAGAACCACTTCGTCTGTGGTGAGAAGTTCGGCGCCGATCGAGCCTTCCGGCGCTACGTCAGCGACCCCGATCCCGCGCCTCCCATCCCGGCTGGGGGCCGGGGTGTTGCTGCCGTGATAGAAAACGGCGGTGCGCCCGTCAATCGTGGTTTCCGAGGCGATGGTGTAGATGGCTCCGCCGTCCCAGTCGTTCGCTCCGCCCAGCGACAGAAACGGCTCCCGGAAACGATGCCAGCCGATGCCGTCACGGCTGACTCCCAGTTGTCCGTAGGCTTCGTGGCTTTTTTCGTCGAAACCGGTCGTCACCATCACATAAGCCTGCCGCGCCAAGGAAAGCTTCCAGATACCCGGCGTATAGAGATGCCAGGTTGGCGGGTCATTTTCGTCAGGACTATGGATCGTCGTCAGGCGCGACCAACGGAAGAGGTCCGGGCTCGTGGCCCGTGCGACGCTCCGCAACCCGCCGACATGGCTGCGGAAGTAGCCGACATACCTGCCGGCTTGGCGGTCCCAAAAGAAGACATTCTGGGAATCGATCGACCCCGGCAGATTGCCGAACTCAGAGAAGGTCCAGCGGACGCCATCGGCCGACCATCCCAATTGCGCCGCGCGGCCCTGGAAATCCCAACTGTGGCGCATCATCTTGTAGCGGCGCGCGGGGTCGGGGTCGGCATAGTCCTTGATGACCCAGTACGAGGGCGTGCCGTTGACGTTCTCCGATTCGACGAAAAGGATATTGTTGTCCGTAGAGCCGTCGTGCGCGACCAAGCCGACGGCGGGCTTCTCCCAGTGCAGGCCGTCTTGGGAAACGGCATAGTGGCAGGCGCTGTAGCGTGTCCCATCGGTCGATGCGGTCACCATCTGGTACCACATCTTGTACACGCCCTCGTCCACGTCGTGCAGGACGCAGGTGTAGTTCAGCATGCCCTTCTCCCACGGCTTGTCATGCACAAGCACCGGATTGCCGGGGTGTTTCCGGATCGTCGCCGGCGTGACGGCCACGCCCTCCGATCGGGCCACCAGAAGGTCGTCATGCAGGAAGAGGTCCGCCCGGTCCCTTTCCGGGCCCAGATAGACAGCTTTATCGGGCAGGGGGTTCGCACAAGCCGCCAGCATGAGTCCAAGGCAGAGGAAACAAGAGGACCGAATTCGTGTGAGCATCGGGAACAGCATCCTTGCAGGGTACGCCCAAAGTACAGGTCTTGTCGACCGCAAAGAAACCGCGCGGCTTCTCACCAGTCAACCGCCTGGGTCGAATCTCTTACGAGGAATCGCGGAAGTTCATCGTCAGCTCCAGCGTCCTACCGGGGTGATTCGGGTCATGGAGCGAGAGCGCCGAGGTGCATAGGTCTATTCGGATTCATGGGAAGCTTCCCATTCAGCCGGATCAAAACCCTCCACAGCAAACGTAAAATTGGGCGGAATGACATCAGTGCGAAGATGCTTGATTTTCTGATATTCAGGCGAATACCAGAATTTCCTCAGAGCCTCCATTGACGGAAACCTGAAGAGCGTGAAGCGTGCGCCTTCATGCCAAGCTCCTTCGTAAAAGTCCATGAATTGATCTGCGGCGCCCGCCACGAGGAGTTCACCGCCGACTTTTTCCAGGAGCGGATGGACGGCGCGACCGTACGGCTCGAGCGACCCGTGGCCTTCCTGCATGAACGAACTGGCAACCAGATAGGCGGGGTTTTGTTTGGACATCTTTTTCTCCAAAACAACTTTAACAGCCCGTGGCAAAAACCCCGCTACATTCAAGCGACGATGCATCCCGGCTGAACTGCGTTGCTCCTCGGTCGAATAGGTCCAATATGCTCCATGGCCGCGCCTTGTCATCCGGGCGCCTCGCCGCTCTCGGTGCCACGCACGGTTTCACCACGGACTGTCAACGCGCGACCGGAAACGCACTCCTCAAGGAGTGAGCCGTATCTCAACCCGCCTCAGCGTGGCGAACGAGTCGCCGTTAGGCGAGTGGAAGGCCGCCCGATACTGAAGGACACGATCGGCGCTCTCAAGCTGAAATGACTCTCCGGCAAGTCTGCGCCAGGGACGCTCCGCAAGTTTTTCTGCATCGCCGGCGCTGCGGACCTCGAAGGATAACCCGGCGCCGGCCGGCGTATCCGCGTCGGACGTCAGGCGTCCCCGCGTGGCGCCTCCATCCCATTCGAAGACCGATGACTCGTAGGTCTGCTCCCAGCGGCGGTGCGCTATGTGGCCCATATCCTGAGAGCCCATCCAGTGAGGCCCGTATGTCAGCAGCTTCTCCACACGCGGGTTCTCGAAACGCCGGCCGTCGTTGTAGAAGACCTTCGAGTGCGTCGTATGGTCTCCGTCGCTCGTGTGGCAGGCGAGCGCAATGTCGAGAGCACCATCCTTGTCGAAGTCGGCCGCCAGGGCATCGTCCGCCGAATTGCAGATCAGCGCTGCCCGGTTGCGCGCGGCGAAGCCGTTCTTCGATCCCCAATAGATGTAGTTGGGCAGCAACTCGCGAGTCAGGTCGGAGTGATAGTGCGGCGAGAAGATATCCAGGAAGCCGTCGGCGTCGAAATCGGCGACCACCGGGCTGATGGGTGTGAACCCCGGCAACCACTGCGAGCTCGCCGAATGAAACCCTTGCTCCTGCCCCCAGAAGATCATCATGCCGGTGTCGTGGTGGTGGGCGAGAGGATCCTGATAGCTGGCTACGATCAGGTCGAGCCGGCCGTCGCCATTGAGATCGGCCGTCTCGAGTCCGATGGGAGACGGCATGTCGACGTGACCTTGGCGTGATTCGTCGAAGCCCTCCGGGCCGCCCCAAAAAATGCGCACTCGATGAACCGTGAATGACACCACCGCGATGTCGAGCCAGTGATCTCCATTGAAATCAGCGATTACGCCTTCGACGGACCGCCCAGGGGAAGACACCGTCTCTCGGCGGTCCCGCGAATAACCTCCGGACGATCCGTAGTAAATAACGAGCGGCGCATCAACGTCGAAGGAGCCGAGCGTGATGTCGAGGTAACCGTCGCGGTTGAGATCGGCGATGTTCGTCGAGCCGAGTCCGGGCTCATTCAGAACCGTCGTGCTCGTTGCGGGATCAAAGCCTTCGGCGGCGCCCCAGAAAATATTCGCGCCGAGTGTCGGGTCATTCGCGGCGGCCGCACCCGCATGCCCGGAGTTGAGCACCAGCAGGTCGACATGACCATCTGCGTTGAGGTCGGCGGCGCTGTGCTCATAGCCGCTGCGCATGTCGAACATCCATTGGTTGTCGTCGCTGAAGCCGGCGGCCGATCCCCAGAAGACCTGCGACTTGATCCGCTCGCCGACGGTGCCTCCAAGACTGTTCGCGAAAACCGCCCGAGCGGGATGGCGCGGTGTTTTCGGAGCGATGGCGACGTGCATGGCGCCTTCGGTGGAAGGCCCCGACAGCCGCCGGAATCCACGTCCCC
>MKWU01005668.1_pt1 | contig 13376 bp, 10 predicted proteins | sample 809101 | NCBI WGS metagenome assembly MKWU01 (sample SAMN05860141, study PRJNA318959) | sponge metagenome | host: Aplysina aerophoba | place: Slovenia: Piran, Adriatic Sea, Gulf of Piran | collected 2013-05-07 | reverse complement strand
GCGCCCCGGTTGCGCTCCACCCGCAGGCGGTTGTCCTCGCCCATGCTGGCGCCGGTAGTGACCTCGAACGGCTGCAAGTACGTGCCGCCATCGCCGGCCGGCGCAACTCCCAGCTCGGCGAGTTCGCTGGCAATGTAGGCTGCCGCCTCGTCCAATTCGGGCATGCCCGCTCCGCGGCCTCGCATCTCAGGGGATGCCAGGAATTCCACGTGGCCCATGTAGCGCTCCACGGCCTGCTCGTCCGCGGCGCCTTGCAGCGGCCAGACGGCCAGCGCGATGGCCGCAAGGACTAGCTGGGCCACTGGCGAGCGCAAAGGGCGTAACCGCTGAGATCGGGGAAGTCGGGATGGCTGCATGGGTGCTTCGGCTACCGCTGAATGCGAGGTTGGCCGGAGCGAATTTGCCCGCGAGCCAAATGCGCGTTGGATGGAATGCGCCGCCCGAACCCGGGCGGCTTACGGTCTTCATTGTATCGGCAAGGCCCCTGCGCCCACGCCGGTTCGGGTTGCGCTCGCTGCTCCTCTGGAACTTCTTTGTGCCGTTGGATAACCGCACAGGGCAAGAAACCGCCATACACTATGTACGCTTGCCAAAGCGCGAGGCCGGAACCATGGCGACTTCAACTCTCACCCTTTCTTGGATCTCAAGGCCGCTCTTCGCCGTCGGCTCGGCGCCGGACGAGCTTCCGGTTCCGCAGAGGGCACCCGGCCCAGAGCCGGTTCCCGACCCGCAAGGCGAGCCGCCGCGTGTGCCGGCCTGGGGTGTGGCCTTGTTGGTCATCGGCGGAATCCTGGTCGGCCTCGGCACCTATCAGGCCGTGACCAGCGGAACGGCGCAGCCAACCGGCGAGCAGCCAGCTGCCACCAGCACAGTGGCCGCAGAAAAGACCACGTTCGAGAAATCGATTCGGATCGGTGGCACGGTCGGTGCCACCAACTTCGCCATGATTCGCGCGCCGCGCATGCGCGGTGGCCGAGACCGCGGCGGCGGATCGTCGCTGACGATCCAGACGCTTGCCGAACCCGGCACTGTGGTCGAAGCAGGCGCGGTCGTGGCCGAGTTCGAGTCCAAACAGACCCAAGACGTTCTGGACAACTACGACTCGATGCTGGCCCAGACCAAGGCCCAGTCCGCCGCGCGCAAGGCCGAGATGCTGATCGCCACCGAGACCCTTAGACAGAACTACCGCACAACCAAGGCCGAGGCCGAGAAAGCGGCTTTCGACCTCCAGACAGCCGAGGTCCGCTCAGCCATCCAAGCCGAGATTTTCCGGCTGCTCGCCGAAGAAGGGACCGCTTCGACAGCACAGTTGGAGCAGGAAGTGCGCCTGCAGGAACTGGCCGACGAGGCTGAACGGCGCAGCCTCGATATCACGGTCGAGCAGGATCAGAAACGGCTGGAGCGGACCGAGTTTGACTTCGAGAGGATGAAGCTGAGGACTCCGGTAGGCGGTTTGGTCGTGATCGAGACGATGTTCTCGCGCGGCAGCTTCCAGCAGGCCTCTGCCGGCGATCAAGTCTACGGCGGAGCGTACTTCATGCGTATCGTCGACCTGTCCAGCATGGCCGTCTACGCGGAGTTGAACCAAGCCGACAGCCAGATCGTTGTACTGGGCACGCCGGTCAAGGTTCGGCTAGACGCCTACCCGGATGTCGCGTTCGACGGGCGCATCAAGAGCGTTGGCGCCATGGCCACTTCGGGTGGCTCGAGCGGCGGGCGACGCGGTCCTCCCGGCTCGAGCGGGACGCGCGGCGAGTGGATCAAGAAGGTGCCGGTCGTAGTCGAGATCCTCGCTACCGACGGGCGCATCCAGCCGGACCTGTCCGCCAGCGTCGACGTCCTCATCGAGACCCAGCAGGACGCTCTCGTCATTCCGCGGGCCGCCATCGCTGGAATCGGGGAGACACCCACGGTGTGGGTGGAGACCGCCGGGGAATTCGAAATGCGGCCGGTCCAACTCGGTCCGATCAGCGACACGCAAGCAGTGGTGCTTTCAGGACTGACCGAAGGCGACATGATCGCCTCCCAGCCTATCGAGACACCGACCCAGCTGGCGCGGCGCTAGCCGAATCACGGCCGGCAGGCCAGGCCGGCCGGAGGCTCGGACCCCAGCCGCCAGCGGAGCGGCATCCAACGCGACCCTCGCGTGCTAGCATCAAAGCAGGAGCCGACGCCGCTCCCGCCATCGCGTCCCCATCGTCTAGCCCGGCCTAGGACACCGCCCTTTCACGGCGGCAACGCGGGTTCGAATCCCGCTGGGGACGCCAGTTTTCTGGTTTAAGTTCCGGTATTTCAGTGTGTTAGAGGATTACATGAGTAATCCACTGCTCATGCCGTCTCACAATGATGCTCGGGTGCTAGTCCTGCCAGGAATCCGGCGCCTCGGGCAACGATTGCAGCGCACGCCTGTCTCGGGGAGAATTCCGCTCCGCAGCATTGCCGTGCCAAGCGCGCAGCTCGGGAAGCACAGACCGCAACAACTCTCAAGGTCCTGACTCCCGGGAATTGCGGGCATGGCGAGTTGCGCGCGGACACGCTGGAGCACTCCCGCGAAACACGGACCGTGCGGCAGAGCCGCCACTGCTCCGCCCTTTGCCAAGGGGAGGTCCCTGGCTGCCATCAGAGATCGCTACTGCTGAGAACCTCACCGGAGAGGCTGTAACATCTTTGTGAGGACGGCGGGTAGCATCCGGAAATGGGGCAACGCGTACACCGGTCGGTGACGTAGTCGAAGAGTCGACCATCAGGCGGGGCGCTCAAGTCTGATGTGAGTCTACGATCCATCCGCTAACCACAAGACGGTCTTGGCGGAATGAGGCAGGGCAACAGTGGGCTCATGGCCCATCCGTTGGGTAGCGCCCCGGGGAGCACAGTCCCATGGTTTCTGATTTCGAATCCGATCGAGCCCCGTGGCGGAAAATGCTGCGGGCTAGCGACCACCGCCTAAGGTCTGCGATATGTACATTCCGGGAGGAACAAGGCTACTGCGTGTTCCGTAGCGACAAGTTCCCTGAGTTCTATGCCGGAAATGGGCTGATGATCAAGCGACCTCATCCCGATAAGACGTTAGACGATTGGATCACGCTCTTCCATGACAGCTTTCCGCGTGACCAATATCGCCATGTCACCCTGACCCTTCATGCCGACACGGCAAGTCCCCTCCTGTTAGACGAAGCAGAGCGCAGGGGCTATCACGTAATACACGAGGTCCTGATGGCCGCCGCAAGCCGCGCCTTAGCGCATCTGGCCGACCGGCCTGAGCCACGAGCCTCGACCCGTGTGCTGACGGGCAATGACGACATGCGATCACTCTATGAGCTTCACCTATCCCGGGCCCGAGGAGAAGACTGGTTCGGTGAGGAGAGCGATTTCAGCGGCTTGTTCGGCAAGACCATGGCGGTGTCGGAGGCGGTCGATATCACGTGGCTTGCGGCCAAACTCACGAACAGCTGCAACCCTCTCGACTCCGCCCTCGGCTTCTTCGATCATGGCAAGCTCTGTCGACTGCAGGAGGTGATCACGGCACCGGGCTCCCGGGGACAAGGGCTGGCTACGCTGCTAATCCGCGAGGCGGCCAGAAGGGCGGTCCTCCGCAGGGCTGAGACTGTCGGCCTGATTGCCGAAGTCGATGGAGACGGACACAGACTCTACCAAGGCCTCGGCTTTCGAGAGTTGGACCGGGAGGTTACACTGCTGGACTATTGATTTTCAACTTCGTCGCTCCATAGTTCTATCGCGTCAGATTTTCGTTATTGGTGGGCACTTCTCTACGCGTTGGATGGCGGTCTTCTGGATTCCGAGCGAGGCTCAGTTCATTCAAAGTGGTCCACGCCCGGATCCGTCGACGCAACTCGGCAACTAGGGCGTGCCGCGCTCGATCTGCCAGATCAGGGCGTGGCCGACCTTCTGGCCATAGGCCGTATATCCCCTGAAATCCAAGGCTTGCACGCTCGATCCGAATCTGGCCGCCCGGGCCGGGCGTGGGGTCCCGGCACAGCTCCGTGAGCAGGGGCTCCCGCTTGTGAGCGTCCCGCACGATCCGCGTGAGGCGGTCGCGCCGGGACCGGTCCCACGGGGCGTAGTAGCGCTCCGTGGTTTGCACGCTGCTGTGGCCCAGCCGCACGCTGACATCCTCGATCGACACGTCGGCGAGCAGCAGCTCGACGACGAACGTGTCCCTGAGCCGGTGCGTGCGGAAGCCCTCCACGCCCGACTGTGTCCGGTGCATGGACGACTTCCCGGTGTTTGCCCCCGCCAAGCCCCAGTCGCGGGTCGTCCTGGCGGCGCTCCGGAGGTTCCTGCACGAGAGGCTTCGGCTGCAGCTGCGTGAGGAGAGGACACTGCGGCCACCGCCTCCCCAAGACGCCCGCAAGGGCGCGCTTCTAAACGACTGCGACAGTGGCGTTTGGACCGGGCTGGACCGCGGCCCAAGAGTGGTAACCTATGGCACTTAGGCGTGAAACTACGGAATCTTCGCCCTCCGCCGTGGGAGCGCAACCCTTGGCGAAAAGGAGTTTCTGTCGCTCCCCAAGCTTCGAAGGATTCGCCGATCGACGCCCCGACGGCCGTTGGCCGCCTCCCGCATCAGCAGGTCCGGCGCGGACGCTGGTGGAATGCGCCGTGGTTTGACACACTCCAATTCTCGGCGCTCAGCGGAGCCCTGCTGTGGCTGGCGGTCTCCGGCGCGACGAACATGGGGTACAACTGGCAGTGGTACCGCATTCCCGGCTTCATCTTCGAACTGGTCGACGGCGAGCTGATATGGGGACCGCTCGCGCAAGGGCTGGTGGTCACCCTGGAGATCACCGCCTGCAGCGGCGTCCTAGCGCTCGCGATCGGGTTGCTGGCGGCGCTGTTGCGCCTGTCGGACTCCTTTGCCGGCAGGATGGTCTCGAAGATCTATCTCGAGGCGGTGCGCAACACACCGATTCTGATCCAGATCTACGTCTTCTACTTCGTCGTCGGCCCGATCATCGGCCTGGACCGATTCTGGGTGGGGGTGGCGTGCCTGTCGGCCTTCGAGGGCGCGTTCGCCTGCGAGGTGGTCAGGGCTGGCATTGAATCCGTTCCGCGCGGCCAGTGGGAGGCGAGCGACAGCATCGGACTCGACCGCGCGCAGAGCTATTTCCATGTGATCCTTCCGCAGGCGGTGCCCTTGATGCTCCCCCCGCTGACGGGGCTCCTCATCTCGCTCGTCAAGAATTCGGCGATCGTCAGCGTCATCGCCGTGTTCGACCTCACCACCGAAGCGCGCAACATCATCGCCGATACGTTTCTGAGCTTCGAAATCTGGATGACGGTTGCCGCCATCTACCTGGCGCTCACTGTCACCTTGTCGCTGTTCATGAGCTATGTCGAGGGCCGCGTCCGGACGGGCTATTGAGGTCGCGGTCGGGTGTTCATGGAAGCACGGAGGAAGGAGACGGCAATGAGCCTGACTGATGCAGGGTTGAGATTCTGGATTGCTGCCGTGCTCGGTTTGGCGCTTGCGACGGGAGCCTGCGAGCAGAGGGTACGGCAGCAGACTTCGCCCCAGAGTGTCGTCGAGATCATCAAGCGGCGCGGGGCGCTCAAGGTCGGCGTCTCGACGTTCGTGCCATGGGCGATGCGGGACAAGACAGGGGAGCTGGTCGGCTTCGAGATCGACGTCGCGACGAAGCTCGCGGCGGACATGGGGGTGGCCGTCGAATTCGTCTCGACGGCCTGGGACGGGATCATACCGGCATTGCTCGCCGGCAAGTTCGACGTCATCATCGGGGGCCTGAGCATCACAGCGCAACGTAACCTGACGGTAAATTTCACGGTCCCCTACGCACATTCCGGGTTAGGAGTGGCGGCCAACAAGGAACTCGCGGCGGGAATCACCTGGCCGGACGACTACAACAGCCCCGAGGTGACGTTCGCATGCCGGCGCGGCGCCACGTCCTGCAGTGCGGTGGAGGAGCTGTTCCCCAAGGCGACGGCTCGCAAGTTCGACGACGACTCGCAAGCGGCGCAGGAGGTGCTGAACGGCAACGCGCATGTGTTCGTCTCGTCGCATCCGAAGCCGGCGCTCCTGGTCCGTCAGTACGGGCACAAGCTCTTCCTGCCGACGACGGGCAATCTGACGCAGAGCAACGAGGCGTTCGGACTGCGCAAGGGCGATCCGGACGCGCTGAACTTCTTCTCCAACTGGATTTTGCTGAACACACGCAACGGTTGGCTGAAGGAGCGTCACTCCTACTGGTTCAAGACGGCCGACTGGGCCGGGCAAGTTGACCTGGAGGAGTTTCTCCAACTAGAAGGCGACGCAGCCGGCCCCTGATGGCGCCGGGCCCGAGCGGAGGTTGACGGTGGCAATGGCATCGCGTCGCAAGCGGCTCCGCTTGGGCTGGATCGACATCGCGGTGTTCGCGGCACTGCTTGCGGCGGCAGCCTATGTCTTTTACCGGGTCGATTCGGTTCTGGAATACCGCTGGGATTGGTCGGTCATCCCGGACTACCTGTACCGCTGGGACGAGGAGCAGCAGCGCTGGGTGCCGAACCTGCTGATGCGGGGGCTCTACACGACGCTGCGGCTGGCGCTCTGGGGCATTGTGCTGTCCGCAGTCATCGGTGTGGCGTTCGGCATCATGCGCACCACCCGCCGCCTCTTCGCCCGCATGCTGAGCCGGGCCTACGTCGAGCTGATCCGCAACATCCCGCCGCTCGTGTTCGTCTTCATCTTCTATTTCTTCATCAGCAGCCAGATCATGCCGTCTCTGGGCATCGAGGAGTTTGTGCGGCAGGCCTCGCCCGAGACACTGGCGTGGCTGGAAGTGCTGTTCGGAGAGCCGGCTCTCATCCCGAACCTGATCTCGGGGATTTTCTGCCTCGCCATGCTCGAGGGAGCGTATGTGACCGAGATCGTCCGCGCCGGACTGCAGTCCGTCCCCAAGTCCCAGGCCGAGGCCGGCTTGAGCATCGGGCTCTCGCGCCCGCAACTCATGCGCTACATTATCCTTCCCCAAGCGGTGCAGCGGGTTGTCCCGCCGCTGGCCGGGCAGTTCATCACGCTAGTGAAGGACTCGTCCATCGTGTCGCTGATCTCGATCCAGGAATTGACATTCTTGGCCGTGGAAACGGCGGTTTCGACGACCCGCATGTTCGAAGTCTGGATCACGGTCGCCGGCCTGTACTTTTGCGTGTGCTACGCCTGCGCGCTGCTGTTTGCCCGGATCGAAAGGGCAATGGCGGCCAGGAGACGATGAACGTGCGGAAGGGCGCGCAGGTGACCGGCAAGGTCATGATCGAGTTCGAGGGCGTCAATGCGTGGTTCGGCGAATTCCATGTCCTCAAGGACATTAACCTGCGCGTCCGGGAAGGCGAGCGGGTCGTCTTGTGCGGCCCATCTGGGTCTGGCAAATCCACTTTGATCCGCTGCATCAACGGCCTAGAGGAGCATCAGCAAGGGCGCATCGTGGTCGACGGACATGTGTTGGGCGACGATACGAAGGCGGCCGTCCGTATGGAGGTTGGAATGGTGTTTCAGCAGTTCAACCTGTTTCCCCACCTGACGGTCCTCGAGAACTGCATGCTCGGGCCGACCAAAGCCCGCGGGTTGCCGAAGGCGGAGGCGCGCGACCGGGCGATGGAGTACCTCGCACGCGTGAGGATCCCGGAGCAGGCCGATAAGTACCCAGGGCAGCTCTCCGGCGGCCAGCAGCAGCGGGTGGCCATCGCCCGTTCCCTATGCGTCCAACCGAAGGTCATGCTGTTCGACGAGCCGACTTCGGCGCTGGACCCCGAGATGATCAAGGAGGTTCTGGACGTGGTGACCGATCTCGCGCAGAGCGGCATGACGATGATCGTCGTCTCGCACGAGATGGGATTCGCCAGAACCGTGGCCGACAATATCTTGTTCATGGACGAGGGGATGATCATCGAAGCGTCTCCCCCGGATCGGTTCTTCGCCAGTCCCGAGAGCGATCGCGCGAAGCTATTCCTCAGCCAGCTCCTGTCGCACTGATTCAGGACGCGAGCATCGGCCGGGGCATGCCTGCCCCTAGGGACACGCGGCGCTTGCTGCGCTGGGGCTGCTGAACCGGGCGGAGGAAGCAAGGGCCGCCGCCGAGGCCGAAGCCAGACAGGCCGAGGCGCGGGCAAGAGCGATCCGGGCGGCCCTTGACGGGATCGAGCTCGTGCGAGTCCCGCTCCGCACGCCAGTTCCAGCGTTCGAAGCGCCCGGGCCTCCAGAATCGCCGCCGCTTTGCTAGGCTCTTGTAGCTTCCGCTAACCAGCTCCCGGCCGTGCTGCCCGCCCTAGTTGCTTATTGTGTCGCGCTCCTGCTGGTAGGAGCGCTCGCATCCCGTTCCGTCCGCCGGGCGGAGGACTTCTTCGTGGCTGGGCGAAGCCTGCCGCCAGCGCTGATCTTCTTCACCTTCCTGGCAGCCAACCTCGGGGCCGGCAGTACCGTCGGAGCCGCCGAGTTTGGCTACACTTCGGGCCTGCCGGCGTGGTGGTGGGTCGGCTCCGCCGGAATCGGATCGTTGGCGCTGGCCTTCGCGGTCGGACCGCGCCTGCACCGGATCGCCAAGGCCCGCGGCCTGTACACCGTCGGCGACTACTTGGAGTCCCGCTACGGCCGGACCACGCGGCTCGTCGTCGCCGCGATTCTGTTGGTGGGCGCACCCGCAATCCTGGCCGGGCAGATTATCGCGGCGGGCTTGGTTCTGCAAGCCGCCATCGGCTTGCCGAAGGCTTGGGGCACGGCGATTGGCGGTGCGCTCGCCACCGTGTATTTCGCCATGGGAGGCCTGCGCTCGGCGTCTTGGGTGAACTCGCTGCAAGTAGCGGTCAAGGCCGTCGGATTCTTGGTCGCGGTGCCGTGGATGATCCGCTCCAGCGGCGGGTGGGGGGCGATAGCGGCCGCCACTGCCAACGACACCGCGCTCTCGATCGGCGGGGCGGGCTTCTGGGAAACCGCACAACTCGTGCTGATGCTGGCTCCGGCCTTCGTCGTTTCGCCGGGACTCGTGCAAAAGCTATTCGGCGCCAGGGACGCACATGCCGTCCGCGTCGGGCTGGGCCTGCAAGCGGCGGCTTTGCTCGCCTATGCCATCCTGCCCGTGCTGCTGGGCATGGCAGCCCGCGTGCATTTCCCCGAGCTCGCCGATCCGGGCAGCGCCTTGGTCAAGCTCTTCACCGAAGTCGCCCCTCTATGGCTGGGAGCGCTGATGCTGGCGGCCATCCTTTCGGCCGAGGTCAGCTCGGCCGACGCGGTCTTGTTCATGATTGCCACTTCGCTGGCTCGCGACGTGCTGGAGCCGCTCTATCGCGGCAAGCTCACCGACCGGTCGCGGCTGGCGCTGGCGAGGTATTCCGCGCTAGGCGCGGGAGCGCTGGGCATCCTGCTCGCCAACTGGTTCCAATCCATCCTCTCGGCGCTGAGCTTCTTCTACAGCCTGCTCACGCTGACCCTGTTCGTGCCCCTGCTGGCAGGCTTGTTCTGGAGCCGGCCCGGGCAATCCGTCGCACTGCTCGCCATCGGCTCCTCGCTCGGGGCCGCCGCCCTGGCCATGCTCTCGGGCGGCGCGGCACAGGGATGGCTCCCGCCCGTGCCCGTCGGCATCCTCGCCGGCGCGGCCGTGTACGCCGCGCACGGATTGATGGGCCAGCGGGCGAGCCGCCTATAATTAACGACTCGCTTCATGGAAACTTCCCTGCAAGGCATCGATTGGGCGGTCATCGCCGTTTACTTCGCGATGATGGTCGCGGTCGGGCTGTATGCGGCCCGGCGGGTCCATCAAACTTCCGACTACTTCCTCGGCAATCGCAGCTTCAACGTCTGGCTGGTCATCGGCCAGGCGCTCGGCGTCGGCACGCACGCCGAAATGCCGGTGTCGCTGGCCGGCAAGGTCTACCAATCGGGCTACGCCGGCATTTGGTACCAGTGGAAGAATCTCTTCATCACGCCCTTCTATTGGATCTTGGCGCCGCTCTTCCGCCGTTTCCGCCGCACGACGACCGGTGAAGTCTACGAGGATCGCTACGGCGACTGGATGGGCGCGGTGTATACGGCCTTCGCGCTGGCCTATTTCACGTTCAACATGGGCGCCATGCTCAAGGGCGCGGGCAAGCTGGTCAGCGTGGCTTCCGGAGAAGCCGTCTCGGCCAACACGGTCGTGCTCGCCATGACCGCCACGTTCCTGCTCTACAGCTTCGTCGGCGGTCTGGTCTCGGCGGCCTATACGGACTTCGTGCAGAGCTTGTTCATCATCGCGCTCAGCTTTCTTCTGATCCCCATGGGGTTGCGGGAGACTGGCGGATTCACGGGCATCCGCGAGACGCTCGATCCGAGCATGCTCTCGATGGTCACGCCCGGCGATGTCGGGGTCTTCACGATCGTGATGCTGACCTTGAACGGGTTGATCGGCATCGTCGCCCAGCCGCACATCCTAGCCAGCGTCGGCACGGGCAAGGACGAGCGCTCTTGCCGTATCGGCATGGCGTACGGCAACTTCATCAAGCGCTTCTGCACCATCGGCTGGGCCTTGGTCGGGATCGTGGTGGCCACGCTGCTGATCCAGCGCGGCGAAATGGCATTTGCCGACCCCGAAGACGCATTCGGCTACGCCACTCGCGAACTGCTATTCCCCGGCGGGCTGGGGTTGATGATCGCCTGCGTGCTCGCCGCGAACATGTCGACCGGCTCGGCTTTCATGGTCGACAGCGCAGCCCTGTTCACCCAGAATCTCTACCGGCGCTACCTGCGCAAGCAGGAGAGCGATCGGCACTACTTGTGGTCCGGGCGCTTCGCCGGCGTGGCGATCACACTGCTCGGCGTGTGCTTCGGGTTGTTCGTCGGCAACGTGTTGCAGGCCTTCCTGTTCACCGAGACCTTGGCAGCCTTCATGGGGATCAGCATGTTCGGAGCGATCTCTTGGCGTCGTTCCAACCGCTGGGGGGCCATAGCCAGCCTGCTGGTGTCCGCGGGCGTGTTCTTCTGGCTGACCTATCGCCAATACGGCGTGCTGCTGCAATGGGAAGCGCTCAACTTCGGCATATCGTTGGTGCTCGGCTTCCTGGCGCTGGCGGTCATCAGCCTGCTGACACCGCCAGAGTCGAAACAGCGGCTCGACCCCTTCTACGAGCGGCTCGACCGCAGCTCGCGCTGGGATGCGAGCAGCGGCAGCGAAATCGAAGACAGCCAGGCGGGCAATGACCTGCTCTTCGTGCATCTTTTCGACCTCGGCCTCAGCCGCGGCCTGCGGGCCTTCTACCAGCGCTTCCGCGTGGACATCAACGGCCTGCTGCTAGCCACGCTGGTGGTCGTCGCCCTGATCGCGCTGGCCAAGGGCATCCTGTTCCTGCCTTAACGGCAGCGTTTGCACCCGTCTAGCGACCCAGCAGGCGGTAGACTTCGCGGCCCACCACGAGTTCTTCCTGCGCCGCGAGTACGAGACACGCAACCGTTGCATCGTGCCGGTCGATCCGGCAGTCCGGGACCGGATTCGAGTTCTTGTCGGGATCGAGCGCGATCGACAAGAATTCCAATCCCTCGCAGATCCGCCGCCGCAGTTTGGCGGAATTCTCGCCAATCCCGCCCGTGAAGGACAGCGCGTCCAAGCCCCCCATCGCGGCCGCGTACGCGCCAATCGTCTTGCGCACTTGGTAGGCGAACACGTCAAGGGCTAGCTCGGCATGGGCGTCGCCCTTGGCAGCGGCGGCCTCGATGTCGCGGACGTCGCCTCCGGGAATCCGCGACAGCCCGGCCAGTCCGCCGAACTTGACCAGTCGCTGGCGCATCTCGGCGGGCGACAGATCGAGCCGCTCCATGAGATACAGCGCCGCGAAGGCATCCAGCTCCCCGTGGCGCGTGGCATTCTCCAAGCCCGATTGCGGCGAGAACCCCATCGTCGTATCCACCGAGCGCCCGCCGCGGATGGCGCACATCGAGGAACTGCCGCCCAAGTGGCAGGACACCGCGCGCAGGCCGGCGCCATCGACGCCAAGCAAGCCCGGCAGCCGCTCCGCGACGGATCGGTGCGAAGCGCCGTGGAAGCCGTAGCGCCGGATGCCGAAACCCTCGCGCCACTCCTCGGGCAGCCCGTAGGTGCTGGCGTGGGCGGGCATCGTGCTGTGAAAGCCCGTCTCCATCACGGCCACGAGCGGCAAGCCGGGGCGCTGCCGCCGAAACTCTTCGATCCCCTCGATGTAGATGCCGTTGTGCAACGGCGCTGCGGCCTCGTAGTCGGACAGCGCCGCGATCAGGGCCTGATCGATCCGGAAGCTGCCGCAGAAATCCGGGCCGGCATGCACCGCCTTGAAGCCGACCGCATCGACCTCGCCGGCATCGCGCAAGACTTGGTTGATGGCTGCGCGATAGCTGGGCGCGTCGCCGCCGGGACGGCCGATGCGCTCTAGCCGGCCCGCGGCCGCTTCGCGCTCGGACGGGAATTCCAGCAGCTTGTACTTCAACGATGTGGAGCCTAGGTTGGGAACCAACACCCGCATCGCCGCCAGACCTCCGCCGCCCGGGAAGCTGCCGTCCTACAGGACGGGCGCGCTCCAGTTCTCCACGACCTCGCGGATGTGTTCCAAGAACAGGTCCGCGATCGCGCCATCGATCACGCGGTGGTCGAAGCTCAGCGTCAGATAGGCCATCGACCGGATGGCGATCGCGTCGTTGATGACCACCGGCGTCTTGTTGACCGAGCCGATTCCCAGAATCGCCACCTGCGGCTGGTTGATGGCCGGGGTGGCCAGCAGCGAATTGTAGCTGCCGTAGTTGGAGACCGAGAAAGTGCCCTGCGAGATCTCGTCCGGCTTCAGCGCCTTCGAGCGGGCGCGCATGGCGAGATCGTTCACGGCGCGCTGCAGGCCCAGCAGGCTCAGCTCGTCGGCTTTCCTGATGACGGGTACGATGAGCCCCCAGTCCAAGGCCACTGCCATGCCGATGTTGACATCGTTGTGTTTGATCAACTGCTTTCCGTCCAGCGACGCATTCACCGCCGGGTACGCCTTCAAAGCGGACGCCGCGGCCTGCAGGAAGAAAGGCATAAACGTCAGCTTGGTGCCGTTCTTCTCCAAGAACTCGTCCTTGGCGGCACTGCGCAGCTTAGCAATGTTGGTGCAATCAACCGCGTGCACGGTCGACACGTGGGGGGAGGTCCGCTTGGTCCGCACCATGTGCTCGGCGATGCTCAGGCGCATCGCGCCGAGCGGCTCGATGTCGAAATCGCCGAAGCGCGACTCGGGCGCTGGCGGGAAGGCCGTCGCCGGCAGGCCCGCGCCGGCGGTGCGCTCCTGGCTCTCGATGTAGGCCAGGATGTCCGTCTTGGTGATGCGGCCGCCCGCGCCGGTGCCCTTGCCCACCTTGGCCAGGTCGATTCCCTTTTCCTTGGCGATCCGACGCA
>MKWU01005667.1_pt1 | contig 13376 bp, 11 predicted proteins | sample 809101 | NCBI WGS metagenome assembly MKWU01 (sample SAMN05860141, study PRJNA318959) | sponge metagenome | host: Aplysina aerophoba | place: Slovenia: Piran, Adriatic Sea, Gulf of Piran | collected 2013-05-07 | reverse complement strand
ACGGGCCGACAAACCCCGCCTCGAAGAGGGCGATGACATCCTCGTTGGCGGCGAAAATGGGAGATAGCTGCGCGATGTGGTTTTTGACGTTCGGCTTTGGCGGGTCCTCGTACGATCTGTAGTCGCCGTCTGGACCTTTGAAACCGTAAGATCCCCGGACGATGACTTTCATTCCTTGGTCCCGGGCGATGGCGAACCCGTTTTCTACTGCGGCGAGGAACGACTCCGGCAAGGACGGGACCTCGCGATAGTCCTCCATGAAGATCCGTCCCCGGAGCAACGTATGCCCCTCGTCACGCCTCTTGCCAATCGCGGGATCAAGTTTGTGCAAATTAGTATATATGTAAAATCCTCGTTCGGGGTTGGGAAAGATGCTTGCGTCGGGCTCGTAGAGAGTCGCGATAATATCGGCGCGAGTTACTCCCGTTTTTGCGTCGGCCATTTTTTCTTTCCCACAGGATAGTACACCTAGCACAATCGACGAGACACATACTGTCATAGTTTTGAACATCCGGGCCTTACTCCCCCATCCGAATGAAGATGATGTTGGGTCGATTCATAATGTATATAGCCTTCAGTGCGAGTCCTGTCGCCAGCGCCCGAGACGTTTGCGGATTTCCGTCTTGGGCAGCCTGCACCGAGGGTGATTGCTGATTGCTTCAAGACCAGCATGTAGCTCATTTGCGCTGGCAGCGGAAACCTCGAACATCTGGTCTAGCAGCCACAAAACACCGTGACAATCGACGCGCTCTTCATTGGCCAACCCACGCAGCGCACCATCACCAGTGAGTAAGGTCCAAGTGTTCCTTGCCGCAAGGGCGAGAGCGAAGCTATCCGGTAGCGAAAGCAACGGTTGATTGCGCCGGTAGCGCAGGGCACAAGTGACGCCGGTACTATCTAGTTCCTCGATCCGTAGGCCGAACCTGAGCAGATTATCGCCCCCGTGGTTTTTTAATTCTCGTTCGTACAAAAGGTCTGGGACGACAAACTGGAACGGGAGGCGGAAGCAGGTCTCCAGCAATGTCCCGCGTTCGAGATCAATCAGGACGGACGTGTCGGAGACCAGGACCTTCATTGGCTTCATCATACTCCAAGTCTGGCGGTTCCTCCATGCGCTGGTTCAACTCGTGGACTGAGGTTTCCAGTAGCTCGGCGGCCTTGGCCTCCGAGATCGCGCCCTCAGCCAAAGCGCGGAAGCACAGACGCTCGAAACGCTGAGGCTCCTCACCCGGCATGGCGTAAGGCTCCTGATAGGGCGGTTTGCGCCAGCCTAAACGGGAAAATTCGTGAAATAGTCGCTGGAACAGGGGTCGGCCGAAGATACCGAGATCCTTGCATCGATAGGTCAGGGCTTGAACGCTTACGCCGAATAGTTCCTTGAGGGCAAAAAGTTCGCTCCATCCGATGGACGTGCGATGCTTACCGATCGCAGCCCACAGCACCTCAGCGGGCATGAGAAACGCCCCGGCGAAACGGAAGGCAGCCGTCTCGTCATCTACCTTTGGGGCAACCTCCAAGATCATATGTCCCAACTCATGCGCCATTGTGAGACGCTGTCGCTCTCCCCAGTGGCTTTCATTGACGACGAGGACGGGCACGGTACTCTTGCCGACGCGGCGCACTCTCGCCATAAGGCCGTCGATATTTCCAAGAGCACAAGAGAGCACCTTAATGCCGCGCTCCTCCATCAGCTCGACTAGATTTGGGATAGGATCGAGCCCTATACCCCAGTGAAGGCGAAGACTATAGGCGGCGCGGTCGGCTTCCGAGGGATCGTTGACGACGGGGTAGGGGGCTGCGCGGGGCTTGTCCCAGTCGAGGCTTGGCAAACCGAGAAACTCCTCGACCATGAGGTAGCGTTCCAGCAAGTGCAGGACTTTGGCTTCGACCTGCATCTCCTCGCGCTTGCTCGTGAGACTTTTCTTGCGAAACTCGAGGTTCTCCAGCGCCATCTCTTGGTCCCCGGCCAAGTAGTCCACGGAGACTGAGAGGGCATCGGCGAGCGCAATGAGGACGCCCGAGCTTGGCACGGATTCATCGCGCTCGTACTTGCCGATCGCCTGCGCCGTTACGCGATTTCCAATGCGTTCCGCTAAGCCGCGAAGAGATAGGCCGGCGGCAGAGCGAGCGAGCTTGAGTCTTTGTCCTAGCATGGACAGCGTACCCTTATCGACAGTTTACAAATTGAGTTTATATTGTAAATAATGTAAACAGATAAAGTCGCATCTGCAATCCAAGACGATACTAACGCGCCTACGTGTGAGAAGAAAATCGGACCTGAACCATTATCACCTACATATGGACTAACCGTAAACCGCCTGAATCATGGCATTGATGTAGCCGAAGCAGTAAGCATAGGATTGATAGTAGCCCTTGGGATCGTCGTCGGTGCGTGGGACGTGATCGGGATCAATGCCGTAGCAGTAGCCTGTGTCCTTGAGGGCCTTTAATACCCGGTGGAAGTCCATATCTCCTTCGTCGGGCAGCGCCTCGCGGAAGCTGTAGCGCCCCCCGAGGAGGTTGCGATAGTGAACGAGGAAGATCGTATTGCGGCTGCCAAAGTATTCTATGATGGGGTAGATTTCATTGGCCGAATCTTCGAGCCCTTCAGCGATAGAGCCGACGCAGAAGTTCCAGCCGTGATACGGACTGCGCTGAATCTCGATGAAACGCTGCATGCCCTCAAAGTCATTGAGGACTTTGTCAACGCCCTTATAACCGAGCGGGACGGCCGGGTCTTCTTGGGAATTGCCCATTCGAACGTTGAATTCCTCTGCCACTGGAATCATGCGTTCGAGCAGATACTCAATTCGCTCCCAGTGCATGTCCGCGGTGACGCGCCCGGCCTCGGTCAGCTTGGCCTGTTCTTCTGCCGGGACTTTGTCTAGGCGGAAGGCCGTGTGGACATAGCCGCCGCGGCCTTCTTCTTGTTCCGTCCGGTCGATGGGCAGGATGCACGTGTTATAGCGCAGAGAATCGATGCCGGCACGCGAAGCGGTGCGGATCATTTCGCATACGAGGTCGATTTCCCGGTCGCGCTCTGGGCTTTTGCCAAAATAGATGATGTTGGGAAGATGCTGATATATGGGTAGCAAGCTCATATCCAGCGTCAGCCCGAAGGCCTCGTGGTGCTCTCTTTCCTGGATCAACTCGTCGAGATCCCAGCCTCGGTCGGGGTGGAAGGGAAAGTTGGCGGCCTTGTGGCGTACGCCACAGCGCTGCAAAAAGCGCAACTCGGCGTCGGTTGACCCAAAACTCTGGGTGCGCACATACATGCGCCCGCCGTTTGCCGATGATTGTGATGCGTCTCCGGCGGCAGAAGCCGCGGCCTCACCGGCTGCGAGGCCCTGTTCAAATGGATCGGAGTTCTTCATGTGTGATTCCTTTCGTTGGTAAAGGGGTCGAATTTGCGATCCCCTATTATGTGGGTTCTAGGTTGAGTAAGACAAGTAGCCAGGTGCGGTGCCAGTAGGCGCTGTTGACGTAGGGGTTTTCGGCCGTGGGCCAGTTTTTCCAGTAGGTCTCGTTGTGGGGAATTCGGTGATACCACTGGATTAGCGGGATCGAAGGCAGCTCGCGGAACCAGATATCCATTGCCTGGCGGAAGAGCGCGACTAGCTCCGGGTCGTCCGGCGCGACCTCGGCCATGCGATCGACAATCGCGTCGAATTCCTCATTTTTCCAGCGCCAGAAATACTCGGCCGCGGTCCCCGTCGGCTGTACGAAGCGGCTGTGGTACAGGCGCAAGGTGAAATAAGGATCCCGCACCGAAGCTGCGTGTCCGATCACAAAGGCCCGGGCCGTGCCTTGGGTCATGCGGGTATAGGCGTCGTTGGTGGCGCGGAAGCTGGCGTCAAAACCGGCTTGGCGCAATTGTTCGACCAGCACCGGCGTGAAGTCTTGGAAGAGGTTGGGGAAGACATCGACCACTATCTTGAAGCGCGCTCCGTCCTTGCTCCAAAATCCGCCCTCGTCCTTGTGCCATCCCTTGCCCTCCATGATTTCCGCCGTGCGGGCCGGATCGTAGGTGTTTAGCTGATATTGCGCGAGAAGATCTTGGATCTGGTCGATATAGCGCATTAGCGGGGGAAATTCGGGATAGGGATAGAGCGTGAACGTGCCCGCCCCCTGCCAACCGACGTCCACTACTTGGGCGCGATTGATCGCGTAGTTGATGGCCCAGCGAATCTCCGGGTCGCTGAAGGGTTCTTCGAGATTGTTGAAACCGAGGGACAGCGGCCACCAGTCCAGATAGCCGTAGGGCGCTTCTCTACCCGTCCAAGTGGAGATGTTGGGGTTTTGTTCGAGCACGGTCTTGATATTGACGGGGCGCAAGTCCACGCTCGAATCGATCTCGTTGGCCAAAAGTTGCTGGGCCCACTTGGCTTCATTGCCGAAGGGCAGATAGATGATGCGCTCCACCTTGGGCAGCTGCTGGAACCCCAATTCAACCGCCCACCAGTCCGGCCGCAGATCCCAAACTCGCTGTTCGGGCGCGGTAATCGCTAGGCGATAAGGGCCGCTGACCACTGGCCAGCCCTTGGCTAGGTCGAGATTCTTGAAGGTATTGGCGTCTTGGTCTTTCCAGATGTGCTCGGGGACGATGCGGACCCCATTGCCGAAACAATCGGTGAAGTACGAAAACAGAAATCTCGGATTGGATGCCTTCAGTGTGATGCGCGCCGTCAGCTCGTCCACGGCCACCGCCTCGGCGACCCAGGTTTGCATGTCGGTAGAAAGCAGCAGTTCCGGCGCATGGGCTTTGAGCATATTGATGGTGAAGACCAAGTCGCGCGCCGTCCACGGCATGCCGTCGCTCCACTGGACGCCGTCGCGGATTTTGATGGTGACTTCGGTGTAATCGTCGTTGTATTGGTGGCTTTCCGCGATCCAGGGGATAAGGTTGTTTTCTTCGCTATAGGCATTGTAGTAATAGAGCGGCTCGAAGAGGAAATTGGAACCTGTCGAAGAGACCATGCCGGGGATAAAGGGGTTGAAGGCGTCGTAGTCCAGCATCTGGGTCAGCCCGAGGATCAGCGTCCGGTCGCGCGGGACTTGTTGCACACTCGGCTCTTGTTCGGCTTGGTCGTCGGTGCCACCGCACGCTAGGAGCAGAGCGCAACAAAACCAAGAGCACCAAATCCGCGTTTGGCTTCTGTATCGCATGTGAAATTCCTTCGCTGTTTAAACGGTTTCTGCGGGGGGGGGGCGGCTAAGTCGCGCAATTTGCGTTGCCAGCCGTATTTGGTTCCGCCGGTGAGCAAGGCGGCCCGTTCTGCGGGTAAGCCGGCGACGAATTCGGGATCGGGGTCGTAGCCGTTCCTCGTTTGGAACGGAGCGGACGAGCGGGTAGAAAGGTAGGGAAATTTGACACAGGGGAGAACATTGCCCATTTCTAGGGAAACGGAGGGAAACAGCTAATGCAATACAGCGACGAACACCACGCCCACTTTGAGGAGCACGGGTACGTGCGGCTCGGCAAAGTACTCGACGACGAGGGATTGGCTGCACTACAGCAGCGCATTGACGAGATCATGCTCGGCGGGATCCCCTACCCGGAGATGGACTTTCAACTCGACGGGGAGGACGCCGACTACGCGAAGATGCCCACCGTCTCTCCCGGCCACAAGGGCACCACGCTTCAGTACCGCAAGATCATGGGCTTGGAGCAGGACCCCGTCTATCTCGCCTACATGCAGCACCCGCTCTTCCGCCAGATTACCCGGCGCTATATCGGCGAGGATGTGTCGATTTTCCGGGCGATGTTTATGAACAAGCCAGCGGAAAAGGGCACGATACTGCCTTGGCATCAAGACGTGGGCGTGGGTTGGGGCGTGGGTTACAATCCGACGACCACGGTGTGGACCGCGCTCGATCCGGCGATGGTGGCAAATGGCTGTATGCAGGTGGTGCCCGGCAGCCACAAGCACGGGGTAATCACTGAAGGGCATTTTCCCTCGGCAGAGCAGCTAGCCGAATACGCGCCGCCGGGCGCGGAAATTGACCTCGAAGCCGAGGCGGGCGAGGCGATTTTGCTCAACAACCTGCTGCTGCACCGCTCGGGAACCAATCCGACGGGTCAGTCGCGCCGAGCCTTTAGCATTGCCTATATGGACGGGGCCTCGCGTTCTGTGCGCACGGGTGAAGGCTATCCGATGATCTTTGGCGCAGAGGCGCTGGTTACGGCCTAGCCGGGCCACTGCTGCGCAGAGATGGCGTAGCGGGCGACGGCCTCCTCGTCCAATTCCACGCCCAAACCCGGTCCGGTGGGCACGATGGCGTAGCCGTTTTGGACTAGCGGCTCTTTGAGCAGGCTGTGCTCGTGCGCGAAGTTGCCGCAGAGGTCGGAGCCAAAGGTGCAGTTGGGCGCGGCGACTGAGGCGTGAAGGCGGAAGGCGTCGAAAATTCCCAGATCGACATTGGAGGCTTGCCACACGGGGATGTCCGCGCTTGCAGCGATGCGCGCCATGTCGAGAAAATCCCAATCCGAGGGGGCAACGTTGAAGGCGTCAACCGCTTCAAGGTACACTGCGTCGATGATCTGGCGGGGGTTTTGGAAGTGTGGGGCGACGAGGACGCTGGTCTCTTCCTTCAGGCGGCGATATTCGCTGAGATCGGTTTTGGGGAAGGGATCTTCGAAGACCACGTCGAGTCCGTCGAGGCGACGGGCTAGGTCGAGGGCGTTTTCGAGGTTGTAGAAGCGCTCGTTAGGGTCTAGGACTACCCGAAGGTGCGGCGCGACTTCGAGGGTGGCGCGGACCCGGTCTTCCATGTTGGCATCTTCCCACTTGCACTTCATCTTGATGCCGTGGAAACCTAGCTCGGTGGCGCGTTGGGCTGCGCGAGCGGTATCCGCAGCGCTCATCCGACTGATCCAGTAGTCAACCAGCACTTTGTCCTGTAGTTTGCCGCCGAAGATGCGGCATAGCGGCCAGCCGATCATTTTGCCGATTAGGTCGAGGAGGGCAATGTTCCAGCCGCCGCCGCGCAAGGCGCGTGGCTCAAAGGTGTTGGGGTCTTTGCCGATTAGGTCGGGTGGTTGCTCTGCGCGGTCGCCGTAGTACGGTCCGCTCATGCCGAGGCCGGTTAGTCCTTGGTCGGTGTGGATCCTGAGGACGTCTTGGCGTCGGGCCGAGAGCGGCTCGGGATAGCCGGGCGCGGGTTCGTCGTACTCGGGCGGAGGCAGGATGCCCGGGAGGAAGGGTACGCAACAGATGGTGCGTTCGAGGCGGGTAATCTGCACGGCGTGCTCAGTACAGGGCTTGGTAGAGTTTGCGCTGGTAGGAGGCCACCAGCGGATTGTCGCGGCCGAGTAGGTGGAAGACGGCGACCATGGCGTCCTTGGCAGCTTGGTCGCCGTTCAATTTTTTCCCCACGATGTGTAGCCATTCTTGCAACGCGGTTTCGTAGTCGCCCTCAGAGGCTGAGCAACAGGCGAGTAGGTAGCGGGCCTCTTGGTCGTCTGGCTGAGCGAGTACTCGCTGGGCGCAGGCGGCGCGGCCCCCAGCCTGCTGGCACTGGTGGGCAAACTCGATTTGGGTGAGCAGTGCTTGGGCTTGCGGGTGTTCGGGGGTGTCGGCTTCGACGAGATTGACCAACTCCTGTACGGTTTCAAAGCGGCCCTGCTGCAGGTGGATCTTCGCTAGGCCGAGGAGGGCGGGGCCGTCGGTAGGATTTTCCTCAAGCACCTGCTCGTACTGGCGCGCGGCTGCGTCGAAGTCGCCGGTGGCCGCTAAGTCGTCGGCTTGGTCAATCACTTGGGCTTCGGGGATGGAGGCATCGGAAACCAAGGGACGGAGAATGGCTTCGATCTGCTCTCTGGGCAGCGCGCCGGTGAATTCCTGAGCGAGCTGGCCGTTTTTGACGATTTTGACTGCGGGGATGCTTTGGATCCGAAAGGCCATGGCGAGCTGCTGGTTTTCATCGACGTTGACCTTGGCTAGGGCTACGCCGGGGCCGAGCGACATGACGACGTCTTCGAGGATGGGTCCTAAGGTCTTGCAAGGGCCGCACCAAGGGGCCCAAAAATCGACGACGATGACGCGCTCTTGCGAGCCTTGAAGTACCAGCTCTTCAAAGTTTTGCTCATCGACGTCGAATATCTGCGGTTGGGGTTGGATTTCCATGGCGTCCTTCCGGAGTGGAAAAGGGGTGTATGTCGGTTTTGGTTAGATGTTGGTAGGGGCGTCCCTTGTGGGCGCCCTTGATTGAGGGCTGCTGAACAGTGGCATAACGATATTATGGAGTGGGCAACCACGAGGGTTGCCCCTACTGGGCGCGGCCGCGGCCGGCGACTTGCCATTCTTCGACGACCTCGCCGTTGCGGAGGGCGAAGAGGCGGTCGTGGAGGTTGGTGGTCATTCCGCCGTGCAGGGGGATGAAAGAGAGAATATCGCCTACGTTGACGGGACGCTCTGCGGCGGTGGTATCGACGTGGCCGTGCTCGACGGACATGCCTTTGAGAAAAAGCTCAGGTTGCTCGATGCAGTAGCCATAAGGGATCGGCGGGTAGCTGGTGAAGGCCTTCTGGCCGGCATCGACGATGGCTTGCCCCGGGCGGGAGGTGCTGACCACGGTGACGACCAAGCGCAGCGGACAGCGGGTGGGGTCGAGGTCTTCGCGCTTGCCCACACGGGTCATGCCTTCGTAGGCGTACGAGCCGATGCGGGTCTCGGTGCAGCCGAGGGATTTGGAGATGGCTTCGCTGCCAGTGCCGCCGCCGCTGATGATGTGCAACGGCAGGCCGCTTTTGTGCGCTCCTTCGCGTACTTCGTCGAGGAAGGGGCGGGCGCGCTCGCTGCTGGGATAGGTCATCACGCCGGTAAAGTCCAGCCCCGGTAGCTGGTCGATGTGCTGGGCCAGCGCGAGGGTGTCGGCGGGCGATTGGGTGCCGACGCGGCCGCCGCCGGTGTCCATCTCGATGATTGCGCGGATGCGGCAACCGGCGGCCGTGGCTGCTTGTGAAAGCCCGTCAACGGTGGTCGTGGAGTCGGCAGCGACGGTTATCGTGCTCTTGCCGCTGTGGATTAGGCGCGTCAGGCGGGCTAGCTTGGGCTGGCCGACGATGTTGTAGGGAATCAGGATGTCTTGGATGCCCCCGTCGGCCATGGCCTCGGCCTCGCCTAACTTCTGGCTGACTATGCCAATGGCTCCTGCGGCGATTTGCAGGCGCGCAATGGCCGGCGTCTTGTGGGTCTTGGTGTGGACGCGCAGGCCGATTTCGAGCTGGTCGCAGGCGCTTTGCAAGTCGCGGATATTTTTTTCTAGTACGTCGAGATCGACGCAGAGGGCGGGAGTGTCGAGTTCGGTAAAGTGCATGGGCTTAGATCCTTCCAGTAAATAGATCCATGTATTGGGCGGCGATTTTTTTTTGAGCGTATTCGCGCTGGACGTAAGCGCGGCACTGGCGGCCTAGATCGGCGCGCTCCGTTGGACTGAGGGCGAAGAAGCGGTGGATCTGCGCGACGAAGGCTGGGTAGTCCTCGGGGTCAACGAGAAATCCGCCTTCGCGCACGCTCTCGGTCAGGGCATCGACGGCAAAGGCCACGGCCGGGGTGCCGGCGTACATACATTCGAGTTGGGTCTGGCCGAAGCCTTCGACATCGCCGGGTATGTGGATGTTGGGCATCAGGAAAAGATCGCAACTGGTGCGCAACATGGCCAGCACGTCGTCGGAAACTGGCCCGAGCAGGACGACGCGGTCCTTTAGGTCTTGTTCGCGGCAGAGCGCTTCCAAGCGCGCGGTTTCGCTTGCAGGAGGGCCGCAGATCAAGAGACGAATATCTGCGTCGAGCAGGGGCATACCTTTTTGCAAGAATTCGACCATGCCCTTGCGGGGGACTTGGCGACCGAAAAGCAGCAGGATGCGGTCTTGGCCAAAGCGCAGCCCGTGTTCCTGTTCAAAGCGCGCTCGGACGGCTGCCAACTCGTCTGGTGACAACTCCAGCGGCTCCACTCCTAAGTAGATGATTTCCAGCTTGGCCTCGGGGACGCCGCTGGCAGCAGTAATGCGGCGGCTGTGTTCGCTGATGACGACGACCTTGTCGCAGGCGCGGACTCCCCAGTGCATCAGCGCGCGTGCGAGGGGGTTTTTGTAGGTCATTTCGAGGCCATAGACGGTGGTGATAAACCGCGCTGGACCTAAAGGGCGCAAGAGTGGAGCCAACGAGGCGGTGACCCCGTCGGCGAAGTACACGGCATCGACGCGGCGAAAGAGCACGACCCACAAGGCGACCACAAAGCAATAGGGGAGGAACCAAGTTAGGTGCAAAAGCGACTGGCGGCCCAGTGCGATAAGATGGACTTGGGCTTGGTTGACCAGCCGGGTATAGAGCGCGTGACAGTGGGTCTGGATGCCGCCGATGGTGGGTGGGTAGCGGCGGGCGAGGAAGAGGATGCGAGGATTTGGCACAGGTGCGGTCACGGTTCGACGAGGATGCGGCCGGGATTTTCTTTGGTTACCTCGCCGACGAGCGCGGCAGCATCTAGGCGGAGAGCGTGGAGGAGGGCCTCGGCCTCGGCTGCGGCTACGGCGATGAGCAGGCCGCCGGAGGTTTGGGCGTCGAAGAGGAGATTGGCGCGGGCCGGATCGACGCCGTCGGCGACGGTGACTTTGGATGCCAAGAAACGCTGGTTGTCGCGGGAGCCGCCTTCGAGGCCCTTGGCGGCCAGCGCTAAGCTGTGGGCTAGGGCCGGAACTTGGGCCGCGTAAAAAGTCATCCCCACTTGGCTGCCGTCGGCCATTTCCGCGGCGTGCCCCAAAAGGCCGAAGCCGGTGACGTCGGTGACGGCGTGGACGGCGAAATCCGGTAAGATTTCGGCACCGGCCTTGTTGAGCGCGAGCATGGATTCCACGGCTTCGGCGAGGTCGGCTTCGGCGAGGTGACCGGCCTTGAAGGCGTTGGCGATCAGCCCGGTGCCCAGTTTCTTGCTGAGGATGAGGCGGTCGCCGGACTGGGCACCGGCGTTGGTGTAGATGCGGTCGGGATGGACGAGGCCGGTGACGGCGAGGCCGTATTTTAGTTCGGGGTCTTGGACGGTGTGGCCGCCGACGAGCGTGCAGCCGGCTTCGGCTGCTTTGGCTTGGCCGCCGCGCAGAATCTCGTTGAACACTGCGGGGTCGAGGTCGTTGGCGGGAAAACCTGCGATGTTGAGCGCGGTGAGGGGCTTGCCGCCCATGGCGTACACGTCGCTGAGCGCGTTGGCCGCGGCGATGGCCCCAAAGGTGTAGGGATCGTCGACGATGGGGGTGAAGAAATCGACGGTTTGCACCAAAGCCTCGCGCTCGTTGAGGCGATAGACGCCGGCGTCGTCGGCGAGGTTGAAGCCGACGAGCAGGTTGGGATCGGTGTTTGCTGGCAGACCTGCCAGGGCGCGCCGCAACTGGTCGGGGCGCAGCTTGGAAGCTCAGCCGCCACAGGCGACCATTTGCGTTAGGCGCTTGGTCTTTTTATAGGTGAATATCTTTTGCCAACGATTCATAAGCGTTTGAAAAAGATAGCACTATATTCTACGACAAGCGAGGCAACAAAGCGATCTGTTCGCTAGAAAGGTGATACCGAATGCGCATTGCAACAGCAGGTTTTTCCCACGAGTCGAATTCGTTCTATTCGCAGCCGACGCAGTTAGAGGATTTTGGGGGCTGCGAAGGCGCGGATGTGATTAGCCAGTACGCGGGAACTTTCCACGAGATTGCCGGCTATATCGCCGGGGCCGAGCAGTTTGGCTATGAACTGTATCCGCTGCTAGCCACTGCGGCGACTCCGGGCGGTCCGGTGACCGCGGACACATACGAGCACTTTGTTGGGCGCATCCTCAGCGGATTGGAGGCGGCCCCCAAGCTCGACGGGGTGTTATTGGCGCTGCACGGAGCCATGGTCGCCGAGGGATTTCCCCAAGCCGACGGCGAGACCGTGCGTCGGGTGCGCGCGCTGGTGGGCGACTTGCCCATCGCCGTGACCCACGACTACCACGCCAACGTGCCCCCGGAGCTGGTGGCCGCGGCCGATTCCTTGATCATCTACAAGACCAATCCCCACATCGACCAGCGGGAACGAGGCTTGCAGGCCGCATCCATTCTGACGCGGCAGATTAGGGGCGAGGTCCAGCCCAAGATGGCGTTGGTCAAGCCAGAAGTGCTCTTCAACATTTACTTCCACAACACGAGCGTCGCGCCCATGCAGCCGCTGATGCGGGCGGCGATTGAGTTGGAGTCCCAAGAGGGCATTCTCGGGTGTAGCATCGCCGGGGGCTATCAATACGCAGACGTGCCCTATATGGGGCCGTCGATTGTGGTGATTGCCGATGGGGACGAAGAAAAGGCGCGGCGCGAGGCCGAGCGGTTGGGTGAGCAGATGTGGGCCAGCCGCGACCAGCTAAAGCCTGCGGTGCCCGATCCGGCCGAGGCCGTGCGGTTGGCTGTGGCGAGCGCGGAGACGCCCGTGTGCCTGCTCGACATGGGCGACAACATTGGCGGCGGCTCGTCTGGGGACTCGACGTTTGTGTTGGAGCAATTACTCGCGCAGGAAGCAGACAGCTGGGTTGTGTCGGTCTGGGATGTCGAAAGCGCGCAGACGTGCTTTGCGGCTGGCGTCGGCGGGCAGGTTCAGCTTCGCGTGGGTGGCAAGACCGACGACATGCACGGGCCGACCTTGGAGGTCGCTGGCCGGGTGCGGACGCTGCACGACGGGTCGTACGAAGAGCGCGAGCGCCGGCATGGTGGGGGCCGCTATTTTAATCAGGGGCCGACCGCGGTTGTGCAAGTCGAGCAGGCCGGGAGCAAAGGATTGCTCTTGCTCAACAGCAAGCGCGCTTGTCCCAACAGCATCCACCAGATTACTTGTGCGGGGATTCAGCCCGAGCACCAGCGGATCTTGGTGGCCAAGGGGGCAGTGGCACCGAGGGCTGCGTATGAACCGGTATGTAGTCGCCTAATTGAGGTGGCTTCAGGTGGGGCGACGGCGATTAATCGGCCCGCCGATGATTACCGGCTAGCGCGGAAGTCGCTCTATGAGTGGCGTTGACAGGCGCGAGGGGGGCGGCTAGCTTAGGCCAGCCAATCCACGACTAGGACGACAAACACACAGGAGGAAAACTGCTATGACGCTTCGCATCGGCCTGATCGGCGCGGGGGCCAATACCCGCTTGCAGCACATTCCCGGTTTTCACGGTATTGACGGAGTTGAAATAACTGCGGTCTGCAACCGCTCGCGCGAATCGGGCCAACGGATCGCCGACGAGTACGGCATCCCACAGGTCTTTGAGGACTGGCGGGCGTTGATCGCAAGCGACGATGTCGATGCGATCTGCATTGGCACTTGGCCCTATATGCACTGCCCGATGACGCTGGCCGGGCTTGAAGCGGGCAAACACGTGCT
>MKWU01005665.1_pt1 | contig 13379 bp, 14 predicted proteins | sample 809101 | NCBI WGS metagenome assembly MKWU01 (sample SAMN05860141, study PRJNA318959) | sponge metagenome | host: Aplysina aerophoba | place: Slovenia: Piran, Adriatic Sea, Gulf of Piran | collected 2013-05-07 | reverse complement strand
TGCTCAGACACAGCTCTCCCGACACCACCGCGATCTATGCTCGCGTCGATGTCCGGATGCTTCGCGAACTGGTGCAGCCCTGGCCGTTCGAGGGAGAAGCCCGATGACCATGACGGACCACGCGAAGAACTACATCGCCGGCAGGAAAGCGCTGGGCATGTCATTCAAGACGCAGGAGCGGACCCTGATGCGTTACGCCGAATTTGCCGACGCCAAGGGCGACACGTTCGTGCTTGCAAGAAGTGTCCTTGACTGGTGAGCCTCCCTGCGCCTGCCCGGCATGCTGGCCGCCTTCCTCGAACAGATGGAGCGTCACGACCTCGACACCATGACCTTCGAGGACCGGCTCTCGCTGCTCATCGACCGCGGGATCGACGAGCGCCGGTCCCGGTCCCTGCAGCGGCGTCTCAAGAAGGCAAGGCTGCGCCACCAGGACGCCTGCTTCGAGGACATCAACCTCGCCCACCCCCGCGGCCTCCCCCGCCGCGTCGTCCTCGGCCTCGCCGACTGCTCGTGGATCCGCTCAAACGCCAACATTCTGATCACCGGGCCCTCAGATCCTGATTCATAATGCCCACCTCGCTACGTCCTTATAATGCAAGAGTTTTTTGTCGCCGATCCATTGTTACCGGCCCATGCCGTGCACCCGTTCTGGCGAGCTGTGCAGCCTCAAGATGGCGAGTCGCGATCACCCAGGGCGCTCCCTTGCACGCCTGACAAGCCGGAATGACACCGCGCCGGATCTCGCGAAGAACCGTCATCTTGCTCACGCCCAGGCGCTCCGCCGCTTCCTGAAGCGTCAACTCGCCACGCTCCTCACGCTCCCCTTCTCGGTAGACGCAATACCGTGCGAGGTGCGGTAACTCCGGACGCGCGCTTCGGTCCAAGGATTCCCCTTCCCGGTTGTTTTGCCCAGACGACTGAGTGAGCAGGTTCGCAATCGAGCGATCGCGCATCAGGCGAGCCAACTGTGCGATCAGAGCACCTGTCTCGACGTCGGTCGTCCAGCGGTGATTGCCGGTGCGGTGTTTGCGCACCGTCAACTCGGTGTGATCGCCGCCTTGCCAGTGAAGCCGCAGATGAATCCGGTTCCCCTGCACGGTCGCGACGACCTCTACCAGCACCGCCCGAAGGATGCGTTTGCGGCTCTCCGGACTGGCCCGCTCATGCGTCCAGGCACGCTCAAGATCGGCGCCCAACGCAAGGTACTCGTTGCGTTCATCGACGGAGAGCGTGTCGCGCTCCGCGCGCTGGCGCAATCCGGACACCGTTTGCTCGCGCTGGCGAACAACGGTGAGTCGGTCATTCCACCGCCGTTCCAGCTCTCCCGCCACCAGACGATTATCAGGATCCACCGCGTCGTATTGCCGCCGCGCCCGGCGCTCCTCGAAGCGAGCTGCCTCGAGCGCCAGCTCGGCTTGTTGCAGTACCTCAATCGATCTCCGATCGCGTTCGCCGATCGCGTGCAACGCAGCTTCCATTGCCAATGGCCCCAGAGCCCGCAGCACCTCCTGGCCCACGGCCTGGTTCACGCGATATCCACCGAACGAGATGCATCGCTCGGTTCCGTGGTTCAGATGCGCCCCCCGACAGTGGTAGCGCAGGGTATTGCCATGCTCGCCCGAATAGGCGACATGCAGGTTCCGGCCACAGTGTCCGCAACGCAGAAGGCCCGCCAGCAACCCTTCTCCCTTGCGGACGGGACCGCGGGCCGCCGCTCCGTGGCAGGTTGCGTTGTCGGCGATCAACTGCTGGTTCCTCTCGTAGTCGGCCCAACTGATATAGCCTTGGTGATGATCACGGATCAGAACTTCCCTATCGTCCCGCTCGCGCCTGATACCACGCACGACCCGCGTGCGGCCGTCCTCGAGCCAGGTTCGGCTTCGGCTGCGTCCGAACACGTAGGCGCCAGCGTAAACCGGATTGGTCAGGATGTGATACACGCTGTTGTAGACTGGCAGCTTCCATACGATGCGGCGCTGGGATAGCTCGTGCGTCTGGGCCGGAAGCTCCATGGCCTCGTGACGCAGCCACAGATGGACCTGTCGGATGCTGCCAAGCTCGGCGAACTTGCGGAACACCAGCACGGTCGCTTCCTGAACCCGAAGTCCGGATCCATGGCGATCCGATCGCGGCCGTCTCGCACGTAGCCTACCGCCACCGTCGTGAAGAGCTCCCCTCGCCGCGCCTGGCGCTGCAGAGCCTCTTCCGAGCGCAGGCGCAGGGTCGACAACTCCATCTCCGAGAGGGTTCCCTTCATGCCATATGTCGTGCAGCCCGTTATGTCGTGCAGTCTTTGCAGATCGCTGTGAGCACGAGCTTTTTCCCGAACGTACCTGACATAATATTCTTGGCGCGCCTTGTTTGACATGACGTCATCTCCACCCCTTCCGGAGATGAACCATGTTCGAGATTCTGGACAAGGACCCTGCGACCATCGCGAGATATCGACTCTCGCCCCTGTTGGAGGAGCGCGAACGCTATCTGTGCGTCGTGGTTGCCTCGGGTGTGGTCAACGATGTCGCACGCCGTGTGGCGCGCGCCCAGCTTGTTCTCATGGACCTCCTGGACCTGCCTGTTGCGGACATTCCGATCCGCCTGGAGACGGTCGAGGCGGGGGTTCGGGAATGGTGCCGGAGCGTTCCCGAGGTCTCCGCCGCGGATCTCCGCCGCCATGGTTTTCGCTGGCTGCGTTTTCTTGGCTGGCTGGAAGAATCGCCGCGGGACACCCATCCGCACACCCGACAGGTCGAGGCCTTCGCGGTCTGGATGCGGGATGATCGGGGGCTGTCCGAAGCGACCATCGGCAATTGCTGTTACGAGAGCGACCGTCTCTTTGCCTGGGCAGCAGACCGGAACCTGACGCTTGCCGGCATGACGATCGGTGAAGTTGATGACTACCTTGCCGCCCGGATTGCCGAAGGAGGCCTTCGTGGGACTTCCGCGCGCGCCGTGGCCGGGTGTCTGCGGAGCTTCTTCGGTTTCGCCGAGACACGGCGCTGGTGCCGGCCCGGCATCGCGGGATGCATCATGCCACCGCTGGTCTATCCCGACCGGCCGGTTCCCAAGGCGTTCGATCGCGACGACGTCGAGAGGCTGCTTGCCACGACGGAAGGGGCGACCCCGGCAGACGTTCGCGACCGTGCGGTCCTGATGATCCTGGCAACTTGCGGACTCAGGGCCGGCGAGGTTGGCGCTCTGCGCGTCGACGACATCGACTGGGAGCGGGACATGCTGCGCGTTTTTCGCTCCAAGACCGGCCGAACCGACCTCTTCCCGCTGATCCCCTCCGTCGGCAATGCGTTGATGGACTACCTTCTCAAGGTGCGCCCGCAGGCGGGACGGGAGCGGGCCTTGTTCCTGACGCTGCAGGCTCCATTCAGGCCGCTGACGAGCGGCACCATAGGGATGATCGTCCGCAGCCGCGCAAACCGCCTTGGCATCACCGGCAAGCGCCTGGGCGCCCATGCACTTCGCCATGCGGCAGCACAGCGGCTGGTCGACGAGGGGTCCAGCCTGAAGACGGTCGGCGACTTCCTCGGCCACTCCAGCCCGAGCGCGACGGCCACCTATGCAAAGGTCGATCTCGCCTCGCTTCGCCCGGTCGCCGACATCGGTCTGAAGGAGTTGCTCGATGACACTGCGTGAAGCCGTTGACCACTATGTTGCGTGGCAGCGCGACCATGGCGCGAAGTTCCACTCAAGCGCGCAAACCCTCGATACATTTTGCCGTCGGATCGGAGGGGACAGGGATTGCGACACGGTGGAGGAGGATCACATCCGTCGCTTCCTTGCCGGCAAGGGGGCGCTGACGAGAACACGTGCCGTCAAGTACGGAACGCTGGACGGGTTCTACAGCTTCGCCCTGAGCCGTGGCCATGTGAGCCGCAGTCCTATGCCACCGCGGGAGGCGGAGCCGCGGCCGCCAGAGATCGCGCCGTCCTTCATCTTCACCCGGGAGGAGTTGCGGCGTCTCTTCAAGGCGGCCGGCGGTGGCCGCAAGCGATGTCTCAAGCTTGATGTCGAGACCTTCCGGACCTTCCTGTTGCTCCTCTACGGTGCCGGGCTACGCTCCGGAGAAGCGCGGCGACTGACCGTGGCGGACGTCGACCTCGACTCCGCGGTGCTCGCGGTGAACGACACGAAGTTCTACAAGAGCCGTCTCGTGCCGGTCGGCGCTGACCTTTCTGGCGTGCTTCGCAGCTACGCCGCCATCCGGACCCAGCTTCCCCTCCCCGAGGGCTCGGCCTCCACCTTCCTTGCCTGCCGTGACGGATCGCCGCTGAACAAGGCCATCGTCCGCAATGCCTTCCATGCGACGCTTCGGACGGCCGGAATCGGCACCAGCAAGCCCGGATGCCGGGCACCCTGCCTGCATTCGCTGCGACACAGCTTCGCGACGCACCGCCTGACCTCCTGGTAACGCGAGGGGGTCGACGTTCAAACGCTTCTGCCGGCGCTTTCGACCTATCTCGGCCACGCCAGCGTGGCAGCCACCCAGGTCTACATATCTATGACCCCGGAGTTGCTCGACGAGGCCAGCCGCCGCTTTGAGCGCTACATCGAGCACAACCGAAGCCCGGATGCCGGGCACTATCACAAAGGGGGCACACGCCATGCCTGAACGCAACTCTGTCCTCGGCACATGGATCAAACGCTTCCTTTTGGAGTATCCCCCGACCGAGCGCAATCTGGCGCTCAATACTCAGAAGAGTTACCGCGACGGCCTGACGCTGCTGTTGCCCTTCGTGGCCAAGCGCTGCGGCAAGCCCGTGGAACGCCTCGCGGTCGACGATCTGTCCGCCGACCGCGTGACGACCTTTCTCGGCCACCTGGAACAGGAACGGGGCTGCTCGGTGCAGACCCGCAATCTGCGCCTCACGGCAATCCGTTCCTTGGCCCGCTACATCGCGGTGCGCAACGCTGCACGTGTCGAATGGGCCGGCAACATACGCGCCATTCCGCTCAAGAAAGCGGTGCGGCCCCGGATCACCTGGCTGTCGGCGGAGACCATGGACGCCATGATCGCGGGGCCGGACAGGCAAACCGCAGCCGGGCGGGTCGAGCATGCCCTCCTGCTGTTTCTCTACAACACCGGGGCGAGAGCCTCCGAGGCCGTGGGACTGAAGGTGGAGGATCTGCATCTCCCGGAACGCACAGGCGAGAACGCACGGGCCACGATCCATGGCAAGGGAGGAAAGATCCGCGTCACGCCGATCTGGACGAGCACCGCCAAGGCCATCGCCGCCCTCTCCGGGGACCGACCGACCGGCTGCGCAAGCGTCTTCTGGAGCCGGCATCGCAAACCCTACACCCGGCATGGCATCATCGAACTCTTGGAGCGTGCCGCAGCCCGTGTGCCGGAACTCAAGGGGCAAAGGATCACGCCCCATGTTCTGCGCCACAGCTGCGCCTGTCACCTGCTTCGCTCCGGCGTCGACATCAACACCATCCGCGCCTGGCTCGGTCATGTGTCGCTCGACACCACCAACATCTACGCCGAGGTCGATCTCAAGATGAAGGAAGAGGCGATGAAGTCCACGTGCTCCGGCGATGCCGGAGACAAACCGCGATGGAAGGCACGAGGTGGTCTGCTCGAACAGCTCAAGGCAATCTGACGGGCAAATCTAATGTCAGGCACGTTCGGGAAAAAGCTCGTATTCACAGCGATCTGCGGAGGCTGCACGACATAACGGGCTGCACGACATATGGACTTCAGGGTTCCGTCTATGAGCTCGAACTCTCTGTGCTGCGCCAGCGCTCGCGCGAGGCGCAATGGCAAAAGGCCGGGCGCGGCGAGCTGTTTACGACAGTCGCGATCGGCTACGTCAGGGTCGGGCGCGACCGGATCGAGATGGATCCCGACCAGCGAGTGCGCGACGCCATCGCCCTTGTGTTCCGCAAGTTCGCGGAGTTCGGGAGCGGTCGCCAGGTTCACTTGTGGCTGCGTCAGGAGGGGATTGAACTTCCGGCGGTCCGCTACGGCCCGCGGGGTCGTGAAGTGGTCTGGAGGCTGCCGGGCTACAACAGTATCAAGAAGATGCTGGCCAATCCGGTTTACGCGGGCGCCTACGTGTGGGGGCGCAGCATCGTTCGGATCGAGCTGGATGGGGGACACAAGCGCGTCGTGCGCGAGCAGCAGCGCACGCTTGAGGACTGGCCGATCTTGATCCGGGATCATCATCCCGGCTACATCGACTGGGACGAATACGAGAGAAACCAGCGCATGATCGCGGACAACGCCGGTTCTTTGCCGACGGCGCGCCGGGCGGTTCGCCACGGGAGCGGTCTTCTCGCCGGACTTCTGCGCTGCGGTCGTTGCGGCCGCAGGCTCCAGGTCAACTATCGGGGAAGGCGCAGCGCTCGCTACAAGTGTCGCGGTAGCGAGGGCGAAGACGGCGGGCGCTGTGTGTCGTTCGGCGCCTTGCGCGTCGACGAGGCCGTCGGTGATGCCGTGGTCCGTGCTGTCCAGCCGCAGGGAGTGGAAGCGGCGCTGCTGGCGATCGCGGATGCGAACACGGCGTCTTCCGAAACTGTCCTGCAGGCGGAGCGAGCGCTCGAAGAGGCTCGGTTCCGGGCTGACGAGGCACGTTGGCGCTACGAAGCCGTCAATCCCGATAACCGCCTGGTGGCGGACAATCTGGAGCGGCTGTGGAATGACCGGCTTGAAGAACTGCAGACGTGCGAGGATCGGTTGTCGCGCGCGCAGGCGCAATCGCGACCCCAGGAGTTTACGCCGGAAGATCGGGAGGCCTGGCTGTCGTTGGGCGCCGATCTGGAGCGCGCCTGGCGGCACGAGGCAGCACCTCCCGAGCTGCGCAAGCGCATACTGCGTGCGGCCCTGGTGGAAATCGTCGTGACGGTCGAGGACACCATCGTCACGCTGGTCCTGCACTGGCAAGGCGGCAGCCATACCGAACTGCGGGTTCGCAAGAACCGCACCGGCGAGCACCGGATGGCGGCGGATGCCGAGACCGGGCATCTGATCCGGGAACTGGCGCGCATCATGCCCGACCGGCTGATCGCGTCGTTCCTCAACCGCGCCAGGAAGACGACCGGGCAGGGAAATGGCTGGACGGTAGCCCGCCTGAGAGCGTTCAGATCCAATCACGGCATTCCGGTTTATCGTGAAGGGGAGATGCATGAGCGAAACGAGATGAAACTGGAGGAAGCGGCGGAGCATCTGTCGGTGAGCGAAAAGACCGTACGCCGCCTGATCCAGGATGGGATCATCCCAGTTCGTCAGGCCTGCAAGGAAGCGCCTTGGGTGATCGACGCGACAGCTCTGCCGGAACGCCTGCAAGACATTCCGCCGGCATCGGATCCTCGACAGGAAATGCTGGATTTACAATGATGTAGAGAGGTGGTCACTATGACCCGCACCGTTGCGAGCGAGCCTCGAAGCCTCGAGAGACAGCACCACGCCGACCTCGCTCCGACAGACCGCGGCCAGCAGGCGGTCGTAACCGGGGCGGCGGGTGCCGCCACCGGACTGTCCCAGATCGTCGTCGACCACCACGACATCTCGCCAGCCCAGCTCCCGGGCGCGGTCTTCAAGCCCGTACTGGCGGCCACGACTCTCGCGATGATGCCGGACCTGATCGGGAGTGGACTGGCGAACATAGACCCAGGCCTCACGCGACAGGTGTTCAGTCGTGATCCGGGTCATGGTTGCCTCCCTCTGACGATGACTCCGGGACCGTCATGACCTCCACGATCAGCACGCTGATCAGACCGATCAGGGTCTTCTTGTGCTCCATGGACATCGGAATCGTCGGACCGTCCAGCACAAACAGATCGTCCTGCACCGTCATTCTTCGTCGCCCCATCGTCGCATCGCCTCCTCGTCGGTTCCGTCTCCGAAAGAAAGAAGGCATCGACGACAGTGCGCAAGGCTGACAAGGCACGAGGGGACAAGACCGGTACATCGCGCACCGCGAAGCCTGCGGAGTGTGGGCTGGTCATCCATTCGGGGAGAATGGCAAGGGTTCCGTCCGGCTGACGGATCATCAAGTGCTTCTGTCCCCGAAGACCTCGACCACCCACAACCTCGACCTGCTCGCCGGCGAGGGGATGAAAGTGGTAGTGAATCGTCCTCAGTTTGCCGTGATACGCATCAGTATGTCGCTGGTCCGTCCGGCACCGGCAAGAGTTGGGTCGCTTGCGCGCTCGCCCACAAGGCCTGCCTCGAAGGCTACCAGGCCCTCTACCTGAGGGGGCCACGGCTGCTCAACGACCTGCGCATCGCCCATGGCGAGGGCGCCATCTCCAGACTCTACCGCGACCTCGCCCGCATCGACCTCATCATCATCGACGACTGGGCCCTCGCCCCCATCGATGCCGCCCGGGCACGCGACCTCCTCGAGATCCTCGACGACCGCTTCGGCCGCCGCTCGGCGATCGTCACCTCCCAACTCCCCGTCGCCGACTGGCATCGCCAGGTCAAGGACCCCTCCGTCGCCGACGCCATCCTCGATCGTCTGATTCATGGCGCCATCCGCTTCGAGCTCACCGGCAGCTCCATGCGCAACCCCGCCACCCGTGAACCCTCGTCAACGGCTGACGACCAACGCCCACCGGCATGACCGGATCCAGCAACCATGCCGACGTCTGTAGCAAGGAGACCCCATCATGGCCCTGACCCCCGCCGAGAAGCAGCGCCGCTATCGCGAACGGCTCAAGGCCGGTGCCCCACGGTTGGACATCCGCCCACCCCGTGACCGGCGCTCGCGCCCGCAACGCTGGCGCGACGCGGTGGCCGAACTGCATGCGCTGCAGGAGCATTATCGTCACTGTCTCGACACGCCCCCCGACGCCCTCTGCGACACGCTCTATGGGGAGCGCCTGCAGGCCATCGTCGACGTCGACATCGAGACCCTCCAGGAGATCGAACCGCCGCGCGGCTACGGACGCGACACATGATCCTTGCAACCCCATTGAGCACCGGTAACGTGACCAAGGCGCCACGCGCCCCGTCGCCCAGGCGCGGCATCCGACACCGGGAACGGGTCAATCGATGGCCGATCATCAAACGCCACCACCGCAGGCATCATCGCAGACAAGGCTCAGGGGGCGCCGCACCGTGCGCGGCGCCAGCGTCGCTGCGCTCCGGAACAACCATGTCGGTCACACAACCAGCCGAGGGGATGCATGGCACGCCCGCGCCGCGACGACGCGTGAGCATCCATGTCGCGGGCGCGCCATGCCCTGGCGTCTTGCACATGACCCTTCGGATGCGCTATCGCAGAGACCACAGGCAGGAGAGGAAACAGCCCAGCAACGACGTAATCGCGGCGCTCCGCTTCGGGGTGGCTTGTATGGGGATTGCGGTGTCAAGGCCCGAGTTTGAGGGTCGAGGACGGGTCGATCATCACGGACAACGGTCGATTGCAACCTCCCTTGCCGGCCATTGCCAGACAGTTGTGTACGATCCGGGGGGACGCCTTGCCGGGTGCCGCGATCCCGCGGCCACATGCTTGTATACGGTCGGATCCGAGACGGTCCGGAACCATGATGCAGAGTACGCATCGACGGCGGCTGTCCAGGGCGGCGGGTCCACTCTACCATTCGGCATCGGTCGGCCATGTCACCTCAACGGATTGCCGCCACCCCGGTTCGCAGGGGCCGGATTACAGAGATCCGGCCCGATCTCCTTCGCCGGCCGGTTACCGTGCCTGGTGGAGCACGACACCTTCGGGCACCAGACCCTCCTTGACGAAGCGCCAGAGCGCGATCAGCAGCTTACGGGCCAGCGCCACGATCAGTCTCTTGCGGGTGTTCCTGTCAGCTCCAGCGCGTGCTCGGTACCATGTCACGAGTGCGCAATCCGGCTGGTGCAGAAGAAAGCGCCAGGCGAGCTGGATCATGCCGTGACGCACGCGCGCATTACCGGCACGGACCAGCCCCTTCTCGCGGCGCCTGGCGCCGCTCTCATCCGGAGATCCGGTCAAGCCTCCATAGCGCGCCACAGCCCGTCGGTCGCGCAGGTCGCGCGAGAAGACCTCGCTGACAAGCATGTCCGCCGTCTCCACGCCGAGACCACGTATCTTTGACAGCACCCGGACCATCGCACTGGCCGCCTCGTCGGGTGCTTCCTCAAGGTGTGTCTCCCTGGCTTCCCTGATCTCCTCGATCTGACCCTTGAGCACTCGAAGCAGCGTCATGTCGCGGCGCAACTCGGCCAGCGCGTTCGGTGGTAGTGCCTCGCCGGTGGGCAGGCGCAGCTCGTCGAGCCTGTTGGCCGCCTTCTTCAAATCCGGCTTGAAGTCACGAATGCCGAGGCGCGCCAACGTCGCCTTCATTCGATTGATCACCCTGGTGCACTCCCGCGATCGCGCGACCCGTTCCCGGTGCGGGGTCTTGGCATCCTCTGCCTCGATCGAAGGAACCGCGACCTTGCGGCAGTGCTCGGCCTCGCCACGCAGCCAGTCGATGAATGCGCGCATCAGAAGCCGGCAATCCAGCTGGTCCGTCTTCGCGCGGCGCTGCTCCTGCTTCACGGGGATGCTGCTGGCATGAATGACATGAGCCTCGATCCCGTGGCGGTCCAGCCAGCGAGCCAGCCAGAACCCATCCCGGCCCGCCTCGAAGCCAACGCAGATACGTTCAATAGACCGCCCATGCCGTTCAGCCTCGTCGCGCCATCGGTATAACAGCGACAGCAGACCCGCTTCATCAGCGCCGAGCTTCTTCTCCGGACGGCGTCGGAAGCCGGGAACCAGACCGAAGATAACCCAGCTCGACAAACTCATGTCGATCACCGCGACAAGCGTTCGATCTTCCTCAAATGGGACGAGAGAGTGGTTGAGGCCATCGCCTGATGACATGGGGATTCTCCTGTTCGGGGATGAATGAAAACGACGAGACGGTCACGAACCCGTCGCTAGCCCCATAGCATCTACCATGGTGAGATCAGGTGGCTACGTTGAGTGAGACTCACCGGCTACGTTGGTGAGAATCCGCAGCCGAACCGGACGCGGAAGAGCACGAGCGCACGGCCGCGCTCCTGGCTGGCGCCGACGACGTGCTGCGCGCGTCCTTGAAGACCATGATCGCGGCAGGACTGCCCGAGGATTGGAGCAATGCTACGGATCGAACGGCAATTCGTCACAATCCGCCTCGAACGGCGGCAGAAATTCCGTCGGCGAAGTCGGATTCCCTGAGCTGGTCGGTCGAAGAGAAGCGCGAGATCGACCAGGCGCTGGAGGCCGTGTGGCGTCCGGTTGTCGAGAAGGCCCCGCTCCCGCCACCTGGCAAGGGTCCGTCGCGCACCGTGGGACTCACGCCCGAGCTTGTCGAGCCGCACCACGAACAGGGAGTCCCCTATGTCGTCGTGCACCCCGCGCGCCTCTACATCGCCCACCCGAAGTGGCCGACCGCAGCGTGCGAGCCGCTTGATGAACGCGCGGAACACTACTGCGCGTTGGACGTGGCGCGACACACCCGGCACTGGATGGAGGCGGCGCTTCGCAAGGGCCTGGTCGTCTTCGAGGCGCCAGGCGACGCCGAGCTTTATCATCCGAAGGACCGCGACCGCTGGTCCCAGCCGCTGTACTCATCGCACGAAGCGACTTCCAATGTCTGCCCCTCTGCCCGAGAGGATGAAACCGCAGGTCCCGTCTCGCCGAAGCTTCCGCAGCCCGCGACCGACACCGGACACGCGAAGCCTGCCGCCGCCGAAGAGCCATCCTCCCCACCGGCACCAGAGTTTCCCGACTCTGCAAGAACCGCGCTTGAAAGAGAGTGGATCCGCCTATGGCGCGCGTTTGAGCACGACGTCCACGTCGCGACCAACTCACTTCTCTACCTGCTGGACGGCGTCCACTCCATCCATGAGGGGCTGCGGCAGCGCGCGATCGAAACCATGAATGCCAGCGGCGGCACCATCCAGACAATCGAGGATGCCATCGGCGACGTCTACCCCAATCCGGCGTACCCGAGACTACGGGCGTTTCCCGCATTGGTGTCGGAGCCGCTCTTCGCACGGCCGGCGGCCGGCGGCCTCATGGAACAGGTCGTGTTCAAGGGATGGACCGCCCACATGTACGACCTGTGGGACAGCGTGTACCGGAACCAGTTGAAGCATGGGACCGCGGCCCGGGGGCTGCGCGGCGCCATCCGTCCCCGCCAGCAGGTGCTCGGCGATTTCAGACACATCCGCAACAACCTGCTTCACAGCGGCATCGCCAGGAAAGGCGATGCTGCCAACTGCGAGATCCTGCGTTGGTTCACCGAGGGCGAACGGATGGTCATGCGTCTGTCGGTAAGCGATTAAAGTTCGCCGTCATCCTGGATTGCCGTGCCAAGGGGTGTTTTTTTGCGAATTTCCGTTTGACAACATAGGCTGCACAGCCTATTGAACGACCGTCCGTGCGGATCTGTCCGGGGGCGGCGATGGCGACATGGTTTGGATCCAAGGCGACGACGGGGCTCTGCCAGCCCCTTGTTGCCATGTGTCCGCCGCATGCCGTTTACATCGAGACGCACCTGGGGAGCGGCGCCATCATGAGGCGCAAGCCGCCGGCGCTGCGCAACATCGGCATCGACCTCAACCGTCGGGCGATCGACGCCTTTTGCTGCGACATTCCGGTCGAACTTCACCACGGCTGCTGCCACCGGTTCCTGGCCGAGTTCCCGTTCGCCGGGGACGAGCTGGTCTACAGCGACCCTCCCTATGTGCAGTCGTCACGCAAGTCGCAGCGCCGCTACCGCTTCGATTACACGGATGGCGACCATGTCGAGCTTCTCGGCATCCTGAGGTCGCTGCCCTGCGCGGTGATGGTGTCGGGCTATCCATCCGGTCTCTACGACGAGCATCTGGCCGGCTGGCGCTCGCTCTCGCTGCAGGTGAACAACCAGTCCTGCATCGTCACCGAGAAGGTCTGGTTCAACTTCGAGCCCGACCGGGTGCACTGGGCGTCCTTCGCCGGACGGGACTTCACCCACCGCCAGGTCGTCAAGCGCAAGGCGGCGAGCTGGGGCCGCCGGTATGCGGCGATGCCGCGGGCCGAGCGTCTGGCGGTGATGGCGGCGCTGATGGCCGTCGAGGCCGACGCATGAGCACGCCGCCGGCGGGCGATGCCGGCGACCTCGCCGACCGGATCGAGATCCTCGGCCAGGAACTGTCCCGCATGCTCGAGGACGCCGTTCTGGCGCCGCCGGTCGCCGGGATGGTGCGATCGCTGATTGACATGTCCGGGCAGCTGGCAGCCAGGACCAAGGCCCAGGACGCGCACATCGCCGAGATGGTGGTCACACTCTCCGCCCTTACCGCCCAGATCGCCCGCCTCGAGAGAACCCTGCACGGTTCGCGCTCGGAGAAGAAGAAAGACAGCGCGGACGGCGCCGGCGACACCAGCGCTGCGGACAACCGCCGACGT
>MKWU01005664.1_pt1 | contig 13388 bp, 13 predicted proteins | sample 809101 | NCBI WGS metagenome assembly MKWU01 (sample SAMN05860141, study PRJNA318959) | sponge metagenome | host: Aplysina aerophoba | place: Slovenia: Piran, Adriatic Sea, Gulf of Piran | collected 2013-05-07 | reverse complement strand
CGACGAGGTCTCCGACCGGCTGCAGCAGCCGGGCACCAGCCTTTCCGGCGGGCAGCAGCAGCGGCTCTGCATCGCCCGCGCCCTCGCCATCAGCCCCGAGGTCATCCTGATGGACGAGCCCTGCTCGGCGCTGGACCCCATCGCCACGGCGAAGGTGGAGGAGCTGATCGACGAGCTTCGTGAGCACTACACGATCGCCATCGTCACCCACAACATGCAGCAGGCCGCCAGAGTCTCCCAGTTCACGGCGTTCTTCCACCTGGGCGAGCTGGTGGAGTTCGAGGCGACCGAGCAGATTTTCACCAATCCGCACGATCAGCGGACGCAGGACTACATAACCGGGCGCTTCGGCTAGGCACGGGTGGGGCCGAGGACAAGGAGAGCGACCGATGGTTGCCGAGCACACGGTCAAGGCCTACGACGATGAGCTGGATCGCATGAACAACGCGATCCTGGAAATGGGCGGGATCGTCGAGCAGCAGCTCGCCGCCTCGATCGCCTCGCTGGTCCGCCGCGATGACGACGCAGCCGCCCGCGTCATCACCGAAGACCGGCGCGTGGACGCGCTGGAGGCCGAGATCGACCAGCTGGCGGTGCGCATTCTGGCGTTGCGCCAGCCGGTCGCCGTGGATCTGCGGGTGATTACCGCCTCTCTCAAGGTGGCGAGCGACCTGGAGCGGATGGGAGACTACGCCGCCAACGTCGCCAAGCGCTCCATCGCCATCCAGGACATCGACCCCGTCCGCCTCACCCACACGATCTCGCGGATGGCGGGCATTGCCCAGGGCATGATCAAGGATGTGCTCGATTCCTTCAGGGACCGCGATGTGGAGCGGGCGATGGCGGTCTGGCGGCGCGACGAGGATGTGGACGAATCCTACAACAGCCTCTTCCGCGAACTGCTTACTTACATGATGGAGGATCCGCGCCGCATCACCACCTGCGCGCACCTGCTCTTCATCGCCAAGAATATCGAGCGGATCGGCGACCACGCGACCAATATTGCCGAGACCGTGAACTACGTGGTGACTGGCACCCCGGTGGAGGAAGAGCGGCCCAAGGGCGACATGACCTCCTTCCACCAGGAGGGCGACGAGACGGAGACGGCGCCATGAAGCCCTACATTCTGGTCGTCGAAGACGAGGCGGCGCTGCTCACGCTGCTCCGCTACAACCTGGAGAAGGGCGGCTTCGAGGTGGGCGAGGCCGTGGACGGCGAGGAGGCACTGCTCATGGTCGACGAGCGGCGCCCCGACCTGATGGTGCTGGATTGGATGCTGCCGACCCTCTCGGGTATCGAGGTCTGCCGCCGCATCAGGCGCAGGCCGGACCCGCAGCCACTACCGATCGTCATGCTGACCGCACGCGGCGAGGAGGCGGATCGGGTGCGCGGCCTCGACGGCGGCGCCGACGACTACGTGGTCAAGCCGTTTTCGCCGGCGGAGCTCTTGGCCCGTATCCGCGCGATATTGAGGCGCATGCGGCCCGCGCTCGGCGACGAGGTGCTGCACTACGCCGACCTCAAGATGGACCTCGCCGCCCACAGGGTGATGCGGGGGGACGAATCGATCCACCTGGGGCCGACCGAGTTCCGGCTGCTGCGGCATCTGATGGAGCACCCCGGCCGCGTCTTCTCGCGCGAGCAGCTGCTCGATTCGGTCTGGGGCCCGGACATCTTCATCGAGAGCCGGACGGTCGACGTACACGTGCGCCGCCTGCGCCAGGCGCTCAACGCCGACCGCCGCCCAGACCTGATTCGAACCGTCCGCTCCGCCGGCTACGCCCTCGATTCGAGCGCTGGCTAAGCCAGAGGCGCCGGAACCCTTTCGCCTCGTTGATCACCTTCCGCGATTGAACAACCGGTCGGTGAGCTTGCGTCTCCGCGCAGTCAATCGCACCGGGCACAAAAAAGGGGAGCACCAAGTGCTCCCCTTTTCGCCGATTGGCGTTGATGGTCGATTAGAAGAAGACCGCCGTGCCGAGCATGAACTGGGTCACGTCGTCCGTCCCGTCCGCTGCAATGGCAGCGATCTGCGCCCCGACCAGGATGCCCGGGCCGAGGGTGTAGGTCAGGTGGCCAGCAGCCATGGAGGCATTACCAGCATCATTGTTGGCGTACTGGAGGCCAAGCTCGGTCGCCCCTTCGCTCCAGGAGGCCCCAACATCGTACTGCGTGGCCCCCCCGTCGACGTCAAACATGCTGCCGCCGAACGAGATCTGGTCGATACCGATGTTTACTCCGAATTTCATGGCACTGGGGTCGTCACCACCGGTTTCGTCGTTGGCGGTTTCATAGGCGGCAGAAAGGCTCAGAGAGCCACCTCCCATGAATTCGGTCGAATAGGACATACCGACCGCGGTGTGCCCACCCAGTCCATTGGTCGCGTCCCGACCCGTGAAATTGGTATCGGCATCCTCGGGAGCGTAGCTCATTCCAACGGTCAGGCCATTGAAGTTGGGCGTAGTGTAGACCACCTTGAGGGCGTCCTCAGCACCGAGCCCGCTATAAGTGTTTACGCCGCCGCCCCCGGTGCTGAACCAGTAATAGTTGACACCGAGCATGCCGCCGATGCCGTAGCCCGGAGCCGCCAACGTGGTATTGAAGGCTGCGCTCTCAGTCCTGCCGAGCCTGAGCGAACCGAAAGAGCCGCTCAAGGTGGTATGAATCTCGTCCATACCTTCATCGGCCCCGGCGGATCTGCCGATCTGCCCGCTGACGGCCACCGTGATGCCGTTGTCCAGGGTCGTGGACCCGGAAACGCCTATCTCGTACACGTAACTGATTGCGTGGCCACGCGTGCTGTCATCACCATCGCTCGCGAAGCCGATGGCACCGGTCGTGTAGCCGGCCACGCCGACCGTAACCGGGCCTTCCATCATCTCCTCATCGTCGGCGTACGCGACGCTGGTCACGAGGAGGCCCGCGGCCACGAGTGCCGTCGTGCTCAAAAGTACCTTTCTCATACGATCCTCCCGATCGATTCGCGCACCCGACATGCGACACCTCAGTTTATTGTGTTGCCGGTGCCGAGCGCCCCAACACTGGGCGCACATTACTCAACATGTAGAGAATTCGCCAGCCCCGGTGCCGAGCGCACATGACAAAATGGTGTCACACTGGCGTATTTCTCCAGCTTTGTGGCACAAATGTCACGCCTCCGAACCTTGGTGGCGCCCGATCCAACAGACCGGACAGAGCACTGACGGCGCCTGCGGACCTTGGTCATCGCGGGAACCCGATGCGCACACAAGCCGTTGCGCCGAATTGCGCCATGCCTCCCCCAGCCGTAGGCTGGCAGTGCAGGGAAGCGCTGCAAGGGAGAACGACAAATGAAGAGCATCCCCCTCGGATCACGATGGATCGCTGCTGTGGCGGTGGCCGCCGGTCTGGCATTCGGCGGGGCATCGGCTGCGCAAGCGCAGGAAGGCAGCTGGTACATCGGGGCGAACCTTCCCCTCATGTTTATCGACGACACGGATTCGATCTCCACCGGGTCTTTCCAGCAGACGCAGCTCGGGCCGCAGGGACCGGTTCAGCAAACAGTGGGCTACAGCGCGACGGTCAGGACGGAACACGACACAGGCTTCAAGCTGGGCGGCGTTCTCGGCCGTCATCTGGAGTCGGGCCTCCGCGTCGAGGGCGAGATCTTCTTCGCCAGGGCCAAGGTGAGCAAGCTCACGCACAGCAGCATTACCGTGCCGGCGCTCTCGTTCACCCTTCCTGACGAACTGCCGATCCCAGTCACGGGGTCGGCCGACCAGCTCGGTGCCATGGTGAACGTCTGGTTCGACTTCGACACCGGCGACAACTGGACCCCTTACATCGGCGGTGGCCTCGGTTTCATTCGAGTCGACCGAGGCGGCCTGGATTACGACACCGGCGCGGTGGCGGAGGCAGTGGCAAATGCGCTGGCTCAGGCCCAGGCTCAACAGCAAGGGATACCGCCGAGTATGGTGCCCTATGTCGATATCCCCGACGGTTTCGTGCCCACGCTCTCCTCGACCGACACCGCGCTCGCGTACCAAATCGGTGCGGGGGTCGGCTATGCGCTGTCGGACACGACCACGCTCCAGATCGGCTACCGACTGCAAATGGTTGAGGGCCTGTCGTTCAGCGGCTCAAACGACATGGCGACGGTGGGATCCGAAACCGACCTGCGCATTCACTTCCTGGAAGTCGGCATCCGGCAACTGTTCTAGGGAGTTAGACGCCCTCGCGGGAGCGTTCAGGCACCGCCGGCGCTGCGAAGCCCCGACTGAGCGATGACCTCGGCGATCGCCTGCTCGCCGCGTGGCGCCATGAGGTGCGCGCCAGCGACGCCCTCGATTCGTTGTAGCTCCTCAATCAGCTCGACGCAGATGCGGATCCCCTCGGCCTGCGGATCCTTGGCGCCGTCGAGGCGGGCGATGACGGCATCCGGGATGTGCACGCCGAAGAGATTCTCGTTCATCCAGCGCGCTGAACGCGCCGATCTTATGGGCCCGATGCCGACGATGATCGACGTGCGTTCGGGAATGCCGAAGTCCTCGAGCCAGGCGAGGTAGCGCTTCAGCATCGCCATGTCGAAGCAAAACTGGGTCTGGAAGAAGTCCGCCCCCGCCTCGATCTTGGCCTGAAGGCTGGTGGGCGTATCGCCCGCCTTCGGTTCGCGGGGCGCATCGGCGCCGCCGATCAGCAACCGGGGCGCCGAGGCGAGGCTGCGCCCGCCCGGTAGCTCGGCCTCGTCCCGCATGGTTCGGACCAACGCCATGAACTCGTTGGATTTTAGGTCAAAGACCGGCTTGGTCTCCGGCTGATCGCCGGCGTCAACCGAATCGCCAGTGAGACAGAGCAGGCTGTGCACGCCGAGCGCCGCCGCCCCCAGCACGTCGGCCTGCAGCGCGAGCCGGTTGCGGTCGCGCATGGTGAACTGAAGCACCGGCTCGATGCCTTCGCGGACCAGGATTGCGGCGGTGGCCAACGGCGAGAGATGCGCGCGTGCGCCGGCACCGTCGAGCACGTTGACGGCATCGGCGAGGCCCTTGAGGCAGCCGGCGTGGGCCAGAACGTCGGCCGGATCGACCGAGTCAGGCGGCCCCATTTCCGCCGTAATGGCGAACTCGCCCGCACGCAGTACGCTTTCCAATCGGCCTGCGCTCTTCGCCTCGTCTGCCACGGCCCCCTCCAACGCTCTCACCGACTGCCCCGCTAGCGGCCGGGGCGCGACCATAGAGGGCGTGCACCGGACAATCCAGCGCGCATTCGCGACGACTCAGAGGAGACGCTGGCGTGCCTTGAGCGCGGTGCCAAGGGTGCCGTCGTCGAGATAGTCGAGCTCGCCACCGACCGGCAGGCCGTGGGCGAGGCGGGGGAGCGCGACGCCCGCCCCGGCAAGCCGGTCCGGCAAGTGGTGGGCCCGGGGCCGCCCGCCCCCCGGGGGCCCGGGGGGGCGAGCGGGTCGGACAAGTAGTGCGCCGTGGTCTGCCCGTCCACGGTGGCGCTGGTGGCGAGGATGATCTCGCTGACGTCGGGCGCCCCGGCGCGGGCGACGAGCCCGGAAATGGCGAGATCTTCCGGCCCGATGCCGTCAAGCGCCGACAAGAGCCCGCCCAGCACGTGGTAGCGGCCGCGGAACATCAGCGTGCGCTCCAGCGCCCAGAGATCCGCGACCTGTTCGACGACGCAGATTGCCGTGCGGTCGCGCTCGGGATCCGCGCAGATCGCGCAGGGGTCCTGCGCATCGAGATTGCCGCAGATACCGCATGGTCGGACACTCTCGGCCGCGCTGCGGAGTGCAGCGAGCAGCGGCTCCAGATGCGATTCACGCCGCTCCAGCAGATGCAGCGCGGCGCGGCGCGCCGATCGCGGTCCGAGACCGGGGAGCTTGCCGAGATGCCCGACCAGCCGTTCTATCGCCGGACTCGTCATCGCCTGTCGCCAGCGAAGGAAAGGCTGCGGCGCACCCTCACAAGCCGAGATCGAGGCCCGGCGGCAGCTTGAGGCCGCCGGTGACCTCGGCCATCCGTTCCTGAACGAGCTGCTCGACCCTGGCCTTGCCGTCGTTGAAGGCGGCGACGATCAGGTCTTCGAGCACCTCCACCTCGTCGCCACTCACCAGCGCCGGGTCGATGGAGAGGCGGCGCATTTCACCCTTGCCCGTGAGCGTCACCCGCACCAGGCCACCGCCCGCCGTTCCCTCGACCTCGAGCGCGCCGAGACTCTCCTGAAGCTCGGCCATTTTGGTCTGCATTTCCTGCGCCTGCTTCAGCATCTTGCCGATATTCTTCATGGGGAGGCATCTCCGTCATTTCCGCTATCTGGCGCCGGCCGGTGCACCTTGCGCACGCGCGCGCCGGGGAAGGCGTCGAGAACCTGCCGCACCAGGGGATGGTCCATTGCCGCCCGGTCGGCAGCTTCCTGCGCGGCTCGATCCTGCTCGTCGAGGGTGGGCTCGCCGCCGTCTTCGCTCAGCGCGATCATCCAGCGCTCGCCGGTCCATTGCTCGAGCCGTTCCTGAAGCAGGGTGAGCATCTTGCCGTCCGGCGAACGCCCGCAGTTGATCTCAACCGCGCCTGCGGCGACGCGGATGGGTCGGACCTCGGTCCTGAGCCACGCGCTCAGGATCGGCTCTCGCCGCTCCTCGGCGAGAGCTGCGATTTCGCGCAAGGATTTGGGCCTCTCGTGCGAGGCGGACGTGGCTACCGGCGCTGGTTGGGGCGCCGGCTCGGGCGCCGATTCAGGCGCCACCGCAGGCTCTGCAGTAATCTTGGCGCTTGTCACACCGCTTGGAGCAGGAGTCGGGAAAGAGGCGGGTGGTGCCGCGACCGCGTCTTTCGGCTGCGCCCCGTTGCCGCCAGTGCCGATGGCGCGGAGCGCATCGGCCGGACTCGGCAGGTCGGCGGCATAGGCGATCCGCACCAACGTCATCTCAGCCGCGAGCGCGGGCCGCGCCGCACGGTTGGCCTCCTCCAGCCCCTTGAGCAGCATCTGCCAAGTCTGGGTGAGCGACGGCACCGCCAGCGCCTCGGCCATGGCGCGCCCGCGCGTGCGCTCGGCCTCGGGCACCGCGGGATCCTGCGCCGCGGCCGGAACATGCTTCAGTCGCGTCAGCCAATGGCAGAGCTCCAGCAGATCCTGCAAGATCGCCTGCGGCTCTGCGCCCGCGTTGTGAAGCTCGGAGAAGCAGTCCAGCGCGTCCTTGACCGCGCCCTTCATCAGCATATCGAACAAGTCGAACAGCCGGGTCCGGTCGGCGAGGCCCAGCATGGCCCGCACCGCCTCTTCAGTGATACGCGTGCCCTCGTGCGCCATCGCCTGGTCGAGCACGGAGAGGCCGTCGCGCACCGAGCCATCTGCAGCCCGGGCGATCAGCGCAAGCGCTGCCAGCTCCACCTCCGCCCCCTCGGCTACCGCGATGCCCGAGAAGTGCTCGATCAGCACCTCCATATCCACCCGGCGCAGGTCGAAGCGCTGGCAGCGCGAGAGTACCGTCACCGGCAGGCGCCGCACCTCGGTCGTCGCGAACACGAATTTGACGTGGGGCGGTGGCTCTTCGAGCGTCTTGAGCAGGGCGTTGAAAGCCTGCTTCGAGAGCATGTGCACTTCATCGATGATGTAGACCTTGTAGCGCGCCGAGACCGGGCGGTAGCGCACGCTCTCGATCAGCTCGCGCACGTCGTCGATGCCGGTGCGTGAGGCGGCATCCATCTCGATCACGTCGACGTGGCGATCCTCGACAATGGAGATGCAGTGATCGCACGTGCCGCACGGCTCGGGAGTCGGACCTCCCGTCCCATCCTCGCCGATGCAATTGAGGGCGCGGGCGATGATCCGCGCGGTCGAGGTCTTGCCCACCCCGCGCACGCCTGTCAGCAGATAGGCGTGGGCCAAGCGGTCCATCGCGATCGCGTTGCTCAGCGTGCGCACCAGGGCGTCCTGGCCGATCAGCCCGGCGAAGCTCGCCGGCCTGTATTTGCGCGCGAGCACGCGATAGGCGGCGGCGTCCTCGCTCATTGGTGCATGGCGTCCTTCAATCCGCGTCTTGCGGGGGCGGCGCGAGGGGTTGGCGGCAGGAGACCGGCAGGCGACCCGGCTTGAAGCTCGTTACGGCTGCTTCCTTCCGGACCTGACCGGGTTGGCGAGTTAGCCGTCCGCCGCCGATCTCCCGCCCGCACTATAGCAGGTGCCGTCGGCGGCGTTTAGGCCGCGCGCTGGGCTAGCTCAGCGAAATAGGCAAGCACGGCCTCGGTGTCGGTCACGTCGGCCGAGCAGCGATTCATGTCAAACAGGTTGATCGCATGGCTGATCGGCAGGCGGTCGAACACTGCGTCTGCCGGTACGATGGTGCGGTAGTTGTAGGAGAAGGCGTCGAAGACCGTGGCGCGGACGCAGTTGCAGGTGGCGCCGCCGGTGACGATCAGCGTGTCGATGGCGCGGTCGATCAGGTAGGGCAGGAGGGGCGTGCCATGGAAGGAGCTCGGCTTCTTCTTGGTGAAGACCAGGTCGCCGGGCTCAGGCGCCACCGCGTTCACGATCGCGCTGCCATGGGTGCCCTCGAAGTAGACGTTCTCGCCCGCCTCCGCGCCGATCTTAGCATCGAAGAGCCCGGCATCGCCGACCGTGCGGTCGATGGCGAAGCGGGTGTATATCACCGGTGCCTGGGCGGCGCGGGCCGCACCGACGATGCGCTTGGTCTGCCAAACGGCGGCCCAGCCGGCGGCGCAGCTGTAGGGATAGGCGGCGAGGTCGTGGTTGCCCTCCTCCCCCACCATGTAGTGTTGCACGTCGATGAGGATGACGGCCGGGCGAGCGCCGAAGCCGACGCGTTTGGCCCAGCGGCCGCGCTCGATGGTCTCCCTGTCATCCGCGCTCAAGAAGCGTTGCCAATCCGGCATGTCAGGCATCGGGGGCCTCCGTCCGTGCGTTGCGGAAGCCCCATCTTAGCCGGAAATCGGCTGTGTCGGGGGCGGCCGTGAGCGAAGATCGCTCCGAGGCGCCGGGCTGGCGGCTCCAGGTGACGCTCGACCGGGCCGCATTCGAGGCGCTGGAGGCTGCGCTGGACGAGCATGCCGACGCCGTGGTGGCCGAGACCGTCGCCGCTGCGCACCCGGCCCAGGAGACGCCGTCGGACGTGCTGCGAGTCACGATGTTTGGATCCGCCCTGATGGCGCAGGACGCGAGGCCCGCGCGCCTGATGGCGCTGCTCCGGACAGCCGGCGCGGCCGACGACGCGGCCATCGAGCGGGTGGGTGCTACCGATTGGCAGGCGCAGTCCCTGGCCTCCTTTCCGCCGGTCAGGATCGGGCGTTTGACGATCGTGGGCGCGCACCAGGCTCCACCCCGCCAACGCTTCGTCCTTTGTGTCGAAGCCGGCCCCGCCTTCGGCTCCGGCCGCCACGAGACCACGCAGGGCTGCCTGCTCGCGCTCGACTGGCTTGCCCGCCGCCGGCAGATTCGCCGTGCGCTGGACGTCGGCACGGGCTCCGGCATCCTCGCGGCGGCGGCAGCGCGACTCTGGCCGGCACGGGTGCTCGCCCTCGATAGCGACCCTGTGGCGGTTGCCACGGCGCGGGAGACGGTGCAACGGAACGGGCTCTCCCGCCGGGTCACGGTGGTGCAGTGCGAGGGCTTTCGCCCTAGCCCGGCGATGCGGCTCGGCAAGGCGGACCTGATCGTCGCCAACATCAGGGCAAAGCCCATCGCCGCAATGGCGCCGGCCTTCGCCCGTCATCTGCGGCCGGGCGGAGCCGCCGTGCTCTCCGGCCTGATCACCGCCGAGGAACGGCTAGTTCTGGCGGCCTTTCGCACGCGCGGGCTCCGGCTCCGGCAGTGCATACGACTCGGCGCCTGGGTCACGCTGATATTGACGCGGTGAGCGGCGCGCTGGCAGAAACGCCCAATGCCAGAAGACAACGCGACAACGGACCGGCGAAGCGCGCTGGCGCAGGCACTCGCCGAGGCCGAAATCGATCAGCCCCTCGACGATGTCGAGGCGCTGTTGCAAGGCGTCGCTGCCGCAGCACCGCAAGACCGGAGCTGGCTGCAGCTGATCCTCCCGGATGCCGACGCCGGGGCCGCCTACGCCGAGCGTCTCGAGGCTCTGCGACGGGCCTATGCCGAGGCGCCGGACGGGATCGATACGCCGCAGCAAGCGGCTCGGCTCGCAGCGCTCAGGGCCGAGCTTGCCAAGCGCGGCCTCGATGGCTTCGTGGTGCCGCTCAGCGACGAGCATCAGGGCGAGTACGTGGCGCGGCGCTCGCAGCGGCTGGCGTGGCTCACCGGCTTCACGGGCTCCGCCGGCATGGCGATCGTGCTGGCCGAGCGGGCCGCACTCTTCGTCGACGGGCGCTATACCCTGCAGGCGGCGGCGCAGGTTGACGGCAGCCTCTATGAGCACCGTCACATCACCGAGGAGCCGGCAGATGCGTGGCTCAGGGAGCATCTCGCGGCAGGCGTCGCGCTCGGCTACGACCCCCGGCTGCACGGCATGCGGGAGCGCGACCGGATGGCGGTACCCTGCCGCGCTGTCGGCGCCCGCCTGGTGCCGTGCGACGACAATCCCATCGACGCGTTGTGGGCGGATCAGCCGCCGGCCCCGCTCGGCCCCATCGCTCCCCATCCGGCGCGCTTTGCCGGCGCCGAGGCGAGCGACAAGCGAGAGGCCGTCGTCGCCCGACTTTCGGAGAAGGGCGCGGCCGCCGCGGTACTGAGCGCACCCGATTCCATCGCCTGGCTGCTCAACGTGCGCGGCGCCGATGTCGCCAACAGCCCCCTCCCCCACTCCTTCGCCATCGCGCACGGCGACGGCGGCGTGGACTGGTTCGTGGATGCGCGCAAGCTCCTGCCCGAGCTTCCGGCGCATCTCGGAAACGCCGTGCACGTGCAGGCGCCGAAGACGATGGCGAACGTGCTCGACGCGCTTGCCGATGCGGGCAAGGCGGTGCTGATCGACGAGGCCGCGACCCCGGTCTGGATGGTCGATCGGCTGACGGAAGGCGGTGCAGAGGTGATTCGCGGCGCCGATCCCTGCGCACTGCCCAAGGCCTGCAAGAACGCCGTCGAGCTCGACGGCATCCGCGACGCCCACCGCCGAGACGGCGCGGCCCTGACTCGCTTCCTGGCCTGGCTCGCCGCCGCCCCGCCCGGCTCGATCACCGAACTCGATGCAGTTGCACAGCTGGCGGCGATGCGCGCCGGCGGCGAGCACTACCGGGGCCCGAGCTTCGACACGATCTCGGGTTCCGGCCCCAACGGCGCCATCGTCCACTACCGGGTAACGGACGAGAGCAACCGCACGCTTGAGCCCGGCACCCTCTACCTCGTCGATTCGGGCGGGCAGTATCTGGACGGCACCACCGACGTGACCCGCACGGTCGCGATCGGCCGGCCCGAGCCCGAGCACCGGGACCGCTTCACCCGCGTGCTGCGCGGCCATATTGCGCTGGCGACGGCACGCTTCCCGCGCGGCACCACCGGTGCGCAGCTCGACACGCTCGCGCGCCAGTTCCTGTGGCAGGCGGGCCTCGACTACGACCACGGCACCGGGCACGGCGTGGGCCACTACCTCAACGTGCACGAAGGCCCGCAGCGCGTTTCCCGCATGGGCTCGGGTGCGGCGCTCGCGCCCGGCATGGTGGTCTCCAACGAGCCCGGCTACTACAAGACCGGCGCCTACGGCATCCGGATCGAGAACCTGGTGACGGTGACGGAGGCGGACGACGCCAACGGGGGCTTCCTCGGCTTCGAGACGCTGACCCTCGCACCCATCGACCGCGCCCTCATCGACCCCGCCATGCTGACGGCGGTCGAGCGGGCCTGGCTCGATGCCTATCACGCGCGCGTCGCGGAGACCCTCGCGCCCCTGCTCGCGGACGACACGGCAACGCTCGCCTGGCTTCACGCCGCGACGGCGCCCGTGACCGCTGCCTGAACGATCGGCGCGGCACGGCGGATGAGCGTCTCCGGCAACGCCACCAGGCCGCCGCCCCGGAACCCCATCGTGCTGATTCCGGCGCGCATGGCCTCGACCCGGCTTCCCGGCAAGCCGCTTGCCGACATCGCCGGCCGGCCGATGATCGTGCACGTGCTGAAGCGGGCCGAGGCTGCAGTGATCGGCCCCGTGGTCGTCGCCTGCGCCGAGCCCGCCATTGCAGAGGCGGTCGAGCGCGCCGGCGGGCGGGCGGTCATCACCGACCCCGATCATCCCTCCGGCTCCGACCGGATATTCGAGGCGCTCCAGGCCATCGATCCGGCGGGCGACCACGACGCGGTGGTCAACCTGCAGGGCGATCTGCCCAACCTGGATCCTGCTCTACCGGCGCGCGCGCTCGCGCTCCTGGCGGACCCTGCGGTCGATATCGGCACGCTCGCATCCGAGATCGTCGATCCGGCCGAGCGCGACGACCCCAGCGTGGTCAAGGCCGTGGTCTCGCATCGGCCGGGGGAGACGCAGGGCCGGGCCCTCTACTTCACCCGCGCGACCGCACCCTCGGGCGAGGGCCCGCTCTGGCATCATATCGGCCTCTACGCCTACAGGCGCGAGGCGCTTGCCCGCTTCGTCGCGCTCCCGCCGAGCCCCCTCGAGCGCGGCGAGCGTCTGGAGCAGCTCCGCGCGCTCGAGGACGGGATGCGCATCGAGGTCGCGTTCGTGGACACGGTCCCGCTCGGCGTCGATACACCGGCGCAGCTGGAGCGTGCGCGGGCGTTGGCTGCAGGCAATCGGGAGTAAGGGGATGACGATCGAGCAGGTCCTTTCATTCTGGTTCGAACGCCACGGCCCCGATCAGTGGTGGGCCAAGGACCCCGCCTTCGACGAGGCGATCCGCAGCGAGTTCGGCGCGCTTCACGCCAGCGCAGCGCTGGGAGAGCTACACGACTGGCGCGAGACGCCGGAGGGCCGCCTCGCCGAAATCGTCGTGCTCGACCAGTTTTCCCGAAACCTCTACCGCGAGGACCCGCGTGCGTTCGCGTGCGACGGTATGGCGCTCGCGCTGGCACAGGAGGCCCTGCGCGCGCATGCCGACTGGGCGGTGCCGATGGAGCGCCGGAAGTTCTTCTACATGCCCTACGAGCACAGCGAATCGCGGCTGATCCACGAAATCGCCGTGCGCCTCTTCGAGTCCATCGACGATCCCAGAAGCCTCGACTACGAGCTGCAGCACAAGGCGATCATCGACCGTTTCGGGCGTTATCCGCACCGCAACAAGGCGCTCTCGCGCACCTCCACGCCTGAGGAAATCGCCTTCCTCAAGACCCCCAACTCCTCGTTCTAGCTCGTGCGAGCGCGCGGTTGACGCTCACCCCGGCGGGGGGCATGTTGCGCGCACTTTTCGGCGCGACGGCGCGGCACAGGACGAGAGCCCATGCCTTCCACAACGGCTGAAGGGCGCGCACCGCGCGTCGACCACGCG
>MKWU01005660.1_pt1 | contig 13399 bp, 13 predicted proteins | sample 809101 | NCBI WGS metagenome assembly MKWU01 (sample SAMN05860141, study PRJNA318959) | sponge metagenome | host: Aplysina aerophoba | place: Slovenia: Piran, Adriatic Sea, Gulf of Piran | collected 2013-05-07 | reverse complement strand
CCCCCCCGATTTTCAGGGGTGCGAGCAATGACGGCGGCTGCGAAGCTGCCTCGCTCTCCGGTCTGGCTTCTGGCGCTGCTGCTTCTGACTGCCGCGCTGCTGTGGCTGTCCGCTGACTCGATCCAGGCTCGGGCGTCCCAGACCGTTCCCTCGGACTGGGAGCACATTCCCGACCGCATTGAACCCGGCGACAGCTTCCGGCTGCTGTTCGTCACCTCCACAATAATGTCTCCTATAATGCTTGCTGGGGTGCTGTGCTTCTCTACAGATAGGTCATAAATCACCAGGCTGCGAGTGCTCACAATTCTCGCTGTCGACGCCCACGATCTCTCCCAGCCCGACATGGTCAGGAGGGCCAGAAGGGGGATTTAACTTGGTGGAGACCGAAGCCTACTGCAAGGAGCTAGACGATGCCTTTCCAAGGGGCCCAGAGATATGGGGAGAGGGGGCGCGGTTGCTTGCCCAGGGGCTGGGACAGGCTGGAAAAGGTAGTTCCGCCGGCGGGACTGGAGGGCCACCACGCCGCCTCGGTCGAACTCATTCAGAACACGCACGCCCTCGCGGGTCTGGATGCAGAAGTGAGAGCACTCCTGCAAGCATATAGATGCTAACGCGCATAGTGCAGAAGGAGGACCATTGTGAAGGAGATCGGACAGCAGCTCAGGAGATGGAGCCTGGCTGGGGCGATTCTGTTGGCCTTGGCCCTGGTGGGTTGTGCGGGAGAGAGTGCCGAGGACAAGGCCGCCAAGGACAAGGAGTGCCGGGAGACGTTCGACAAAATCGCGCTGACGTCAAGCCCGGTGCTCATGGAATGGTTCAACGAGAACTGCACCATTGACAACGAGGGCCATGGCAAGCCCGTGGCGCGTTAGAGGAGGAGCAGATGAAGGCGAAAGAACACCTGATAGTCCCGACCCTTGGCGTCGTCGTTATATTGACCACGTTCATCCTGGGTGTGCCCATCGTCTACAAGGTGCTAATCGGGCTGCTGGGGCTGGCCGCCGTGGGCACCTACTTCGCGCCTCGAGCCGTCCAGATAGAGACCCGTATTGCCATAGCCGGGGCCGGACTCGTAATCCTGCTGCTGGTGAGTTCGACGGCCTTTTGGCTGGCCCTGCTGTCCTTCGGGGCCATCGCCGCCTTGCAGATCCAGCACCTGGGGACGTTGCAGCGCAACCTGGCTACTGTTACGTGGCTGGATGGGCTGGTCAAGGCCGCAAAGGCTCGGCGCGCCGGGCAGACCCCCGGGGGCGAGGGAGGCGATGCTGGTACGGTGGGCGAGGGGGCCGCGTCCCAGGGCGGGCAGGTGGTGGCGTCCTGGCACGACAGCGTGCCGGGGTTCGTGCGGCTGAACGTGGGCGGTGTAGGCGGCGCGATTCTGGGCGCGCTGGCCCTGTTCGCCATCTTCCAACCTTGGACATTGGTGGTGGCGGATACCGCCTGGGGCGAGACTGTATCCGTGAGCGTCACTATGCAGGAGGCCGCCTCCGACGTGCAGCTCGGCGCTCTCAACTGGTTCTTCCCCGCGTTGATTGTGCTGGCGGTGGCCGGCATAGCCACAATAGGGCTGCCGCGTATTTTCGCGGCGGGCATCGGCATAGCGGGCGCGGCCGTCGCGGTGGCGGCGTACCTATACATCGTCGGGCAGTTCGGCGAGGCGGAACAGGCGATCGCCGAGGAGGGGGCCAGTGCGTTCCCGTTTCCCCACCGGGGGTCTATCCTGGCGGTTCTGTGCTACCTCGGGATAATACTGCTGCAGGCAATACCGGCGTGGAACAGGAAGCGTTGACAATGGGCGCTGACGGTGCCGGCCTCCCACCTAGCGACGGATTGAGATGTACGTGCCGCCGGTGCGGGCATATAAGGCCGCTGAAAGGGTGTTGTCCTGGGGAGCCCCACTCCACCATGGCGGCCCCGCCGCCAGACGCTCCCGGGAACGTGAGGAGGAGACCATGAAAGGGGATATACGCCTTAGGGCCGATTGTCTGGCTTATTTTGCAAGACCAACTGGGCCGCAATTCCGACCTGGGTGATCTGCCCTTCTGCCCGTGAGACCCCGGACGATCTGCGCCCTAACCAAGGATAGGAGATCAAGATAATGACGAGCGCAGGAACGACGAGACGGTTTGCCCTGCTGGGCATTGTCCTTGCGCTGGCGCTGCTCCCCGCAGTCGCCATGGCCTGCGGCGGGGATGAGCCGGAGGCCGGCGGAGAGCGGGCCGCGACGCCCCGGACGGAGGCCACGACGCCCGCGACGGGAGCGGCCACGGCCACCGCTACGCCGCAGCCCACGGCCACCACAGCGCCGCTGCTCACCATTGGGCCGACCTCGGCCGAAACGGACCGGGAAGCGCTGGTTGCCCTCTACAACGCCACCGATGGTCCGGGCTGGGATATCGGTATCGATGAAAACTGGCTGACCGACGCGCCCCTTGACGAGTGGTACGGCGTCTCCACCGACGACAATGGCCGTGTAACCGAGCTGGACCTCAACTATAACCAGTTGAGCGGGGAGATACCGCCAGAGCTGAGCAACCTCGCCAACCTGGACTTTCTGAACCTCAGCTACAACGAGTTGAGCGGGGAGATACCGCCGGAGTTGGGCAGCCTCGCCAACTTGGAAAGTCTGTATCTCGGCAGAAGCCAGTTGAACGGGGAGATACCGCCGGAGCTGAGCAACCTCGCCAACCTGGAATGGCTGGACCTCAGCGAAAACGAGTTGAGCGGGGAGATACCGCCGGAGCTGGGCAGCCTCGCCAACTTGCAAATGCTGCACCTCAGCGAAAACGAGTTGAGCGGGGAGATACCGCCGGAGTTGGGCAGCCTCTCTAATCTGAAAACGCTGTTCCTCAGCGGCAACGAGTTGAGCGGGTGTGTGCCAAGCAGCTTGCAAGGCCAACTGTATTTGGACCAATCCGACCTGGGTGATCTGCCCTTCTGCCCGTGAGACCCTGGGGCCTGTGCCCAAGGAAAGATGGGAGGTCAAGACAATGACGCTTACAGGAACGACGAGATGGTTGGCCCTGCTGGGCATTGTCCTTGCGCTGCCGGCGCTCCTCATGGCGTGCGGCGGGGATGAGCCGGACGCCGGGGAAGGGGCCGCTTCCACGCCCCGGACGGAGGCGGCCACTGCCACCGCTGCGCCGCAGCCCACGGCCACCACAGCGCCGCTGCTCACCATTGGGCCGACCTCCGCCGAAACGGACCGGGAAGCGCTGGTTGCCCTCTACAACGCCACCGATGGTCCGGGCTGGAATATCGGTATCGATGGAAACTGGCTGACCGACGCGCCCCTTGACGAGTGGTACGGCGTCTTCACCGATGACAGCGGTCGCGTCACATCGTTGCTCCTCGGCGCGAATAATTTGAGCGGGGAGATACCGCCGGAGCTGGGCAGCCTCGCCAACCTGCGATTGCTGCGCCTCGGCAGTAACGATTTGAGCGGGGAGATGCCGACGGAGCTGGGCAGCCTCGCCAACCTGGAAGTGCTGAGGCTCTACGAGAACCGGTTGAGCGGGGAGATACCGCCGGAGCTGAGCAACCTCGCCAACCTGGCATACATGGAACTCGGCGATAACCAGTTGAGCGGGGAGATACCGCCGGAGCTGGGCATCCTCGCCAACCTGAAAGGGCTGAGACTCGATGAGAACCAGTTGAGTGGGGAGATACCGCCGGAGTTGGGCAACCTCGCCAACTTGGAAAACCTGTACCTCAGCGATAACCAGTTGAGCGGGTGTGTGCCCAGCAGCTTGCAAGGCCAATTGGATATGACCTATTCCGACCTTGGAGGTCTGCCGTTCTGCCCGTGAGTCCCCGGGGCCTGCGCCCAAGCAAAGATGGGAGGTCAAGACAATGACGCTTACAGGAACGACGAGATGGCTTGCCCTGCTGGGCATTGTCCTTGCCCTGACGCTGCCGGCAGTCCTCATTGCCTGCGGCGGCGATGAGCCGGACGCCGGCGGAGAGCGGGCAACGTCCACGTCCCGGACGGAAGCCACGGAGACCGCGGCCACGCCCGTGACGGGAGCGGTCACTGCCACCACAGTGCCGGGGGGCGCGCCCACGGCCACCGATGCGGCGCTGCTCACCATTGGGCGGGGATCGGCAGAGACCGACAGGGAGGCGTTGTTGGCTCTGTATGACACCATCGACGGCGAAGCGTTCCGTCTTCGGTATACCGACGCTTGGCTAAGCAACGCGCCTATCGACGAATTGCCTGGTGTCACAACCGATGGGAACGGTCGTGTCAATGCGCTGCGCATCTCCGACTCCATAGGGGAGATACCGCCGGAGCTGGGCAACCTCGTCAACCTGGAACACCTATACCTCGGCAATAGCCAGTTGAGCGGGGAGATACCGCCGGAGTTGGGCAACCTCGTCAACCTGGAATGGCTGAACCTCAGCGACAACGAGTTGAGCGGGGAGATACCGCCGGAGTTGAGCAACCTCGCCAACCTGGAAAGGCTGGACCTCAGCGACAACGAGTTGAGCGGAGAGATACCGCCGGAGCTGGGCAACCTCGCCAACCTGGAATGGCTGGACCTCAGCGACAACGAGTTGAGCGGCTGTGTGCCCCAAAGCTTGGCGGAACACCGAGACAGGATTGACCTTCCGCTTTGCGGCGAGTGAGCCGCTTCTCTCCACGGCAGCGCATCGTGCGACAAATAAGTTTGCGGCGAATGAGCCGGTGCTCACCCCGAAACCATCGCTCCCGAAAGGATAAATGAAATGAGCAGAAAGCACTTGCATCCCCGGTTCTTCCCGGCGGTTTGCGCCGTTGCCGCAGTCCTGCTGCTGGCGTTCGCCGCCTGCGGCGGCAACGGCCACTCCCGACGGAAGTCCCACATCGACCGTCGAACCCACGGCTGCTTCAACACCCACCGCCCGGCCCCCGCTGGCGACGACCTCCCCAGAGACCGACAGGGAAGCGCTGGAAGTCTTGTATAATGCCACTGGTGGCGAAAGCTGGAACGAGAACGACCGTTGGCTGAGCGGCCCGCCCATTGGCGAATGGGATGGCGTCACAACCGATGACAACGGTCGTGTCATAGTGCTGAGACTCAGCCACAACGAGTTGAGCGGGGAGATACCGCCGGAGTTGGGCAACCGCCAACCTGGTAACGCTATACCTCCGCGGCAACCAGTTGAGCGGCTGTGTGCCCGAAAGCCTGAGTAAATTCCAAGACACGATTGTCCTTCCGCCCTGCGGTGAATGAAAGGAGATTTGAGAGTCCTGCGAAAGGATTGGCTCAATGCCGAGACAGCGCGTTCACCACAGCAGTGACCTATAACTTCACGAATGACTTCCCGCAACGGCTCAAGCGGTTCCAGGGGGAGTCGGGCCTGTCGTGGTCGGAGATCGCCTGAGGCATCGGGACCTACCGCTACACCGTCTGGCGCTGGAAGGAGGGTCGTGCCCGGTCCAACCATCATTACCGAAGGGCGCTGTGGGAGTTGGCCGACGGCATGGGACTCGGCCACCTCTTCACCGACTGACCTGGCGCGCCGGTAAGTGGCGAGTTCGAGGGCACTGAAAACGCAAAGAAGCCCTCATACATGGCCGGGTAGGGAAGGCTCACGCGCGCCTCGGCGCTAATGGGCGCACAGTGACCAAACGCAAGAAGGGCTCCATGTGAATATACTGGGCCGTGCCTCCTAGTCGCCGCTCCGGTCTCGTCTGGCTGGCCCCTGGCCTCCAGGTGTCCCGGGCCATGGCCTAGGTGAACGGCACAGTCCGCTACTTGCATCCCTTATCGCTGCACAACGACACACTACAGGGTCATTTCAGAGTTAGCACTAACATGCATCCTGGAGGCAAGTATCAATAAGCGCCGTGCGGCGGTATACGCCTGGCGTATGTCGGACGGCGGTGCCGGAGCAAATTCGAGCAATTTCAAGAATAAGGGATTGACAAACTCCGAATCCGTGGCACAATGGAGTACCTTTCTTACCAACCCCACATCGCAGCTACAGCTGCAGCCCTAGAGCAGTTGTAGGCCGTGCGCGAGTTTTACCCCTCGTGATCTCGGCAAATCGGTGTCGGTGTTAGTTGCAGCGTTGAACGCTCCTGCCGCCACAATTCGGGGCCTCTGCCCATCGCGTTTGCGACGCTTTTTCAAAAAGCAGCAACCCAGCGGTGGGCTGTTTTGCGTCCTGTTGCAGTTCGCAACGAAATCGGCGAATAGCCTATCCACTCACGCTGAATAGGCACGCACGCCTGTGTGTCCACGAGGACGCACTTACGGCACATCTATCAATTCGCCGTGAATAGGGCTGGATGAATGGCTATTCACCCGCCGGATCCGACCTATTCAAGACCCATTCACCGTCAATCCACGCCAGAAAAGCGACATCTCGCGTCCATGAGAAAGGAGGCTCGCAGGACGCTCGGCAAGCAGACTTCTAACGCAGGAGGAAGGAACAGTTGGTTGGGGGAACCGGTCATTCACGACAGCAGAGAGCAAGGAACACTTCGAGGTCTTCGCCAAGCGCTACGGCTATATCGGTCATGATCTTTCTGCGACACGCCTCATCGGACGCTGCTTGATGCTCGCACTTGCCCCGGTAACCTCAGTACGTGTTCGGACATGAATGGTATCAAAAAGAGATTGAGATCGTCACGTTTCAGGCCAGCACACCGGACTTGTTCACAGCAGGCGCGACTAGGGTGATAAGCAGAAACGAGGTTGTCCGCACCATTGCAAGACAGAGCGATAAGGTCATTCTGATGAAGGTTTGAGCGTACAAAGCCTTGCTACATGGAGACGATGAAAACTGCTGAGACACGCGCGCGCATCTGCTGAATCTCGCCATCTGTGATGATAACGCTGCTTTATGTGATGAACGCGATCTGTGCATAACCCATAGCGGTCTTCACCGATCGGCTCTGCACCCGGCACGACCAGACGCTCGTCATTGTCGATACATCCGGCCAGCACATATTCACTCTTCCCGAACTGGAGATGGGGATCGAGATGGCTCAACTGAAGGAGCAGAACGAGTGCGGGATCTCAGAACCCACGAAACTAGCAAGCTAATCCAAAAGCCATGCGAGAAAGAACCCCTCCTCTCGTGGCTTTCCCTGAGGTTTACCCTTATCGGCGCCAGACGGAGTATTAAAGGAGGCTAAGTATGGCAACCAGCACGGCTGATAGAGACAAGATTGACAGCATTAAGCGGTCGAGCGACCTGGGCGAGTACGTCGAGAGTCGCGGGGTCAAGCTCCGGCCGTCAAGGGGACGCGTTCGGCAGGGTCCGTGCCCCTTTCACAAAGAGGAGGAGGGCAGCTTCACGGTTTATGCAGACACCCAGCGCTACTTCTGCTTCGGTGGCGGCTGCGGGGCCAAAGGCGACATCATCGAGTTCGTGATGAGAATGGACAGGTGCGACTTCGGAGGGGCCCTTTCCAAGCTCCAGGCGATGCCCGACACGCCCGCTCGTCCGGCGCCTCGCTACAACGTCGCGCCCTGGACCGGCAAGGCACCTGAGACGAAGCGCGACATGCCCGTCGTGTGCGCGTCACTGGAGTTTTACCGCAACATTCTCCTTCGAGGAGAGGACGGCCAGCCCGGACGTGATTACTTTAAGGGCAGGGGCATCAGCAGGGCAACGGCAGAATCGCTGTTCCTCGGGTACTGCTCAGGCGGCGGGCTGATGGAGCACCTGCTCATCTGCGGCTTCGGCCGCAAGCGCATCCTTCGCTCCGGATTCTTCAAGAACGGCGGCAGGCGCGAGCGCTTCACCGGCATGGTCGTAATCCCCGACGTCCGCAACGGAGAGCCGCTGTGGGCAACTGGCAGGGTCGTTGACGAAGAGGTAGAGCCTCGCTTCGACGCCCTACCCGGCAGAAAGACGATCCTCGGTCTGAACTCGCTGCCGCACCGCGCCGCGCACCTCATCGTCGCAGAAGGTGTCTTCGACTGGCTCACACTGAAGGAGTGGGGTCTGACGGCTGTGGGGCTGGCCGGCAACGGCAACATCCCCAGGCTGGTGGAGCAGCTGAACGCAACGATGGCGGAGCGCGTCATACTCGCGCTTGACGCCAACGAGGAAGGGCGGGCATTCGCCTCAAAGTTGCTGGGGCAGGACGAGGGAAACCCGCTCGACGAGCATATCCGCAACGTCACCTCGATAGACCTGCCGAAAGGCTTCGAGGACATTGGGGACATGGCGACGGCGACAAACGGCAAAGCAATGTTCCTGCAGGCTATTGCATAACGGCAAGTCACCCAAGGCACTATAGAGCAACCCCAATTTCGTGAGGGCGATGAGCCGAAACTCATCGCCCATTTCTCATGCAACTTTCAAATCTGAACCTAACAAGAGAGGGAACTCACGTGATGAAGCTCATCATTTCCATCGCCACCATCATCTTGACCGCGACCATCGGCACGGCCACAGTCGAGGCGAACGACCCGACCGAGGTGAACGACTACTACAACCACGTCGGCGCCCTGCTGCCCTGGTACAAGAATCTGTCCGGCGCGGCGACTATCACCGCTTCGGAGGCGCATACACCGAGAACGCGGTGCGTCAGGAGAGCGGCGTCATTGCCGGCAAGATCACGAAGGCACGCGGCACCCGCGTCCGCTCTGCCTCAAGCTACAGCGCGGAGCAGCTCACCGCAATCTTTGAGCAAGCCATAGACTGCGACCTGCTTGGCGACATCGACGACGAGTCGCGGGGCAGGTTCATTAATGCGGACGACGTGCTGCTGGTCACCGAGAGAATCAGGGAGCGATCCAGTTTCTTCGTCGTCACGGAGGCAAGCCACACGATGAAGTTCGGCGACGTTCACCGCGCTTGCAACCCCGCCAAAGTGATCGAGAGGGTCACTGGCGTCCGTGCTTTCGCTGTCGTGGCCGGAGTGAGAAGGGGAGGCAACCTTCCCTTAGAGCGGGTCACGGACAGCCCCGACGATTTCGTGCTGCGTGACGACGCCGATACGGCGCTCGTTCATATGGTCGAGGAGGACCTCGAGGATCCGATGACATCCCCATGCTAGCGCGGAGCGCGCACCAACACAGCCCCCTGTCGGTTGATTTCGGCAGGGGGCTTTTCTGTTTGTCAGCCATTTTGGAAGGAAAGGAAAGAGAGCGAAACGTGAAGCGAATCACACTTATCGGGATGGCCGTAATGATCGGGCTGTGGCTTTTCGGGCTGCTGACGCCCGGTGCCGACGCTATCAATACGGCGCTCCCTTCGCAGTTGCAGCGGCCGGGCGGGCTGTTCGGCATTGGCGGCAGCGAGCAGGTACTTGAGGTCGAGGGGCAGCCCGCTCTGTATGAGGACCACCGCTACCTCGTGGAGCTGGAGTCGATTCACGATGGCGATAGCGTCAGAGTGACATACGGCAAGGAGTCCATAAGAATCAGGCTTCTGGGCATCGATGCGCCGGAGATTGACCAACCGAGAGGCGACGACTCCCTCCGCCACCTCGCAGCGCTGACCGACGACACCGTTTACATCGAACCTGCCGGCTACGACGGGTTTGGGCGCATGCTTGCGGTGCTGTGGGCATCCCATAGAAGCAGGGCCAGCGTAAACGAGCACATGGTCTGGGGCGGCATGGCATACGCCTTCTTGACTGAAGACGCTGCGCTACTGGAGGCGCAGGCAGAGGCGATGATCGCGCAGCGCGGGGTATGGGGCGATGAGAACTCAGTGCATCCCGCAGACTGGAGAGCCGCGCGTCGACTGAATGCGGCTTCAAGAAACGAACAATAGAGAGCGGTTCGCAGCTCTGAAAACGAAAACCCCGGTGCGCTCCGCTGGGGCTTTCGACTTTATCAGCGCAGGAGCGGCTTTGTACAAAATCTCAAGTTTGCACAGAAATGGGCACTTGAGGTTACGGTTTGCAGAAAAATACGGACCGTCCGAGTACGGGCACAGTCTCAACCGAGTAACGGATTGAAAGAACTCGGTTATGGCGCGTGATCGGCAAGCATGACGACGCCGGAGTGCTTCACCAGCTCCGGCCTCTCAAAGCCTCGTCAGATGAAACACTGGCGCGGCAGCAGACTCCGATCACCAGCCTTTGACAAGGTGAAGCCTGCGGGCGCGATGTCCGAGCATTCGCAGGCATACTCCCCACGAGGTGAGTCTTGAAGAACGGGAGAACTACATGAAAAGGATGAACGACCCCAACAATCAACAGACGGTGCCCGTGCTGGACAACGCGGGCAGGCCGCTGATGCCCACGAAGCCATCGAGGGCCAGGCGCTGGATGCGAGACGGGAAGGCTGACAAATGTTGGGTTAAGGGCGTGTTCTGCGTGCAAATACTCGATGTGCACGCGGACGACCCGGAGGTGGAAGTCAATGGCGTGCAACTCAACATAGACCCGGGCGCGAAGGCGACAGGGATGGCCGTGGTGAGTGACGGCGGGCAGGGGCGCAAAGCACATGCGCTCATCGAGCTTCGGCACCGAGGCAGTCGTGTGAAGAAGAAGATGGACAGAAGGCATGCGTTCAGGCGCGGCAGGCGCTCAAGGCTGCGGAACAGACAGCCCAGGTTCGACAACCGCACCCGGCCTGACGGCTGGTTGCCACCCTCAATGCTCACGAGACTTGCGAATACCGAGACTTGGATACGAAGGCTTGTGGCCATTTTCCCAATCAATTTCGCCAGAGTGGAGACGGCTCGCTTCGACACGCAGCTCATGCAGGACGCCGAGATCGGCGGCAAGGAATATCAGCAGGGCGACCTGCTCGGCTGGCAGCTCAGAAGCTATGTCTTTCACCGCGACGGCAGAAAGTGCGCCTACTGCGGGGACACGAAGGCCGAACGCTACGAGACAGACCATATCGTTCCAAGAAGCAGGGGAGGCACGAACCGCGTCTCTAACCTGGTGGTCAGTTGCCAGGACTGCAACATCGCCAAGGGCAATCAGCCGGTAGAGGAGTTCCTCAGACATAAGCCCGCCCGACTTACGAAGGTACGCGGCGTCATGAGGCACATGCTTGCCGACGCAAGCCAGATGAACATTATCGTGCCGGCGCTTCTTAGAAGACTGGAAGCCATAGACATGCCCGTTTCAACGCACGATGCCTACACGACGTCCTGGACTCGCAGGAGACTGGGAGTTCCAAAAACGCATGTGAACGACGCGCTGTGCATCGGGGCGCCCGACGCTCTAGGCCGCCTGCCCGAGCGCAAGACGGTCATAAGGTCAACGGGTCGCGGGGACCGGCAGATGCTGAGGCCCTCAGACCGGCACGGCAACCCACGGGGACAGGGGTATCGCGACTACTGCGCTCTTCCTCGACAGCGACAAGGTTACACGAGATGCCCAGGACACAGGGAAAGGCGCAAGCAGCTCAGGAGTATTGCGTCCGGCGACCTCGTGCGGCTGACCCACAGACGGCACGGAGTCCTTCAACGTTATGCCACCTTGGACAAGAGGAAGAATCGAGTTGGAATACAACACGAAAGCAGGCAGGTCAGCGTAATGGCTACGGATGCCGTGCTACTAGCGCGAAATCACGGTTATCGAGTCTCAACTGAATCCAATGAATAACTGAAGGAGTTATTGTGCAGATCGGTCACGCAAGTGTCTATTTCTGTGCGAATGGCAATTCTTGTACAAAGCGCGCAGGAGCAACGAAGTGAACTACAACATCGATTACCTCAAAACATCGAACAACCCAAAGATTCTGTCAGCTCTTGAAGACGGCTTGTCGTCCGTCGAGAACAACATCCTGAAGTTCCCCATGACGTGGACGCCGTGCTACGAGGCGCTGGACCAGGACGGAAGCGAGGTCAGCGCGCTAAGCAATCGCGCCGTCCAGTATTCGGTCTGCGGCTTCCTCGACTACGTGCTCGCATCCCGCTCCTACGGGCCGGAGACGCTTATCGCAAGGCGGATGGCCGGAAGGCTGCTGGGCCTGATTGCCCACCGCTTGCTGAACTACGAGAATCCCGAGAACATCGCCGTCTTCTTCAGGGGCGGACACATCCTGCAGGAGTTTGGGGGAACCCACTGCAACATACATAAGGTCGAGGCTGAAATCGGCATAGTGGGCGTGCAGGACATCCTCCGCATGCTCATAAAGCTGCTGCCCGCCATACGCAGGCGCACGGAGGGAAGGAACCTCGTCAACGAGTTCTCCTTCAAGACTGGCACCTGGAGAAAGGGCGGCTCGAAATGACCATAGAAGGTCGCACCTCCCACTACGTGGTCTGCAAGTGCAGCCACAACTCCATAAAGTTGAACCTGCCCATCGTCGGGACTCCGGACGGCACCATTATCGCATGCACTTCGTGCTTGGCGGCTCTAGACGAGTGCTCGCCTGCGCCTGTGCAGCAGGTGATAGACGCTGGATTGCCCCTCAGCAACTAGTCCGAGGGCAGGGAGTTCAGAACGAACTGCGCCGCAGAGCAAGCGGGGCAGTCCCACATCACCGGATATTCACCTCGATAGATCAGATCGGCAACGCCGAGAAAGGAACGACCAATGTCAAACCAGAGCGACAACCTGAAGAAACATATGATCAAGGTCTCCATCAAGGGCTTTGCTGCCTTCCAGCCCGTGCTGAAGAACGGCATGTCCATGTTCAAGGTCGGGGTACAGGTCAACCCGCTCAAGCGCGACTACTATGACGTGCTGCTGTTCGGCCCTAAGGCCCGCCATGCTGCGAGGGCAGTCCGCAAGGGATCCATCGTGGAGGTCGAGGGCAGCTTTGACTACTCCATCAGGAAGGGAAAGAACGACAAGGTGAGCGCGCGGCTGGTCATCACGGCCATCGACTTCACTTTCGGAAAGCGAGGCGAGGCGCATCACGCAACGGCCGTCGTTGTCGGCGATCTTGCCACCCAGCCGCATAAGAACCGCACGATGAACGGCACCGAGGTCAGCTCCTTCGAACTGAAGGTAGTCCGCGAGGTCAGGGGGAAGACTAAGACCACCCGCATCGACGTAAGCGTGTTCGGACGCTCGGCGACAGCCTGCAACGCTTACCTCTATCGGGGAAGGTCGGTCGAGGCGAGGGGCAGGGTTCGCCTTGCCATATTCCAGGGGCGCGACGGTGTGGAGAAGGGAAACGTGGAGCTGGTCGCAGACGATGTTACCTTTCTGACGCACAAGGTCGCAGAGGCGTCGGAGAACGCGAAGGCTGCGTAGCTGCGCGGCTGCAAGTTGAAGCAAGACGGACCGCCGGTGCCTCGGTGGTCCCGGAAACGGAGTGCGGACTGTTGAAAATTGCGAGCGGCTAAATACGCCAATCCAGGTGCGGGGCGTTATCATTTAAGCCCCGATCCACCGAAATAGAGGTTATCGGAGGTCCGCATAAGGGATGAAAAGGTGCTCCCGCATATCTGGGATAATGGTTTATGGAGTCAGAACCAACCAGATACGAGGAGCACCCATTAGATGATAGCATCCGAGCGTCCTGACCGCATC
>MKWU01005659.1_pt1 | contig 13401 bp, 7 predicted proteins | sample 809101 | NCBI WGS metagenome assembly MKWU01 (sample SAMN05860141, study PRJNA318959) | sponge metagenome | host: Aplysina aerophoba | place: Slovenia: Piran, Adriatic Sea, Gulf of Piran | collected 2013-05-07 | reverse complement strand
CCCCAGAGCCGCCCGGACTGCCCCCTGCGCGCCCCAGGACGGCGTCAGCGACAGCGACAGGCCGCGGCCCGACGGGTCCGGAGCCACGCGCAGCGAGCCGCTCGCGCCCCACTCGTCGTAGCCGCCCGACTCATGCGCCGCCAGACCGTAAAGGCGCAGGTCCGAGGTCAGACCGGCGGACGGGCCCGCCCAGACGACCCCCGCGCCAGCCTCCACGCCCGACCCCGTCTGTGCGTCGCCGCCGTCATGGCGAAGGCCGACCGACAGCGACGGCTCCAGCGCCCCCGCCGCCCGCAAGCGCAAACGAACGCGACCCTTCCAGAAGCGCCCGCACACGGCTCGCATCGCCCCTCGCGGACGCCAGATTTCCCACGCCCGGTGGGCGAGCGGAACGGAGCCGCGCAGCGCATACCTGCCATCCAGATTTCCTCGTGTGGGCGAGCACTGGGCAAAGATGTTTGCGTCCGCCTCATGCCGCAGCGGCTGTATCTCGCACGATCTCCAGCACCTGCATCAACTCATCCAGTTCCGCGGGCTGGAATAGGTCATCCGGTCCGCGAGGCGTGACGTCGGTGAAGGGGGATTCATAAAGACGATCAGGGGCGACTATACCGTGCTCCGTAAGGTGGTCGACAACGAGGTTCACGAAGTCGATCTGGTTGGCCGTTAGTGACTTCCCTGCAAGGAAAGTCTCCATGCCATCCTTGGCGGCACTGCGATCCATGCCCACCAACGACCGTACGAACAATCCAAGTCCCTGGGACTCCTCCGCCGCACGTTGAAGCTCATCGGCGCTACCGAGACCGCTCTCGATGAGCATCCGCTCCAGTTCGGCGAGGTCGGTCGTGGTCAATCGTCTGGCCAATCTCAATTTTGCAATGGCAACGTGGTCCATGTGTTCGCGAAGAAACGCGCGTGCCTTGGCCAGAAACTTCCCGTAGTCCGTGCCAGGGGAAAGGCCGGGTAGGCCGATGGCGGTCTCGCCACCCAAGAGGTCCTCGAAATCGGTGTAGACCGGTTTTCGTTGCCGCTTGTCGATGAACTGGACCAGGCTCCGGAGCCGGCGACGCATGACTTCCAGCATCGGGACAGTGACATCCTGCCACCACTCGTCGGCCTGTACGTCCTGGATGAGCGCCATCTGGGCCTGCACCATCGGAATAGCGGCCTTTTCCTCGAGCAGTCCGGCAATCTGCTTGACCCGATCACACAGCCGGGCGAAGCCGGGCTCGTGTCGCAGGAGGCTGAGTTGCAAGCTCAGCACGAGCAGGTCGAACCGTTTGGCTTCCTCGTTCTCCGGGTCCAACCCCGAAGGCAGCCCGGCCACTTCGTTCGAGAGTTCAGTCAGGGCCTCTGCCGACAGTGATACCCAGAATTCGGGCTTCGAATATTTCTCGACGAGTCGCCGCTGCGGGCGCACCACGAAGTTGTCGAGATTCATCGCTGCGACTTCGCGCTGCAAGAGATCGGCGAGGGACCGGCGAACCGCGTCGTTCGTTTCTGGATCGCCGTAGGTGGATACGAGCTCCTTGAGCTCGCCCGAACCGGCTACCTCGCCATGTTGGTCCAGCGAGGCAATCAGCTCCAGCCGCGCGTTGAACAAACGCTTACCGAGCGATTCCACGACCGAGCCCTCGGTGGCCGGGATGTCCTGGCTGAAATATTCTAGGTTCTGGCAGTAGTCGAAGATATAGAATATTTCCTTGTTCTGGCCGGGACTGAACAAGTCGGGACAGAGTCGCGTACCGCGCCCCACCATCTGCCAGAATTTGGTCTTCGAGCGCACCAGCTTGAAGAAAACCAGGTTCACGACCTCGGGGATGTCGATGCCGGTGTCGAGCATGTCCACCGAAATCGCGAGGTGTGGGTCTTTCTCTTTGTTCGAGAAGCTATCGATCAGGCTCTGCGCGTATTCTGTCTTGAAGGTAATGACGCGGGCGAACTCGCCCTTATAGTGTGGATAGTTGGCGTTGAAACGCTCGGCGATGAACTCCGCATGGGCCTGGTTCTTGGCGAAAAGGATCGTCTTGCCAAGCCGATCGCCGCCCGCGACCGTGAGCCCGCGGGTCATGAGGTGCGCCAGCACCTTGTCCACGGTGTCCTCGTTGAACAACCATCTGTTCACCGCATCTGCTTCGACACGGTCGGGCACCGTACCGTCATCGTCCCATTCCAGCGCGTCCCACTGATCCTTTTCGTCTTCCGGCAGATCGTCGTAGGTGATCCCCTCGCGCTGAAACTTGAGCGGTACCGAGACGGCTTTGGGGGACACGAGGAAACCGTCGCGCACTGCCTCCTCCAGGGAGTAGGCGTCGGTCGGCACGCCATTCTCCAAGTCGAACAGACTGTATGTGTTTCGGTCCACCTCGTCCTTGGGCGTCGCCGTGAGCCCGACCAATAGCGAGTCGAAATAGTCGAAGATGGCACGGTACTTCTGGAACACGGAGCGATGCGCCTCGTCGATGACCACCAAGTCGAAGTGGCCTACCCCGAAGCGGCGCTGGCCGTCGCGGGCCTCGTCGATCAACCTCATCATGGTCGGATAGGTCGAGACGTAGACGCGCCCCTCCGTGTTCTTCTCGGTAACCAGGTTGACAGGTGAGACATCGGGCAAGTGGCGCTTGAAGGCATTGACCGCCTGATTCACCAGCGCCACCCGGTCAGCGAGGAAAAGCACGCGCTTGGCCCAGTTACAGCGCATGAGCAGGTCGGAGAGCGCGATCACCGTACGTGTCTTGCCGGCGCCCGTCGCCATTACGAGCAGCGCCTTGCGGTCGTGGTCGCGCTCGAACGACTCACCGATGCGGCGAATGGCGCGAGTCTGGTAGTAGCGCTCGACGATCTCCGAACTGATTGAGGCCTCCGCCAGCTTGTGCCGTGTCTCCCGCCGCTGGATCAGCAATTCCAGTTCCGCCTTCTTGTAGAAGCCCTGAACTCGACGTGGCGGGTAGCTGGTGTTGTCCCAGATCCAGTGCTCGTAGCCGTTCGAGTAGAAGATGATCGGTCGCTGCCCGAACTGGCGTTCCAGGCAATCGGCGTAGAGCTTCGCCTGCTGCTGCCCGACGCGGGCGTCACGCCGCGTCCGCTTGGCCTCGACGAGCCCGAGCGGCTTGCCGTCGTCGCCCCAGAGGACGTAGTCCACGAAGCCCTTGCCTTCGGCGTTGGGCATCCCGCTGACCTCGAACTCGCGGTCGCGATCATGATCCAGCGGCCAGTCGGCTTCCTTCAGCAGCAGGTCTATGAAGTAGTCGCGGGTTTCCGCCTCAGAGTAGTCGTGCGTGTCCGGTTGCGCGGCGGCCGCCTTTTTGGCGTTGGCCACCTCGGCCCGTAGGCGCTTGAGTTCCTCGTCGAGTGCGCCCTTGTCCGCGAGCAGCGTTGCGAGTTTCTCATCACGTTCCCGTAGGCCTTCCGCAAGCGCGCGCAATTGCTCTGCCGTCTGCTGTTCGGGCGCCGCGGGCCGGGGTAGTGCCGCCGGATCGAAGGCGAGTCTGGGCTCTGGGCGCCCGGCGCGGGCGTACGTCCGCGCGAACCAGTAGGCTACGTGGAAGAGTTCGCGCAGCGCCGCCAGTGCGTCAGCCTCCGGTACGGCGCGGTGGCTGTGCACCGCACGATTGCCAAGCGTGTTGATCACCCGGGCCTTGCCGAAGACCGCCTGGCCTGAGGCCTGCTTGAAGCTCGGTTCGTGGATCAGCGCCGACAGGTTGTCCTGATATGGCAGCCGAAGCGCCGCGTCATGCTTGTAGACCCAGTTTACCGCCAGCTCCAGCGTACGCCGGGCGTAGAAGCAAGCCGTGCGAGGATCCCCACGCGCGGACGCCTCGGCCCTGGCAGCGGAGTCAAACACCGCCGGCCATTCGCCTTGAAGGAAGGCAAACTGGCTCATCTCATGTCCCCCGATACACGGCGTCGGGGTTGAGTCCGTGGGCAAGGTATGGCGTGAAGCCCACGAGCAGGATCGATATCGCCACCATGTCGCGCATGTCTACCGCACGCAGCGCGGATCCCGGCGTCCCACCGTGGCGAATACCTGGGTAATCTGAGGCAAACCGGTACAGGTTTTTCATCGCTTCTTTCAGTTGCTCGTGCGGCCACGTTCCGACCTGATTACAAATCACACCCAGCGTGTTTCCAGTGACACCGGGGGCGGCGCGACCTACGGCTTCCACGAGATTCACCTGCTTCTGGATGCAGGTCTTGATGCGGCGGTCGGAGCCGTCGTAACGCAGGTCTCGTACCGCTTCCTCGAAATCCTTCATGAGCGCATTGAGGTGCGGATCCTGGCTGGTGAGCACCCGCAGGTCGCGCACGAGGCTCGCAAATACGCCGGGCACGGTTGGACACAGAATACAGGGACGTCGCAGATCATAGCGCAGACTGAACTTGTCAATAAAACCGGAGAGCAGAATGAAGTAGCGGTTCGAGAGTTCGTCGCCGCCTAGATCATCTAGTGTAGGATGCACCGCCTCTAGGAACGTCACCACCGCTCGCTCATCCGCGAGCTCGGCTACAGTTGCGTTTTCGAAAGCCTCTCGGCTTTGAACCGGATCGTCGATGACGTCGGCCAGCGCTTCGATCGATGGAGGCTCTTTGAAGGCCTTGGCGACCTCCCGGTACAATTCGCAGAAGATGTCTTCCGGAATACCCACCCCGCCTTCGCGCAGCGGTCCATCGATCAGCGGGAGCCAAACCTCCCGCCACATCTCTGACCACACGCCGACAAACTCGCTGCGCATGTCTACAGTCCTCCTCGGAAGGCTCGCTGCTCGAGAGAGGCAAAGAGGCCTTCAAGACCATCTAGAGATCGCTGAAATGGGACGGTCAATCCCTCAATCGCAGACACGCGTTCTGAGTATTTCCGCTGCATTGCTTCGGGAGGGACGGGTACAACGACACTTCGTACCAGCCCAATATTGAGGTTCTTGACTGTGGCTCCGGGTGCGCGCCGCGAAAACTCCGTGTAGAGCGCTCGTGAGCCGAGAAGACTGTAGAAGTAGTCGGGTACCACATTGGGCTTGCGAGGCGAAAGCACTAGCCATCCGTCATGAATACAGCCTGATGTTCTCATGATGTACGGCCTGCCAAAACTCATCGAGTTCGTGAGCAGGAAGTCGCCGGGTTTAACGATTCGTGACCGCTTAGCGCCTTCTGGTTTGATTTTCTTTCTTGTCGCGGTAATATACTTTGATCCCTCGGGGGCATCGCCGATCATTATCCAGTTAACCCCGTCCTGGTTCTCAGTGATGTAATCGTCGATGGGGCGAGGCGATCCACCGCGGGAAATCGCAAACAAGTCATCAAGTGTACTTGTAGACCACCCCGCCGGATTCAGGGCAGGATCCCCGAACATTTCGAGGAAGATAGATTGAGTGAGGGTGTCGAGTTGGGCGAGGGCAGCTCTGCGGTTAGCCCGTAGCGCGTCCGCTTTGTCCAGGATCTCCGCAATCCGGCGCTGCATGTGGAGCGATGGGATCGGGATTTGGATCTCGTCGAGATGCTCATTGCGAAGGTTGTTGATGTTTATACCCGCTGCTAGTGCGGACACTCTTTGGCGGTACTGCTGAGTACGGAAAAAGTGCGCAAAGTAAGCCGGGTCAACATCTGGGCCGGGTCGCAAGACCTTACAAAATGCGCCGAAGCCGCCGTCGTAATCGTCTATAGCTCGGGCTGCTTTGCCGACAACATCGAGGCTCCCGCTCGAAGCGGCGATCACGACGTCGTTTCGCCGGATCTTCTGCTTTGCTGAGATGCGCTCCGCTGGCACGTACACTAAGTCTTCGAAGGTCAGGCCGTCTTCCGTAATGTTTCCTGCTCGAAGTACAGGCAGGTACCCAGGACGAGGCGTGGAGGAGGCGTCACTTTTCCTATAGCTGACGCCCCGCAACTGTTCCGCCAGCTCGCGGACCCGAACAACGTCACTCATCCAAGCATGGCCTCCAGCTCTTTCATGCCTCGTTGGATCTCCTGCTCCAGCGTTGCCAGTTCAGCGAGAATCTCCTTCGGCGGCTGGTGCTCGATTTCCTTGTGCACGACCTCCTTGTAGCGATTAAGCGAGAGGTCGTACCCTTGGGCGACGATGTCGTCCTTCGGTACGCAAAAGCTCTGGGCGGTGCGTGGTCGCTCACGCTCCGGGCCGGCGCGCTGGGCCCAGCGTATCAGCACATCTGGTAGGTTGTTCTTGGTGTGCTCGTCCTCCACCAGTGCCAACGGTGGCGCCGGGCCGAGCTTGTTCTCGGACAGAAGTGGCGTGCGCTTATCGTCAAGACTCAAGCCGTCGGCCGTAACGTCATAGAACCAGACGTAGTCGGTGCCGCCGGAGTTGGTCTTGGTGAAGAGGAGGATCGCGGTGGAGACACCCGCGTACGGCCTGAACGTGCCGCCGGGCAGTGACACCACGGCGTCGAGCTTCTGGTCCTCCAACAGGGTGCGGCGAAGCTCCTTGTGCGCTTTGCTAGATCCGAACAGCACGCCATCGGGGACGATCACCGCCGCGCGCCCACCTGGCTTCATGAGACGCAGGAAGAGCGCGAGGAACAGCAACTCGGTCTTCTTGGTCTTGACAATTTGCAGCAGGTCCTTGGCGGTGTTCTCGTAGTCGAGGCTGCCGGCGAAGGGCGGATTGGCCAGCACCAGCGTGTATTTCTCCTCCTCACCGGCGTGGTCCTGAGCCAGCGAGTCACGGTAGCGGATGTCCGGGTTCTCCACGCCGTGCAGCAGCATGTTCATACTGCCGATGCGCAGCATCGTGTTGTCGAAGTCGAAGCCGTGGAACAGGCCGTGGTGGAAGTGCTCGCGTAGACTCGCCTCGTGCAGCAGCTTCGGGTGGTGCTCGCGCAGAAACTCGCCGGTCGCGACCAGGAATCCCGCGGTACCGCACGCCGGGTCGCAGATGACGTCGGCGGGCTGTGGCTCAGTCAGCTCCACCATCAGCCGAATGATGTGACGGGGTGTGCGGAACTGCCCGTTCTGTCCGGCGGTGGCGATCTTGCCGAGCATGTATTCATAGACGTCGCCCTTGGTGTCGCGTTCCTCCATCGGCACCTTGTCGAGGAGGTCCACAACCTTGGCCAGCAACGCCGGGGTCGGAATGGTGAAGCGCGCGTCCTTCATGTGAAGCGCGTAGGTGGAGTCGGCATTGCCGAGTTGCCCAACCAGGTCAGTACGCAGATAGGGGAAGACGTGTTCGGCCACGACCGTGAACATCTCGCCCGGGCTGAAGTGCTTGAAACGCGACCAGCGGAAGTCCTCGTAGGACCGGCCATTCATGTCCTTGCCTTCCGGAAAGACCCGCCGCTCCATCGGCTTCTTGAGCCGATTGGCCTTGTTTTGCTCCAGCGTATGCATGTCGTCGAGCCGACGGAGGAACAGCAGGTAAGTGATCTGCTCCATCACCTCCAACGGGTTCGAGATGCCGCCGGACCAGAACGAATCCCAGATTTGGTCGATTTGGTTCTTGATGTTGCCCGTGATCATTCAGTGGAAGCCCCCAATTTGGATTCGTCGCGCGATGGCCGATCATTCTCGGATGATATTGCGACGTAGGGCGACACGTCGCGGGCAACATCCCGGGTCGCGACCAGGTCGCCGGCAGCCTTCCACCGATCGGGTCGCCACGTCGTCGACATCAATCCATCGCCCGACTGCTATGGTGTACTGGACCTGCTGCTGGCCGAAGCAGGGTTCGGCTGCAACGAACGAGTTCATTATGGCGGGAGCCGGGAGCGGCCGCCAGTCACAGCGACCGTAAACGTCCCGTCTAAGTGGCTCGCTTGCGGAGAGGTTCCGCAGGTGATCGGCAACAGGCGCCCAGACACTGGCGCTGACGCGCAGCTCACCGTATTGGCTCCGGTCCGGAACGGATGACGGCCGGAAGGCTAAGAATACGGCCGCTCGCCGTTGCGTTGTCTTTCGGGCGCGACGGTCCCGGAGTTCCACCGCAGGCCCGGCCGCTGGTGCTGGATACCGGGGAACAGCGCGGCCTCTCTCGTGACATGGCTGCTGTTCTCCGCGATATGCGTTCCGTGGGCGAGGCGTCCTTGAAGCTCGCTGACGACATGCGCACCCTGCTGGAAATGCGCCTCAAGGCGATGGATCGCGACGGCCGGCGCGAGCAAGCAGTCGAGTTGTTGCACCGAGTGCTTGGCGACGAGCGTTCCGCAGTGGTCGCAGCAGCGGTTTTGCCGGAGACGGAGGAAGTATCGAAATCACCGGACACGCCGGCAGGATCAGGGTCCGATGAAGGTCCTGACCGAACAGCTCAACCGCAACCCGATCTGTTCGACGGGAGCGTAGGCGACTTGACCAATGACGTTTGACATCGTGATCGCCGATACGCGAAAAGGATCAATACTCCCATTGGCGTCCGACCCGCGCGCCGAACGAAGAACTGCGGGCGCAACTTGAACCGATGTTCCCCAGTTTCACACTACAAACCGCTCGCCCGCGTGGACGCCACCAAGCCTGGAGGAAATCGTGGCCTCGTTTGGAGTCACCTATTTGTCGAAAGAGGCACTGCGCGATGCGCGTCGTTTCATGCACGCCGAGCAAGCGGGAGTCCGTGACGAGGTCGGCTTCCTCATCATTCACCAGCGTTATGCCGATCGGTTCTTCCCGGGCACTTCGGTGCTTCATACGCGGCTCAGATATGTCCTGTTCATCCCATGGATTTATGCCGATGTACGCAATTCGCGCCGACAGCGCCGGGATCCAGCCGACGCAATCGCAAGGGGCGAGCACAAGCTGACCAAACGACTTCTCGGCCAGCACGGCGTAATTGGCGGGCGCGTCTTTCCCAAGTCATTGGAGCAGCCGCCGAGCTACGTCTATTGGACGGCGCTCCAGGCTTGGGGCCTGCTACGCCAACGCGACGTTCGCGGGACCTGGTCGCGCAACCGCGTCGAGGAGCTGCTTGCTACACCCTCCACCGGAAAGCTGTCTGACGATGACGGCCTGCCAATCGACCAGACCGACTGGCCCTTTGCCGGATACCCTAGCCCACCCAAGAACTGGAGCAGCAACAAGACGCTGTCTTTCAACCTCAGGAAACGCGAACGCGCCTATCTTGCCCGCCAACTCCGCCATGTCGACTCGCCGGTATCGTCAGGCGAACCATCGCTGCTCGCTTTGTTGGTCGGGAAGCCGCTCGACGCCGCAGACTATGCCTGGAGTCCCGAAATCGCCGATATGGCCCGGCACGAGCAGGCCGCGCTGGTGCGAGCGGGCCAAGCGGCAGCGCTTGCCGCGATTGGCAGGGCCATCTACGCGGCCCAGGTTGAAACGCTGAAGGGCCAGCTTGATCGCCGCGAGTGCTCTGATCTCCAACGAAACGCACTCGCCGGCGTTGTCGCCAAGTGGCGTGCCGAAGCAGCGGAACTCGATTGGCCAAGTTTTATAGCAGACATGGACACCCTTCCGCCCAGGGTCTCCGAGGCCCTGCAAGAGACTCTCTGCTGGGTTCGACGCGGAAAGAAGGATCCGATGATTATAGAGCCGGCCTATCGCCACTCCGAAGAGGCGCGTAAGGGCCGCCGTGCGCGATTGTCGCGGACCCAGGACGGACGCGATCGCCGCACCGAATGGGATAATGAGAAGCATGGCGCTGCCGAGCCTCTCCACTATCGCTGGGGAAATGTGAAGCGCCTGCTTCGAGACCTGGAAGGCGTGCGCTGAGTGTCGAACGGATTTCCCGGTCAGCCCTATCTCGACCAACTTCGGCCCGAGCGCGGCTGGAGCGTGCGTGTCGCTTTGCTGACCACCTACTCTGCCGATTTGATTGCCATCGGTGCGACCTTGCTTGCAATGACCGGCCGCAACAGCGAGGCGGGCAGCGGGAATGCGGCGGACTTTGCCGAGAGCGTGGAGCGTATGCGTGATCGCCTGCGAGTGATCGTGCAGCGAGGCCGGCTGCAACGGCCCGCGACGCTGCCTAGTATCGCCGGCGTACTGGATCAGTTCGTCATGCAACAGGACTACGACGAGAGCCAACAAAGCTGGCATCCCAAGCTTGCTCTCGTCGGCTATGAAGGCCCCTCGGGTGAAAGGAGTTGGCGGCTCTGGATCGGAAGCCGAAACCTCACCCGCAGCCGTGATCTCGACCTCGGACTGGTGATCGACGGTGAATCACGGCGCCGCAAGGGCGCGCGCCCGCTCGCCGACATCGCCGAAATAGGCCGCCAGTTGGCGGAACTCGCTCAGCTTCCGAAGTTTCCCGCCGATGCAGTTGCTGGTGAGCTTTCCGGCATTGTATGGCGGGCGCCCGACGACGTCCGGATCGAGAGCTTGGAATTGCGCCAAGCCGGATCGACGCCAGCCACGCCGCGGCCAGATGAGCCAGTGGAACAGTTTGTCGTTCTAAGCCCCTTTCTTGACAATACCTATGTGAAAAAAATGGCGGACTGGGGCAACGCTGAAACCAAGCGGACCCTGGTGACGACGCTGCCCGCTGTCCGGGGACTGAGCACCTCCGCGAAGCGCGCTCTTCAACCCTTCCGGCTCCTATCGCTGGCGCCGCCCCTCATAGAGACCGATGAGTCCCCGTCCGTGTCTGACGAAGACGCGACATTTGGCCCAGCCATCGCGCACAATGACGCTACGGCCAATGACGGCGAGATGGAAATTCCGCCGGTCAGCCTCCACGCAAAGCTGTTCGCGTTTTGGCAGAAGAACCGTCTTCACATCGTGACCGGCAGTGCGAATGCGACCGACCGTGCTTGGTCGGGCCGAAATGCCGAGGCAATCGTTCGATTTTCGGGCGGTCCGGGGATCACCAAAGGCATCGATGCGCTGGTCGGCTCGTCGATGTTGATCCCCCGAGAGCTGTTGGACGAAGAAACGGCGGCGGTCGAGGAAGATCCGGCCGAACTGCTGAATGAATGCCGTCGCCACTTGGCGGCACACTGGGTTCCAACAATCCAACGCTCGTGTGAGCGGTTTGTGCTGTGCGCCGATGCTCCGCCGCCGCTCGGCAAACGTGGAATTCACCTTGAAGCCGGACTCGCAACCTCCTCCTTGCACGACTGGCCCGATCAGGCCCATGCGCTGGCTCTGGGCGACATCCCGCTTGGCCTTCAGACCGATCTCCTCCAAATGCGACTTTCTCTCGCCGGCGAAAGCTGCGGCTGGCTGCAACGCGTATCGGTTGCTCCACCCATTGCGGCCGAGCGAGACTGTGCGGCCATCGCGCGGTTCCTCGGACCCCGCGGCTTTTATGCGTGGATGCGCGCCATGCTCGTCGGCGATGTCGATCCGCCTGATATCGGGCCTTGGGAGGAGCACGGCGGCGAAGCGCCCGGGTCGGTTCATAGCCAACTCGGGCTGGATACGCTGACGCTTGAGGATATCCTCACCGCTTGGGCTCGGGATCCCGCATCGTTCCATCGGACCGATGCGCGATTCAAGGCCTATGTAGCTGCAATCCTCCAGCACCATCACTCGCTTGGCGATACGGACCGAAGGGCGCTTGAGACGCTCCAGATGGTCTGGCACGCCGCACGCGATGCGTTGATGGAGGGGACGCGACGATGAAGCCGTTCCCATTTCAGCAGGCGACGATTGACGCGGCCGTCGTTAGCCTCGAGGGGAGGGAACGCAGGCGGTTCCTTGTCGCGGATGAAGTCGGGCTGGGCAAAACAGTGGTCGCGCGCGAGGTCATCCGCAAGCTCTCCGAGGGCGGCTCAAAGCGATTTACCGTCTACTACGTCACGAGCAACACAAAGGTCTCGGACCAAAATGCCAAGAGGTTGGTCGACTTCCTCGGTTCTGCGTCAAAGTCGGCGGTATCGCGCGTCGACAGGCTGGGGCTTATTCCATTGGAAAAGCCGGCCAAAGCACTGCGTCTTCATCCGCTCGCGCCAATCACGTCTTTCACACCGCCCGCTGCACGGCCTCAGACTGGCAAGGCGGGTGAACGGGCATTTATCTCGTGGCTGCTGGAACGCTGCTATCCGGGAATTCTCAAAGCGCTTCCCAAGGGCCTGCTACAGCAGCGCGCCAAGTCGGGTTGGCAAGTCGCCATCGATCGCGCCAAACCCCTGGCGAAGAGCCTCCCGAAGAGCTTCGTAAAGGCCTATCGGAGAAAGCTCGTCTCGACATTCGGGTACGACGCACACAGGCGTATCGTCGAAGCAGCCAAGCAACGCAGCGGGTGGCTCAAGGTTCTTGCGCGTCTACGCCGATCCCTCGCTGAAGCATGCCTTGCGGCGCGCCCGCCCGATCTCGTCATCTTCGACGAGTTCCAGCGCTACCGTGATCTGCTTGCGCCGGGAGACGAAGACCGACTGGGCCGAGCACTGCTTGAAGGCGAAAATGGTCGCCGGCCTGCGATATTGCTCTTGTCAGCGACGCCTTATCGTTTGTTCAGCGAGACTTGGGAGACTACAGCCGGTAGACAGCCCCATAAGGAACTGTTCGGCATCGTCGAATTCCTCGGAGGCGGAGCGGTACGAAGCGACACCGAGGCACTGTTTCATCGCTTCGGCGCAATTCTGCGCCGCATCGCCGACACTCCCGACCAACCCCTTGAAAGTTCGCTCGTCGACACGGCGAGAGAGGTGCGCGGTCAGATCGAGGCGAAGCTTCGGCCGCTGATTGCCCGCACCGAGCGTCACGGGGCAAGTGATGCCGGTGGATCGGGAACTCTTCTCCCTGCCCACAGCCTTGCACCGGTTGACCTGCGCGTTTTCCGGCACTTCGCCAACGCGGTGGCGCCGAGGTTTCGTACTTCGACTGTTCCCTACTGGCTCTCGGTTCCGCTTCCCGCCCAATCGTTGGGCCAGCGGTACAAGATTTCGAGAAACGTTCAATTCAAGACCGAGCGCTCCGTACCCACACTTAAGAAAGTGCGCCGCGCACGAACCCTGAAGGACGGATGGGGCTGCTCCAAGTTGCGGGCGCTACTCGAAGTATTACCGGTGAACCAACTCGCTCTCCCTTGGGTGGCGCCCTCGCTGGCGTGGTGGCCGCTAGGCGGCGCCTGGCGCAACGCGCCGTCGCCGAAGCTATTGTTGTTCAGCCGCTTCCGAGCGACGCCGCAGAGCGTTGCGGGATTGATGAGTCTCGAGGTCGAAAACCGCTATGCCCAGACCAATGGCGATTCCTACGACAAGGCATGGAAGCGGCGAAAGCTCCAAGCCAAGGCGAGCCAAGGGGCAACACTCGCGCTATTCCACCCTTCGAAGTTCCTGATCGAGACGACTGACCCGTTGAAGGGTCGCCACGCGACGCAAGCACAGGCGCGTGCTACGGTTAAACGCCAGCTAGTCACTCGATTGAAGCAGCTCGGCATCGCGGTAAAGCCACCTCGAAAGTCCGACTCCGCCCGTCGAAAACCAGTTTGGAAGGTACTCGCCGCGATCGAGAAGACGGACGGCACATTCGAGCGCAATCAGGCGGCCTGGGAATCCGTTT
>MKWU01005658.1_pt1 | contig 13403 bp, 14 predicted proteins | sample 809101 | NCBI WGS metagenome assembly MKWU01 (sample SAMN05860141, study PRJNA318959) | sponge metagenome | host: Aplysina aerophoba | place: Slovenia: Piran, Adriatic Sea, Gulf of Piran | collected 2013-05-07 | reverse complement strand
GCGGTCAACGACTTCACGCAGTGTCATCGAGCAGCTCCTTGAGGCAGATGTCGGCGACCGGGCGAAGCGAGGCGAGATCGACTTTTGCATAGGTGGCCGTCGCGCTGGGGCTGGAATGGCCGAGAAATGTCAATCGGCTTTCAATAATGACCCCCTATCGGCGTGCAAAATTGACCCCCCTGAGAGGCACGGTGGAGGTTGTCCCGGTAGTCAATAGGGGGGACCCGCGCGGCTTCGTGTAGCGTCTCACGCTACGCGGAGCGAAGCCGCGTGGGGGGTCCCTGTTGACCCACCGGGGCAACCGGGCCGCAGGGGAGGCCGGCGGCGGGTCAGGAGCGGTTCTTGAAGCGCCAGCTCTCGTTGCCGGTCTCGATGATCTCGCAATGGTGGGTGAGACGATCGAGCAACGCCGTGGTCATCTTGGGATCGCCGAAGACGGACGGCCACTCGCCGAAGGCGAGGTTGGTGGTGATGACGATCGAGGTTCGCTCGTAGAGCCGGCTCATGAGGTGGAAGAGGAGCTGTCCGCCGGCTTGGGCGAAGGGCAGGTAGCCGAGTTCGTCGAGGATGACGAAGTCGCGTCGGACGAGCTGGTCTGCGGTGCGGCCCTGGCGCCCGGCACGGAGTTCGGCCTCGAGGTGGTTGACCAGGTCGACGACGTTGTAGCAGCGGCCACGGGCGCCCTTGCGGATGCAGGAGCGCGCGACGGCGACGGCGAGATGGGTCTTGCCGGTGCCGGTGCCGCCGACCAGGACGATGTTGCGCTGGCCCTCGAGGAAGCCGCCGCCGGCGAGCTCCTGGATCAGGGGCTCGTTGACCGGCGAGCCGGCGAAGTCGAAGTCGGCCAGCTCCTTGGCCGTGGGCAGCTTGGCGGACGCCATCTGGTACTTGATCGAGCGTGCCCTCTTGTCGGCGATCTCGACCTGCAGCAGCGTACCGATGATCTGCTGCACCGGATGACGGCGCTTGAGCCCGTCGGCGAGGATGTCGTCATAGGCGGCGCGCATGCCTGCGAGCTTCAGCTGGGTCATCATCTCCAGCACATCATGACGCTCCATGACCGGCCTCCCTCAGGCTGTCGTAGCGCTGACAGTCGGCCACCGGCTGGTGGCGAAGCTGCAGGCCCTCGGGCGTCGGGATGATTGCCGGCGGTGCCGGCTGGCGCTGCCGGGCGAGGATGTTGAGCACGACGTCGGCGCTGCAGGCGCCGCAGGCGAGCGCCTCGGCGCAGGCCGCCTCGACCGCCTCCAGCCCGTCCTCCAGCACCGCCGCGAGGATCTTGACGAACTGCCGGTCGCCGTCGTCGTGGCCGGCGAGCCGGGTTCGCAGGCGGCCCAGCGCGTTGGGCAACTGCCAGTCCTTGAAGGGTGCGCCGTTCCTCAGTGCGCCGGGCTTCCTCGTCAGGATCGGCACGTAATGCCACGGATCGTAGACGAACCGACCGCGCCCGAAGCTCCGGGGATGCTCGGCGACGATCTCGCCGTCCTGGCGGATGACGATCCGCTCGGCATAGGCCCGCACGTCCACCGGCCGTCCCACCGCGCGGGCAGAGACGCTGTACTGGTTGTTGTCGAAGCGCACCAGGCAGGTCTTCGAGACTGACACCTCGCTGGCATGGAAGCCGTCGAAGGGACCGCGGTATGCCATCAGGAAGGGCCGCTCCTCCTCGAATACCTGCCACACCGTCTTGCCCTCGATCGTCGGATGCGGCTGCTTCCTGGCCTCCTCGATGCACCGATCCATCAGCCACTCGTTGATCTCGGTGTAGGAGCGGCCCCGCGGGCTGCGCGCGAACAGACGCCCGCGAAGGTCTCCCACCTGCTTCTCAACCTGCCCCTTCTCCCAGCCCGCCCCTGGCGTGCACGCCACTGGCTCCACCAGATGGTGCGAGCACATCTCCTGGAAGCGGCGGTTGTAGGCCCGCTCCTTGCCGACGAAGATCGTGTTCACCGCCGTCTTCATGTTGTCGTAGATGCCCCGCCGGCAGACCCCGCCGAAGAAGCGGAAGGCACGCTCGTGCGCCTCAAAGACCATCTCCTGGCTCTCGCGGGGAAAGATCTGCACCAGATACATGCGGCTGTGGCACAGCCGCATGTGCGCCGCCTTCACCTTGGTCGTCGCTCCCGCCAGACGCGCATACTCGTGGCTCCAGTCGAACTGGTAGGCCTCGCCCGGATCGAAGATCAGCGGCACATAGGCCTGCGACGGCGATAACAGACGGCGTCGGCGCCGCCACGCCCTGGCGTAGCGCCGGACCGCGTCATAGCCGCCCTTGTAGCCCAGCTCGCCAAGGTCCTCATGGATCTGCAGCAGGGACAGGCGATCCCGGCGCTTCTTCTTCTCGTTGGCCTCCAGCTGGCGCTCAAGCTCTGCCACCCACGGCCCAAGCTTCGGCATCGGCTGGATCTTGCGCTCATAGGTGTGCGAGGTCGCATCGCCCCGAACCACCTTGCGTATCGTGTTCTTCGAAACCCTCAAATCCCGCGCCAGCTTCTTGATCGGAACGCCCTTCACCAGATGATCCCGACGGATCCGCGCTATCGTCTCCACAACCAGCATCTCCCCCCACCCCGTCCGTCCAACGACAGGGCGTGTTCATGGACACAATCCATGGGGGGTCAATTTTGGACGCCGATCACCCCCAACAGGGGGTCAATCTTCCACGCTTAACAACACCTCGCTCCACCGACGGCGACGGCGGCGAACCCGACCGTCGCTCCCGGCGCCCGACTGCTCCGCTTCGTCCGACATCCGCGCAAGTGTCCACTTATCCTTAGTGGACACTTACAGCGCGCCCACCCTCGAGCGCGAAATCTCCCCGATCCCCGGCAAAAGCGACAGGCGGCCTACGCCGGAGGCTTACCATCAATTGCGGGTTGCGCCGAAAACGCCCTGGAGATTGGCACGTTCGAACTTGCCGGCCGCTCCCTGATGATTGGTCCCGTAAAACGCCGCCTCTATCGTGGGTCGGCTCTGCGCATCGCGGAACGAACCTGCTGTCATTTGCAGATCCTGCCACGAGAGATCGCCGTGCCCCCTATTGAAATCCGTGAAATCCACATCGACGGTCGCATTGGAGAAGTCGACTTCCAACCGGGCGCTGCCGCTCACCGGCAAGTGACCTTCGACACCCGTTTCGAATGCTCGTACGCCCCCGAGCCAAACGGCCACTCCAGATACCGGATTGTTCCCGCTTCGCGCTCCGGAAACTCGCATGGTCGGCGTCCCATAAGAGGTGGTGTTTCCCAATGCCGTAATCTCTTGGTCAATAACCGCCGTAAACACGTTCGCCCCGAACTGCCGGCCCCAGAATCCCCAGTCGTCGTAAGCGTAAATCGATCTCGTTCCGGCGGCGTCACTATAGTCGCCCGCAAATGAGCTGGTCCCGGTTTCCTGCAGCGTGACAGTATCCGGGACAGCCCGGGCACCGAAGCTGCCCCGCACAGTCGTCTCGGAGTGAGAAAAGACCCCCGCCGCCTCCTCATGACCGGGGCCGAGAAACGCGCCTCTCAGCCATCCATTGTCATTGCTGCCCCGGAGAGTCCCATCGGCTCTCGGTTCAAGCTCCCTGAAGCTCATGTCAGGAAGGGCCCGTTGGCCGTTTCGGCTCGCAACATCGGAAAAAGCAACGTCCACGCGGTTGGTCGCCAAGTAGAAGTCGACGGTTGCAACTCCCTCCACGAACGGGTCATCCAGACCGTCGTGCCGGCCTTGGTATCCGAGCATGAGGCCAGACCAATGCGCGCGAGCGTCCGGAGGCTGGCTCGACATTGTCCCCTGGGCGCCGCTCCACCGGCGAAAGAGCCCCCCGGGCGTGGCGATCGAGTCCATCCATCCATCGCTGTACTTTTCGAAGCCCACCCCAAACGCACCGTGTTCCATGAACCCAAAGTAACTGTCGACAACGTGACGGCCCTGGCGACCGTCGGTGGTTGCCTCCGTCTGCCGTTCGACCTGCAAGAAGTCGTGGTCCGCAACCAGTATCGCCGTATCGCGCCGTTCCCAGCCGGTGGTGGCGGCAAGGACAGCTTCTCGCGACGCCGCCCTCCAACCACTCCACGAGTCCGACCTGAATTCATTCGTTTCGCAGGAAGACCCTGCCACACATCTGTAGTCGGTCCACCCGTCATGGGTCGGATCGGAAGCGCCACTCTGATAGGTCCGGCCGGTCAAGTAAGAGGCAGCGTCAATCAGCTCCTCGCGGTCGGGACGGTCGTCGTGTGCGGCGCCGAAGCTTGCCAGGAGACCGGCCCGCGGGTCGTGGAGCGTTCCCGCCACGTCCTCGTGCCCGGGTCCGTAGAAATCCGCCGAGAGAGTCGAGAGAGGCTCCGTTCCGCGGATTGAATTGTCCGCGATGGCAAGCGGATAGTACAGGGCGCCGCCGGCAAAGGTCTTGGGCGTTCCGTCGGAATGGACTTCGAGCGAGGTGAAGCTCGCCGTGCCATCCAGGCTGTCGAGATCGATGGCCAGCTTGGCGTCTCCGGTAACCGGCGGCAACCAGTCCACATCGATCGCGGCGCCGATCAACCCGCCAACATAGCTGACTTTCCCCATGGACCCGGCCATCGGGTACGACATGCCGAGGTCGCCCGTACTTCGGTAGCCGAACGCGTCGGCTCCCACCTGCAGAAGATCGGTAACGTCGAGTGTCCGCCAACGATTGGCCGCGCCGTCGTAGTGCGGTTGGGGATCCGCGAGCGTCATGCGCAAGTCTCGTGAGACCGCGAGAGTAAACGCGGCGTAGTCGGTCCAGCCCGCAAGGCCGTAGGTCTCAGGTCTGTCCGTTTCTTCCGCAATGGTCATCCCGAGATCGGCGAGGAAGGCGAAGTCGATTGCTTGCGGAAGATACGCGGTCAGCGCTTCTTCAAAGCCGCAATAGGCCATAAGCGACGCGCACACGCCGCTGTGGGCGAAATCGAATTCCATCGCCTCCGGATCCCGCTCGCCATTCACCCAGTCATGCGTATTGGCGGCATCCTGGAACGGAGCAGGACCGCCGCGGAGAGCCATTACGTTCGGCCCGGTCCATGTCCCTGCCTCGGTGTCGGTGTAGGGCGCGTAGCGCTCCGTGGTTGCGCCGCCCTGCCAGGCTCCCAGCACATGACCCATCTCGTGGGCAAGTGTTCTGAACAGTGCCGACTTGCCGTTCCCGTGAAGCTGTTCCTGAAGATAGTCACTGTCTATCTCTAGCGGTGCGTAACGGGGTTCCCACAGGTCTCCCGGCGGTTGACTGCCAGGTTGCGCCCAGCCGGCAACATTTTCGGGAAGGTCGGCGTCCCGGAGTTCGATCTGAAGGCCGGTGCTGACCTCGCCACCGGGCCCGACGTAGACCTGCGTATCGGGGTCGGTTCCGTTGATACGCCAGCCCTTGAATTCGCCTGCTCGCCGTTCCCACGGTGACCATGTGTCCGCAATGCGATGGCTCCACGCCTTGCCGGCCCGTTCTACCAGCGCGAGGAAAGCGGGATCGTTGCGCACCTGCCAACTTGCCTGCGAAAGGTCGAACTCGATCGAGAGCGTGTCGGCCGCCCCGCCGGTCCAACGCCCGTAAGTCACGCTGCGGCGTGCCCCGAGGACGCGCACCTCGTCGCCTTCCCGAAGATCGGGGGCCATCACCGCCTTGTCGTTCGTCCGTGCTGCCGCTTGAAGACGCCTAAGATCAGCCGCATCGTCCCCGTCGGAGGGCTCGTTCAGGGAAAGACCCGCCACGACTCGGTGTGTCTGCCGATGCCCCCAGTGATCGAGAAGATCGGCTGCACTGGGGTTGTTGCGCGGGCGCTCGGCCAGACGCACACCACTTGCCTCCGTGCCGGGGACGTCGGAAGACTCCGATGACGAACGGCCGCCCTGCGGCTCACCGCCATTTTCGGATTGTCCGACTACGCTCTCGGTCAATTCCTTTGCCGTCGACGCGCCCGACCAGACATCGCCGGTCTGGTCGGGCGCGTCGACGGTGGTGGTTGTACCGCTACCGGTGGGTGGTGAACTCTCCCCCTCGCTGCCATCGTCGTCGGCGAAGGCGTTCTTGGCGTGAGCAAGCTTCGGGCCCTCTCCGCCACCCGGGAGCAGACCTGCTCCCGTCCCCTGGCATGCGGCCAGAAAGAGCAGCGCAGCGACGACGAAGGGAAGGGGAAGGAGCCACGCGAGAGGCCGTGCAGCCCGCGTGAGCCGGGTGTTGGGAGGCGCTCGCAGGCTCTTTCCGCCTGTGAGCGGCCGCACGCCGCTCCCGCGCTCCACGTTCGGCACCGCGGCTTCGGCGACACCGGCTCGGCACGCATGGGCAACAGGCGGCCGCTTCATCGCCGCTTTCAGACCCACAATTCATCTCCCTGCTTCAAGCCCTTAGCAGACCATTGCGATCTTGCATATGAGCACGGGGCAGATGCGTGCAGAAATGTGTCGTCAAGCGCAACGCTTTGACCTTTCAGATCCCGCTGGATCAATGACTTGTTACGCCGACCGGCGTCGAACCCGCGCGTCGGGCAACAGCCCCGAACGCCACATGACGACGGGCCCTGCAGTAGCAAGGGCCCGTTTGTCGCGCTTGGCCGGCGCAACACGGCCGGTCCTATCCGAATGCCGGCCCTTCGACTTGTACCCCGTCGGCACCTCGCCAACGCCCATGTAAGCGCCCTGGCACCGAAACACGGTGCCATGAGCTTGAGGAAAGCCCCTTCCGTGCAGACGCCCGGCACACCGGGCCCCACTCCAACGGAAGGCGCTTCCATGTTCCACGACTTCGACGCCCCCGAGCACGTCACGCCGCGCGACCATCCAGCGCTCGGCACCACCGCCGAACTGCTCTTGGAACTCGGGCTCAGCGGCCGTGCGATCCGCGAAATCCTGCCCGACACCCCTCCCGCCGGCGCACGCTTCGAGCTCGAAGAGTTTGAGTAGAGCCGGTTACGGATGAACCGAATGACGATCGGGCCACCCGGTCCGGTCGTCCGGTTCCCAATCCAGGTCAACATCCAGACAACGAAGGAGCCATCCCATGGCTTTCGGAATGAACAAGGTCCTCCTGATCGGTCGCCTCGGCGCCGCCGCCGCGATCTCCCACCTCGCCACCGGCACCAAGGTCGCGAATATCTCGATTGCCACCGACGAAAGCTACTACGACAAGAACCGGGGCGAGCGCGTCCGGAAAGCCGAGTGGCACCGCGTCACCACCTTCCAGGACGGTCTCGTCGACATCCTCGAGAAGAAGGCGGTCAAGGGCCGTCTCGTCCAGGTCGAGGGCAAGCTCCAGACCCGGAAGTGGCAGGACCAGGACGGCAACAACCGCTACTCCACCGAGATCCTCGTCGTCCCGAACGGACGCATCCAGTTCATGGACAAGGACGACGACTTCGGCATCAACCGCGAGCCGGTGGCAACTCCCCCCGTCACGGCCCCGGCCGACCTCGACGACGACATCCCGTTCTGAGGATGTCGCGCCTCCCTTTCTTCCTCCCCAATCGGGCCGCCGCACACCAGCGGCGGCCCCTTTTTTTGCCATCCTCTCCCGGTCCCGCCCCACTTCCCCCTGCAGCACCGCCTCAGGCCTGAAGAGCTTTCGTCCGGACAAGACACGCTCCCCGAGGAGACAGCCACGAACTATCAACCAACCTTGACTAGCGCCAGCCGGCGCACCAACCTGCCGTCATGAACTGGCGCGTCGAGCACGCCCTCGAATTCGCGCCGGAATTCGAAACCCTTCCGAACGCGGTCAAGTTGTCCATCGCCGCATTGACAGAGATTCTTTAGAAGCGCGGGCCCCATGTCGGACGCCCTCATGTCGACACGCTAAACGGCTCCCGCCATCCCAACATGAAGGAGATGCGTTTCACCGCCGCCGACGGCACATGGCGCGTGGCCTTCGACCCAGCGCGCAACGCCATCCTTCTCGTCGCCGCCGACAAGTCCGGGCTCTCGAGCAAGCGCTTCTATCGCAGCCTCATTCAAAGGGCCGACCGCCGTTTCGATCTGCACCTTGCGCGCCTCGCCACCAGGGAACCATGCTGATGCACAACACTCTCCAGGAATACATCGACAACCCCGACGAAACCGACCGCGAAGAAGTCGACCGACTAAAGGCCCAATTTCAGGCCAACGAGGAAGCTTACCGCCGCAGCCACGCCGCACCCGACCCGCGCGGCACCACGCGCGGCGCACCCGCCGCCGCTTCCAGCGTCCCATTGACCGCGAGTTCCCCGAGGCGCCGCTGATCCATCCCGCTCCTGCGGCCGCCACGAGCATCGCCGCTCCACCCCGCCTCTTCGTCTCCCTGCGCATCAACAAGCTCGGGCCTCCAATCACCCTACGCTGACCCATCCCCACTTCCCGGGGACGGCTTCCTGGCACCTTCTCCGGTGAATCCCGCTGCATCCCATGACTGGGCCCTATCCCCCAACCCTGCGAAACGAGGGCCGTCACCACCGTGACGGCCCTTCCCTTTTGCAGCCCCGCGCGGTCGGCGCTGCCGCCAGTGCAAGGAAAGCTCCCGTTCGACGAACCATCGAACAGGAGACGATCAATGCCCATCGCCCACCGCCTTCCGGCCCGAACTGCTGCCCGGCCACGACCGTCCAGCGCGCCGGCGTCGATACCGACACCTCCCCCCGGACCGCTCGAGCAGACCCGGATCTTCTGCCAGGACCTGCCGCCGCCGCGTACGTCCAACCGGTCCGCACCGTCACGCAACCGTCACTTGCGCCGCCGCGCCACGCGCACGATCTCTGCCCGGTGGGCGGCCTACAAGCTCGCCTCGACGATCGTCACCAGCGCGATGCTCCTCTTCCTCGTCGGCCTCGCCGTCTACAAGCACGCACCCGTCGCGAAGCCCCCGCAGTCGCCGGTCGGCCATCACTCCCCCTATCCCCCCCTCGCCTCCCCCCCCGGCCGCGTCCCCCCTCGCCCCGTCGGCCCCCCCCTCCACAAGCACGCCCCCGTCGCGAAGCCGCCGCAGTCGCCGGTCGGCCATCACTCGCCCTATCCCCACCCCGGCTCTCCGTTCGCCGTCGTTGAGTTTAAGTAGAGCCAGGAACGGTTGAATCGGAAGAAGATCGGGCCACAGGGTCCGGTCGTTCGGTTCTCAATCCAAGTCAACATCCAGACAACGAAGGAGCCACCCGATGGCTTTCGGAATGAACAAGGTCCTCCTGATCGGTCGCCTCGGCGCAGACGCTGAAGTCCGGCACCTGCAGAGCGGCACGAAGGTCGCCAACATGTCCCTCGCCACCGACGAGAGCTACTACGACAAGAACCGGGGCGAGCGCGTCCAGAAGGCCGAATGGCACCGCGTCATCACCTTCCAGGACGGCCTGGTCGACATTCTCGAGCGCAAGGCAGTCAAGGGCCGTCTCGTCCAGGTCGAGGGCAAGCTCCAGACCCGCAAGTGGCAGGACCAGGACGGCAAGGACCGTTACGCCACCGAGATCCTGGTCGTCCCGAACGGTCGCATCCAATTCCTCGACAAGGACGACGACTTCAACGTCAGCCGGCAGCCGGCCCCCGTCCAGAACGAGCCGATGCCGTCAAATTTCGACGACGAAATCCCGTTCTGACGAGCATCATCCCTCCCTTTCTTCCTCCCCAACTCGGGCCGTCGCACACCAGCGGCGGCCCATTTTTTGTGCCGGGATCGGGGACCGCCATCGCAGGTCGAGTGCAAGAACAGCATGTTTGCCGATGAACGAATGAATGAGGAAGACCGTCATGACCGCACTCACCTACGCCGGTATCGGAGCACGCGCCACACCCGCAGCGACCCTGCGCGACATGACGGTCATTGCAGGCTGGCTCGCACGCAAAGGCTGGCATCTGGCAAGCGGCGGCGCCGACGGTGCAGACTCCTCTTTCGCGGGCGGCGCTCCCGCCGGAATGCGTACGATCTATATCCCCTGGCGCGACTATAACGGTCACCGGGGCGCGGACTGCCACGTGCTCTCAGGCGCCTCGCTCACTCGATGCAGCGATGTAGCCGCCGCGCATCATCCCGACTGGAGCAGGTGCTCGTCCACCGTCCGCAGATTGCACGCCCGCAACGCCGCTATCCTACTCGGGCCCTCCCTGGATCGTCCTGTCAGCGCCGCGATCTGCTGGACTCCTCTCGGCCGCGTAACCGGAGGAACGGGGATGAGCATCCGAATTGCCGAGGCATACGACATCCCCGTTTTCAATCTCGCCACCATGCATCCCCGCGCCGTCTGTGAACGCATGCTCCAGCTCCGTGGCTGACCGCAACGTGCATTCACGAAGATTCAGAAAAGCCTTTCCGCGAGGCGAACACCGAACGGAAGGGCTTCTCTCATGGGTTGGAAAGGCGACGACTGCCACGACCACGGTCCCGAATTCGGGGTCCTCCGGTGTCCCGACTGCGGGAGCAAGAACGTCTCGCCTACCGACCGCGACGGCCTCACCGAAGCCGACCGTCGCGAGCAGGAAGCAATGACGCTCGAAGAGATCGCTCTCGCCGAAAGCGACCCGGACTGAACCGCCGCCAAGTGTCAGGACAGCACATTTTCTCGCGAACCTACAGTCGGGAGAACGACGATGTATGCGATGCCAAACGAAGCTCGCCACCTCCAATTCGAATGCATCAACGACAACTATTGCGGCGTGCTCTACAGCGGGAGCCGCGTCGGTTCGATCCTCAAGGACGGAGACGAATACGTCGTCCATGTCGGGCCCGCAGGCATACGTTTCCGCGAAACCTGCAAGGCGCATGTCAAGCGCAGCTTCATCACCTTTCTGGAGCAGTCGGGCTACATCGCCAACGCGGAATAGATCGGACAATACGGGCCGGCGCCGTGCAGCGCCGGCCCCCTTTTTGTACTGGGCCGTGGAACACATCCCACGAACCTTCTATGGCGAATCGGAGATCGCCACCACTTACGCGCACTGCGCGCCGCCCGGTCCGACGCGCCGCGCGGTCGGTTTGCGACCGCGCAAATCCGCGACCATCGCGCCAAATCACGCAGCGTCTTCCGACCCATTGCGGCTGCCGAAATCGCGCAATACCTCGCGCACCCGGTCCGCTTCAACAGCAAGACCGCGACGCGCAAGTATCTCCGCCATCTGCTCGGCCGTGAATCCACGCCGGTGCTGTTCAACCAGTTCGTCGGCGATACGCTCCAGCGCTTCCTTCTCCGTAAGCTGCCTCGGACGTGCGCTCTTCAGGTCGTCGGCAATGCCCTCCCAGTCGATCTCGACCTCCTTGTAACGACGCGGCCTTGCCCTCTTGCCTCTTCCCTGACCTTCGAAACCTTCAGGCTTCTCCGTCCCATTATCGGTGCTCATACCCGTCATCCTTCCTTCATCTTCCCGACAGTTCCACGGTTCCCATACCGCAACCGTCAATGCCATGTCCTTGACCCATCCGCTCGTATCCATATCGCGCGATTTCCATCGTCCTTGCAATCTCTCCTCACCCCGATATCCAGCTCACCATGCGCATTCGTGCCAATGTTTAAAACCGTACAAGGAGTCACACGGTGGCACCTATCGGTGGACGTGCAATTCAAAGCCCGCTATCGTCCACCCATATTCCACCACGACACGCCGTCTCTGCGCACCGTGGCCGGGAGGGAGACCGGTCTCCGCGGACCGCACTCGAAAGGGCAAACCAGGCAGCACGCCATGGTAGCAACACTCGGAAGAGTCTCCAGCGCCCGGGAAGCCGCCGACTACTACGTCCAGTCCCAGGCCTCCCACCGGCCGCCGGGCGACTACTATGTCTGCGGCGAAGAGCCCGACGGACGCTGGTGGAATCCTCACGGACTGTTCGGCCTTGAGGATGGCGGCCGCGTCCTGGACAAAGCCTTCTACCGCCTCCATGCCGGCATCGATCCCGTCAATCCGTACCGCGAGGACGACCCGCGCGAGCGCGACAAACACGACAAGCGCAACAAGCTCAACCAGAGCATCGACCGGAAAGACAGGACGGCCGCGCTCGATGTAACCTTCAGCGTCGACAAGTCCGTGAGCACGCTATGGGCAATGTCGCACGGCGAACTCCATGACGAGCTCGCCAAAGCGCATGACGACGCGGTCCGCACGGCCCTCGACCTCATCATCGCGAAGCACGCCTCACTGACGCGCCACCGGCCGAACGGAGGCCCGCTCGAGGTCATACCCGCCAAGCTCATGGCCGCCACGTTCCAGCACGGATCGTCGCGCGCCGGCGACCCGCAGCTGCACACCCACTGCGTCATCTTCAACGCCGCGCTCGGCGATGACGGCAAGTGGCGAACCCTGCACTCCCAGGCGATCTACGCCTGGTACAAGACCGCCGGTTCGGTCTACAAGTCGGCGCTGGCCTGGAACCTGGAGCAGCGTCTCGGCCTCCAGACCGAGCGCCACGGCCGCGACGGAGAGGACATCCGCATCAAGGGCGTCCCGCAGGAACTCCAGAGCGAATGGTCCAAGAGACGGCGCACGATCGTTGCCGCAACACGCCAGCTTGGGGCCTCGACTGCGGACAGTCCGCGCCTCGCGCAGCAGGTCAATCTGCGCACCAGACAGACCAAGCAGCAGGGACTGGACAGGGCCGGGCGCGCGGTGCGTTGGGACTTCGAAGCGCGCGCTATCGTCGAGGATATCCAGGCTGCCATCGACGCGCTTCCGAGGCGCCAGGAACTCTCCGAGGCGCGCATGGACGCCATCCGCAAGGAACTCGAGGAACTTCCTGACGCGCTCACCGAGAACAACGCAATCTGGAAGATGACGAACCTCATCCAGCGCGTCTCGCACATCGTCGCCGGCGTCATGTCTCCCGAGCATATCGAGGAGCTCGCATACCGCGTTCTCGACAGCGCCGAAGTCCTCGAGCTCGACAGGTGGGGCACCGGCCCGAACATCCGCGCCGATCTCCCGGGCACGCGCATCTTCACGACCCGCCACCACCTCGCGACCGAACGGAATATCAGCGAGACCGCCCTCCGCCTGTTCGTCAAACCCGCAGAAGAGATCCCCGAAGAGCGCATCGATGCACACCTGGAACGACTTCACAGCGAGGGACGCGGCCTCAGCGCCGAACAGGAAAACGCGGTCCGCGCCGCATGCAGCGACGACCGAAACCTCATCATCGAAGGCGCCGCCGGCAGCGGCAAGACGACCACCCTCGTTCCGATCACGGAGCTGGCCACCAACTCCGGATGGAAAGTATACGGAACCGCTCAGGCGTGGCGCACCGCGAAGGAACTGGCCTCGCACTGCCACATCCCCGCCTGGTGTACCCAGACGCTCCTCAACAAGTTCCGCAACGGCTCGCTCGAACTCGACGACAGGTCCATGATCATCGTCGACGAAGCCGGACAGCTCAGCGTCCGGCACACTTCGGCGTTGCTCGATATCGCAGCCGCGACCGGCGCAAAGATCATCTGGGCCGGCGACACCAGCCAGCAACAGCCGATCGGCGCCGG
>MKWU01005657.1_pt1 | contig 13403 bp, 11 predicted proteins | sample 809101 | NCBI WGS metagenome assembly MKWU01 (sample SAMN05860141, study PRJNA318959) | sponge metagenome | host: Aplysina aerophoba | place: Slovenia: Piran, Adriatic Sea, Gulf of Piran | collected 2013-05-07 | reverse complement strand
CCGGGCCCGCCTCGCGGCCGGCGGCCCCGGAGCCGACCCCGCGGCGGACCCCCCCCGCGCCCCGGCCGATGTAGGCCGTGCCGTCCTCGCCGCGGCCGACGGCCAGCAGCCAGCGGGCCGGAGCGACGCGCAGGCCGGATGCCGTGGGCGCGTCCTCCATGTTGATCCCGTGCGCGGCCGCCGCGACGATCGCGGCCTCGAGCGCAAGAGAGCTCTTGCCGCTGCCGCCGGGGCCGATCAGCACGGCGAGCATCCCGCGATCCAGCAGCCGGCCGTGCGCCTCGCCGTCCCACCACAGCAGGCGGGGGGGGAGATCCTGCGCGGAGGCCTCCTGCAGCGTGAGCGCGCGCAGCGGCTCCGCCGGCTCGCCGAGGCCGCGCGCACGGCGAGCGATGCGCTCGGCCGCGCCGACGTCGCCGGCCTCGAGGGCGGCGAGCACGAGGTGCGGATGATCCTCGGCGTCGGCGGCATCGGGCGCGAGCCGCGCCAGCACGGCCGCGGCGCCGGCCGCGTCGCCATCGTCCAGGGCGCTCCGCAGGCGCGCGGCGAGCTCGGCCGCGTCGCCGGCGCTCATGGGGGCGCTCACGGCCTCGCCTCCCGCGCCAGCTCGTCGGCGGCCGCGACCGCCTCGGCCAGCTCGTCGGCCAGGTCGCGGCCGTCCGTGCGCTGCCAGTCGTCGGCGCGCACGCGGCGGCCCGCCGCCCCCACGCGCGCGGCGCGCTCCCGGGCCGCGTCGCGGCCCGCCCTGTCGCCGTCCGGGGAGAGGATCACGGCTCGACCCTCGCCGGGGTCGGCGGCCTGCAGGCCGGCCTCGCCGCGCAGCCCGGAGGCCCCGCCCACGGCGCGCGCCTCGCCGACGGGCAGCACCACGGCCGCCGCCAGCGCCGTCAGCTCGCCCTCCGCCACCGCGATCGCGTCCTGCCAGGGCTCATGTTCCCAGGGCGAACGGACGCGGAACGCGAGGCCCTGGCGCTTGCCCACGGCCCGCCGCCAGCGCTCGGGCCCGAGGCGGCGACCGTCCGCCGTCAGCGCCTCGAGCTGCCAGGCACCGATCTGCGCGGCGCCGTAGGCGTAGCCCACGGCCCCCGCTCCGGGAGCCGGCAGCTCGAGCGCCGTGGCGTCGCTGACGGCCTCGGGCCGCCGCCAGGGCCGGCGGGGCGGCGGCCGGGGCGCGGAGGCCAGGGCAGGCGGGGCGGGAGCGGCGGCGGCTCCGGCCACACGCCACGGCGGCGCACGTAGGCCCCGGCCGGCGTGCCGTCGGCCGGCTGCGAGGCCGCCCACAGCGCGATCGCCTGGACGGGGATGGCGGCCGCGGGCGGCGGTGAGCTGGGTTCGGGCCGCCGGGCGGGCGGAGGGAGGCGCGCGGGCGGCGCCGCGGGGCCGACCCCCTCGAGCGCGACGCCGGCGAGCCCGGCGGCGAGGCGCACGGCCTCGCGGTAGGCGTCGCCTTCGAGGCGGGCGCCGGGCCGCACCAGGCCGGCGCGCGCCGCCAGGAAGTCCAGCTCGTCGCCGCCGGAGGAACAGCGCGAGTAGCAGCGCCAGCTCAGGGCGCGGCGGTCTACGTCGAAGTTCGGGCCGCGGCCGCCGTGCAGCGGGCAGGGGCCGCGGGCCGCGCCGCTGGCCGGCAGCGCGTCGCCGAAGACCAGCTCAGCCGAAAGGCGCGGCCGCACCCGCCGCGCGTACTGCGCGGCGATCCCCTCGCGCGGGGTGAATGCACTTGCCATCGGGGTGTCCCTCGCCCTCGTGCCCGCGGGGAAAATGTCTAGGTGCAGTGTCGCACAAACCAGCGGCGCCCCGCGAATGCGGGGCGCCGCCAGAGACATTCCCCGCCGGGAGGCCCGGCGTCGCGCCGAGCCCACGCGGAGGAAGGGCTCCAAGCCTAGCACGCGAGACCCCGGAAAACCCCGGCAGCGACCCCGGAAAACCCCGGCAGCGACCCCGGAAAACCCCGGCAGCGCGAGCCGAATCTAGGTTCAAATTCGCCGTTTCCCACGGTCCCACTGTCCCACAAGGACAGGGGGACCGCGCACACGAGGCGCGCGGCCCCCCGTCCCCGGCCTCTCTCTGCCGCCTGGTCGCCCCGCCGGAAGCGACGCCGGGAGAGCCCGCGGGACCGGGGTAGGGGCGATGACCGATCGCCGGCAGGGAACGGGACTCCTACTCCGTTTCCGATCCGCGTCTGGCGCGCAGAATGATCAGGCCGCTAAGCGATTACCGGCGGGGGCCGCTGAGGCGCTACGCCACGACGTCACGGCGACACGCCGGCCGGTGCCAGCGGCTCCCCGGCGCAAGGAGCGGCGCTCGCCGCGGCGGGGTGCTCACGGACCGATGCGATCGCCGCGCCTCGCAGGGCGCCCCCCCGGTACCCGGGGGGCGAAGGCGGCCGCAGAGGGACCACCCGGCCCGCACGCGAAAGGGGCGCGAGCCCCCGGGGGAGCTACCGCGCCCCTCGTGAGTGCGTCTTTCCCGCGCTGAGCGCGTGCTGCGCGGCTTTGCCCGGGGCGATCGCCCTCCGGCCCCACCCCGACCGCTGCGGGCGGGTGGGCCGAAGCCCGGTCCGATCGAGCGCCGCGCACCCCGCGCCCCGTCCGGCTCTCTGCCGGCGCCGGCGCCTTCGGGGGTGCTTCGACCGGGGGCGCTGGGGAACGGCGCGAGGTGGGGGGAGGGGCCGACGGCCCGCGCTCCACAGAGAGGGACTCCTACGCCGCCTCTCCTGCGACCGTGATCCCGCGAAGAATGCGCAGCTCCTGCGCATTTCCGCCGAAACGCACCGGCGGTGAAGTACCGGCGAAACAGACAGTCGGCAGAGCCTCCGAGAGCTCCCACCGTCACCCGGCGCGCGGGAGGATTCCGCAAACTGAGCAATGCAGGAAAATGCGCCGATGCTCAATGCGCCCGCGCCTTGATGGCCGCGGGCGGCCCCCGTATACGGGAGGGCCGCGCACGCGGCGACGCCCGCAGACTCTGCGCCGCTGCGCAATCCTGCTCCCAGAATCGGCATGTACGATCCGGCCCGATCCCCCTGCGAAAGGGCCAGTCCCGCCCGCCTGTGCGTCTTAAATCAGGCGGCCCGAGGCCCTCGAAGGGGGCGGATCAGCGGTACTGCAGGTAGCCCGAGGCCGTCACTACGCCGTCCTGAGCGGCGCGGCGGGCCGCGGCGAGCGCGGCGTCACCCTGCGCGTCGGGCTCCGCCGCGGCCAGCACGATCCGGCTCTCCGCCGCCTGGTGCAGGTAGCTCACGACGTGCTCCGCGGCCAGCGCCTCGGGCTCGGCCTCGATCCGGTAGGCGACGGCGCCGAGCGACTCGGAGAGGCTGCGCAGCGTCGCCAGGGGGACGGGCCGCGAGCTCTCGACGTCGCCGGCGATCGCGCCGAGCAGGGTATCGATGTGCGCGAGCTGCTCGGCGAGCGTGCCGTAGGGGGTCAGCACCACGGTCGGCGCCGCGGTCGGCGCCGCGGTCGGCTCCGGTGACGCTGCCGCGGTCGGCGCCGCGGTCGGCGCCGCGGTCGGCGCTGCGGTCGGCTCCGGTGACGCTGCCGCGGTCGGCGCCGCGGTCGGCTCCGGCGTCGCGCCCTCCGCCGGCGGGAGTGCGGCGCGGGGTGCGCTCGGGGTGGCCGTCGCCGTGGCGCCGGCGATCGTCGCGGGCGGGGCTGTGGCCGTCGGTACCGGCACCGTGAGCGCCGTGGCGGTGGGGGCGGGCGTGATCACAGCCGTGGCCAGCGTGGCGGTGACGGCGACGGCCGCGGCCCGGTCAGCGTCGGCGGGGCCGGCCCCTCCGCGAAGGGCCGGAAGTGACGCTATCGCGAGCACGAGGCCGGCCGTCACCGCCACGCTGGCCACGCCCGCGGCTCCGAACGCCGGCCAGCGCCGCACGGGGAACAGCGCTTGCGCCAGGCGCCGCGCGGCGCCGCCGGGCCGCGTGCGGGCTGCGGCCCCCTCCGCCTCGAGGCGGTGCAGCGCGGAGCCGAGGGCGCGGCGCTGGTAGGAGTGATAGCGGCGGCCGCTGGTGGAGGCCTCGGCGGCGCTGCGGAGGCGTGCGGCGAGGGCGGTGAGCTCCGCCAGCTCCGCGTCCTCGGCCGGCACGGGCTCCGCGCCGCCTTCGAGGCGCGCGAGGGCCGCAGCGAACAGCTCGGCCTCCGCCCGATCGCGCGCACTGGCGCCGCCGCCGTCCATCGCTGCCACCCCTTACCCTCTCTCACGCACTAACGGCTCGCGGCCGCCGAAAGTTAACCTCGGGGCGGCCGGCGCGTTTCAACAGGGGAGCGAGAGGCCCCACGGGTGGGGCCGCTCGTTTTTGTGCGCCCGCCCGCAAGGCGCGATCCGGCGTGTCGAACCGGCGTGACAGGAGGGCCATCGGAGAGAGCGCGGCGACCGGTTTCACCATCACTGAGAAAGGACCAGGACATTGGATATCAGGAGACTCGGGGGCCCGCTGCTCGCCGTGGCCGCCGCCCTCGCGGTGGCGCTGGCGGTGCTGGTGGCGTCCCCTGACACCGCTCAGGCGGTCATTCAGGACATTACCGACGGTACTGGCGATTCGGCGTCAGCTGATGCTGAAAACGGCGAAACGGTGTTGATCGCGGACGCCACGGCCGCAGAAGACGATGTGATCGCGTTCACGATCTTGCCGTCGAGCACGGCGTCGGCGTCCTTCACGCACGGGTCCGCCACGAACAACGGCCAGAACATCATCTGCCAGGTCGACGGCCCCTGTGACGTGGACATCGACACCGACGGCGACGGCACCCCCAACCCCCAAGACGGCGTGCAGGTGGCGCTGAAGGTCGCTGACGACTCCCCGGCCGGCTTCATCCTCGTCACATCGCAGCCACTCACCGGCACGGTTGATGAGACACAAGTCGTCACGACCAACGTCATCACGGTGAAGCGCGCGCAGGTGCCGGCCAAGCTGAGGGTCACCCCCGCGGCCAAGGCGATCGATGCCGTGGGCAGCGGTGATTCTGGCAGCACATTGCTCACCATTCGCCTGACGGACACCCAAGACAAGCCCATTGGCGACGCGCCGATCACGGTCGTCTCAACGCGCGGGCTGCTGTCTTCGGTTGCGGGTTTTGTCGATGCGACCGGCAAGACTTACGCGGCTGCTCCCGCCACGCCCGCGACCGAGGAGGTTGCTGCGAGTGGAACCCTCTCTGGTGTGCTCGCCGGCACCATGAGGACTAGTGAGGACACGGCCGGCGACACCATCGACTCGGCGGGCTACGTCTTCGTGACGGTGAGGGGCGCGGGCGCGGCCACACCAGGGGTCACGACCATCACCGTCACGGCCGGCACTGTCACCGGCAGCGCCGAGATCGTGCTGTATGGCCCGGTCGCGACGATCACCGCGGAGCCGGAGCAGTCGGCGATCGAGCTGGGCGGCACGACTTTCATCGTGGTGACCGCGACGGACAAGGGCGGCAACCCCGTGGTCGGCGTGCGCGCTGACGTCAAGACGGGTGCCAGCGGCATCGTCGGGCCCGAGGGCAGCACCGTCAGCACTGAGGTGGACGTCAACAACGACATTGACAAGGACGCCAACAAGGACCAGAAGGCCGACACGGGCGACTACCCGGCCTGTGGCGATCAGGAAGCGGCCGTTGACGACCCGGGCACGGCAGACGTGGATGAGTTTGTGCCGGGGCTCTTGAATGTCGGGCCCGGCACGAACAGCGCCGGCAAGTGCGTCATCGAGATCACGGCTCAGGACGAGTCCGGAACGGCCAACGATGCCGCCCGGGGTACGCACACGGTCACGATCAACGCGTTGGCCACAGCCGGGACGCTCGCCAACACCAAGGTCGCTCCCGTTGAGGTGGAGATCCAGGTCGGCGGCGCTCCGGCGACCATCGAGCACGACGCTCCCGAGCGGATCGATTCGCTGGACGAGGTGACTGTCAACCTGACCGTGCTCGATGACGAGGGCGTCCGGGTCGGCAGGGTTTACTACACGGTGGACAAGATCAGCGAAGGCGGCGTGTTCACCAGCGCTAATGTAGGCCGCACCACGGACGGCCGCGCGAAGTTCAGCTTCCTCGCTCCGTTCACGCCGGGCGCGTCGCAGTTCCTCGTGCGCACGTGGAATACCAAGGACGACGGCACCCAAGGGACCACGCAGACCGCGAGGGAGCTGATCGAGATCGAAGTCGGTGATGAGCCGGCGCCTCCGCCGGAGCCGACGCTGACGCCGACGCTGAACCCGTCCCCGGTCGGCGCCAACACGATCTCGGTGTTCTCCGGCGGCACGGTCGATGAGCTCATCGATCTGGTCGTGGCCTCCTGCGAGTCGGGCGTCGCGGTGTGGGCCACCGACTACACGGGCGCGTTCATCTCGCACGTGCCGGGCGCACCGGAGTTCATCAACCGCGCGTTCGCGCAGCTCTTCGCTGACGGCGTCCCGGCCAACACCGGTGTGCTGATCAGCAACTGCAGCTAGGGAGGGGTAGCACGTGAGGACGATCACAACGGCCGCCGCGGCGTTGCTCGCGCTGGTGCTGCTGGCGGCCACGGCCGCCACCAGCGCCGCGCAGGTCAACGCCCCGGCGCTCTACTACGGCTCCGGGCTCGCCCCGGGCGATGTGGTGACGGCCCACGTCGGCGGCGTCGAGTGCGCCTCCGCGACGGTCGGCGCCGAGGGCTGGTGGCGGCTGGAGGTCGCCGGCGACTGCGCCTCGGATGGGGCGGAGGTCGCTTTCGCCGTCAACGGTGAGATCGCCGAGCAGACGGCGACCTGGTCGGCCGGCGGGGTGCCGGCCGACGTCGCCAACGGCATCACGCTCACCGTGGCCGCCGCCGACGACGGTGACGCCGGCATGGACGGCGACGGCGACGACGACGCTGGCATGGACGGTGACGGCGACGACGACGACGACGCCGGCATGGACGGTGACGGCGACGGCGACATGACGCCGAGCCCGACGCCGCCGGACACCGGCAGCGCCGGGCTCGCGGGGCCGGCCGGCGGTCAGGGCATCGTGACGGCGGCGCTCGCGCTGCTGGCGCTGGCCGGACTGGCGGGCGCTCGCACCGCGACGGGGCGCGCGCGCTAAGCCTCCGCGCTTGCGGGCGGTCCTGGCGGCCTCCCCTTCCTTCACGGGAGGGGGGGCCGCCTTTTTCGTGCCCCCTTCCCCCTCTACCGGGGGGCCGCACTCACCGTGCCCCGCTTATGATGCTCCGCGCCCGAGGGGGCCGCGGGGACAAGGGGCCGGAAGCGTAGTGCCCCGCGGTGCTCGAGGTCGCGGGTTCGTAATTCCCCGCGTTCCTCGGCGGTGATCGTTTCCCTCCCCCCTCCTTCCGGCGCGGTGCCAGCCTCCTGGCGGGCCGGCAGCCGGGGCGCTTGGGCGCAGCCGGCCTCCCCCGGGGGGCAGCTCGCGTGCCGACCGGCCGGCGCCGCGTCCCGCCCCCGGGGCGGGGCCAGGGTGCCGTCACGGCCCTCTCAGCGGATGCTGCCGCCGCGTCCCGGGGGCGATCGCCCTGTGACAGGGCGGCCATGCAGCGCCGCTGAGAGGGCCGCTCCCCCCCTCGAAAGGGCCGCCGGGGACATAACACGCCGGGGCGGGGCCTCTCAGCGGCCGATAGCGGCGCGCAATCACCCTCGCAGGTGCCACGGCATGGGCGCAGACCGCCCGGATTTGCCGCTGAGCGCCGTTTTCACGGCTCCCGGCCCCTCGGGGCGGGTGCGCGCCGCCGGGCCGCTCAGCGCGAGCCCATGCGCCCAATCGGGTACATTGGGCGCATGGAGCCGCATTTTCACCTCTACGCCGCGCCCGCCGGGGGGCCGATCCGGACGCTCTCGACGCGCGCCGGCGACGTGTGGGCGGATCGCAACGCGGCGAAAGCCTGGGCGGCCCGCCAGCGGCCGGCCGAGCGCCGCATCATCCGCCAGTGCCGGGGCGGCGAGGCCTGCCCGGGGAACACGCCGCCGGCCGAGCGCGTCGCGTTGCCTGCGGCCCCGCGGCCGCGGCGACGTCGCCCCGCGCGCCTGCTGCGCCTCCGCCGCGCCCTCGACGGCCTCGACGCCGAGCAGCTCGCGCGCCTTGAGGCGCTCCTGCAGGACCTGTAGAGGCCCGCGGCCGCGGCGAGCTCGCACCCCGTAGCGGCGTGAGCTGCAGGCCCCGGCCCCCGGCCGGCCCACGCTCGAGGCGGCGGGGCTCGCGGGGGCGTGAGCTGGTCCCCGTCGCCGGGCTTCCCCGCTCACGTCGCCGCTGTCCGCGCTCTCTGGCCGCGCACGTGCGACTGCGGCTCCGGGATGGGCCCTGGGTCCACCCCCGCGGATTGCGGGCGTTCTCGCGCAGCTCAGAGAGCCCGATTCGGGCCGCAGCGGCCGGAATCGCCGGCGGTGGGCCCGATCGGACGCCCGGGCGGGCCGGGAGGGACGCCCCCGCCGGCCGCTGGCGGTCTTCGAGCGCCCGCTCAGGGCCGCGCGAGGCCCGCCGATCCTCGGGCACCAGCTCGCGCGCCTGGCGCGCCTCCCCTTCGGCCGGATCAGCCGAAGACGGCGAAGGCGACGGCGGCGAAAGTGAGCACGGCGTAGTAGAGCCCGACCACCACGGCGATCGCGCTCACCGGGATCAGGACCTGCAGCGCCGTGCGCAGGCGACGCGCCCGGCGCTCGGCGGCGGCGCGGCGCGCGTCCTCCCGGCGCTCGGCGGCCGTCTTCGAGTGCGAGGGCATCTGTATGCGCATCGGCGGCGCCGGGGCGCGGTAGAGGTCGCGGAGGAAGCGACGCATCAGGCGAGCCCGGCGCGCAGCCGCTCGACGTCGGGGCGGGTGGCCACGTGCGAGGCCGTCATAGCCGGGGGAGGGTAGCACCGGCGGCGCCGAGGTTGTGAGGGGCGTGGGGGCTGGCGCTCGTTGTGATCGGGAGGGGACGGGAATCACCCTCCCGCCTGTCTCCCGGACGAACGGGGCCCCCACGCTGGCGGGAGGATAGCACCCCCCCGTGCGGTGCGGCCGCGCGTGCCGGCGCCCTTCCCCCGCCGGGGGCGGCTCCCCCTAGCCGAGGATGCGGGCGACGGCGCCGCGGCCGGCCTCGGCGTCGGCGGCGTAGAGCGCCGGCATGGAGGCGGAGCGCCAGCGGCCGGCTGTCATCAGCTCGGGGAGCTGCGCGCCGCGCTGGGCCAGGTGCTCGGCGGTCCCGCGGCGGAGGCTGTGGCCGCCGTAGAGGCCCTCGAGGCCGGCGGCGGCCGCCGAGCGGCGCACCGCGAGGGCGACGGCCTCGCCCGAGAGCGCCGAGCCTGAGCGCGGGCCGCGCAGCGCCACGAAGATCGCCCCGTCCGGGCGGCGCTCGGCCGCCGGGCGCCAGTCCTCGAGGGCGGCCATCGTGCGCGCGGTCACGTAGAGGCTCGCGCCGTGGCCCTCCTGGTCGGTCTTGCTGCGGCGGATGGTGAGCCGGCCCGAGCCGTCGGGGAGGGCGGCGAGATCGGCCCAGGTGAGCGCGGCGAGCTCGGAGCGGCGCAGCATCCCATCGCGCAGCAGCAGCAGCAGGGCGCGATCGCGGCGGCCGAGCTCGCCCGGGCCGAGGGCGGCGAGGGCGCGCTCGAGGTCCTCGCCGGAGAGGCCGCGCACGCGGCGCTGCGGAGCGCTCGTGCGGCGGAGGCCGGCCAGCGTGCGGCGCACGCCCTCGTGCTGCGTCGGATCGGTGAGGCCGGAGGCGCGGTGCGCGGCGGCGATGCCGGCGCGATCCACGCCCAGGGTGGCGGCGGAGCGGCCGAGGGCGTGGCGCTCGGCGAGGAAGGCGGCGACCGCCTCGGGCTGAGCGGGCATCGCGCGCAGGCCGCGGGCGTCGCACCAGCTCTGCCAGCGCTCCCAGGCGGCGGTATAGGCGCGGCGGGTGGCCGGCGCGCGCGAGGCCTCGAGGGCGGCGCTCACGCGCTCGCGGTCGGCCTCGAGCAGGACGGGGGCCGGGGGGCCGACTTCGGCCGGGTCGGGGAGGCGCTGCGGGAGGATCACGAGGCGGTCCCTTCGAGCAGGCGCCGGCGCGCGTCCTGCGCGTGCCAGCAGCGGCGGCGGTAGCGGTAGCCCTCGCAGCCGCAGCGGATGCGGCCGTGCTCGAGCTCCACGATCCAGGTGCGGCCGTCGCGGGAGCGCGAGGGGTAGGCGATCGCCGCGGCGACGGGGGCGGCGTCCGGGGTGATGGTGGCGGTGCTCATGCGGCCCTCCTACTCGTGATAACCATATATTAGCACGAGTAACGGGGAGCGCGTCAAACGCCCCCCGCGAACGCCCATTCGCTCCGGCGGCGGCGAGATTGCGCGGCTGCGCATTCACCAGACTCAGGCGGCGAGATTGCGCGGCTGCGCATTCACCAGACTCAGGCGGCGAGATTGCGCGGCTGCGCATTCACCAGGGCAGGGGCGGGGCGCCCCGCTCAGAGGCCGCTGAGCGCGGCCGCCCGCCGCCTCGCGGCCGGAGAGTCCTGCGGGGGGCCCCGGACGGCGTGAGCGGGCCGCTCAGGGGCCGCTGAGCAGCTCCTGAGCGGGGGGAGCCTCGAGCGCGGGCGGCGCGGAGCGGAGCCAGGAGCGGCCCGGGAGGATGCGCCACGCCCCCGGCGAGCCGTCGCGGTCGCGCAGCAGGCCGCCGTCCGGGGCGCGGCGCTCGATCTCGACCAGGCCGCGCCGCTCGTGCGTGCGCAGCGTCGCGTCCGCCCTCTCCCGCCGGCTGCGACGCTGGCGATCCGTCAGCGCCGGCGATCCGGGCGGGTAGGCGAGCGCGACGCGATCGGCGGCGGAGAGGGGCTGCACGCGCTCCCGCGCCGGGTTGAGGTCGCCGCCCTCCCGGCGCATCCGGATCGGATGGCCGCCGGCGGCCGTCCGGTGCCAGTCGAAGGCGAGCGCCAGCAGCGATCGGTAGGCCGGCGAGCTGTCGAGCCCGGCCTCGCGCAGGGCGCGGCGGTCCACCGCCGGCCCCCAGCCGCGGCCGGGTATCTGCACGTCCACGATGATCGGCGCGTCGAGGCCGCCGTAGAGGCCGCGCCAGCGGAAGATCACCACCTGGCCCTCCATCGCCCCGATCGGCACGCGCAGGCTGTCTACGGCGTTCATCGCCCTTCTCAGCCGCGGCGCGTCGCGGGAGCTGTCCCAGCCGTGCGGCCACACCCAGCCGATCACGTCGCGCAGCCGGACCCGGTACTGCGCCGGCGCGAGGCCGCCGTCGGGGGGAGTGCTGAGCAGCGCCTCCACGAACAGCCGTTGCGTGAGCGGGGCGCCGCGGCCGGAGCGCACCGGCGCGCGGCCCGAGGCGATCGCCGCCGCGTCGTAGAGGGCGAGCGGCCCGGCCGGCTCGGGCCCCCCCTCGAATCCGGGAAGGCGCGCCGACCCGGCGGCCGGCACCAGCAGCGAGAGCGCCCCCCCCACGTCGCCGGCCTCGAAGGCCTTGCCCCACGCCGCCCGGCCCACGAGATCGAAATCGGGTGCCGGCGCGATCGGATCGTCCCGGCGCACCGGCAGCACACGCTCCGGGAGGCCCGCGGCGATCGCCTCGCGCACGGCCCCGGGCATCGCCTTCACGTGCTCCGCAACCAGCACGCGAACAGACGAGGCGAGGGCCAGCTCCCAGCGGCCCCGCGGCGGCGGCATCCATACGGGAGGCGGGCGGCCGGGGGTGACGGGCGCGGGTACAGGCTCCGCCGACGGGCGCCGCCCCAGCTCCCGCAACAGCGCCGCCGGCGGCAGCCCCGCGGCCAGCGCCGATGCGTGGTACCACGCATCGGCGAGCGAGCGCAGGCTGTCCAGGTCCTCGCGCTCGCCGCGGTTCTGCGCGGCCTTCGAGACGCGATCGGCGGCGAGGGCCTCCCGGAGCTGGCGCGCGCCGGCGAGCGTTCCCCCCGACGGCGGAGCGGTGAGGATCTCGCCGAGCAGCTCGAGGCGGCGCCGCTGCGACGTCGCCTCGCGTTGCTCGGCCCGGCGGAGCTTCCCCGCCTCGCCGGCGAGGCTCACGGCGCGGCCTCGCGCGCCCAGCCGGCGAAGCTGCCCGGCTCGCCCGCCGGCCAGCGCAGGCCCAGCTCGCAGGAGGCGAAGCTCGGCCCGTGATTCGCCTTCTCGACCATCAGCCGCCGGCGGTTGCGCTCGAGCCACGCCCGCGCCTCGTGCCAGGAGCGCAGCGCCGCCTCCTGCGCGGCCGCGTCCCCCGCCTTCGGCGCCGAGGGCCGGGGCGGGTGGGGAACGTGCTGCAGCGCGAGCACGGCGCGCGCCCCGTCCGTCCACTGCGACGATCCGGCGGCGCCCTGGCCGGCGAGGGCGTCCCCGGTCCGCTGCGCGGCGCGCTGCGCCTTGCTGTCGTGCGCCAGCACCAGCACGCCCACGCCCAGGCGCTCCGCGTCCTCGGCGAGCGCGCCGAGGAAGGCGCGCACGCTGGCCGCATCGTTGGCGCTGCCGGCGAACACCGAGGCGGCCGTGTCGATCGCCACGGCGTCACAGTCCTCGCGCTCGGCCAGCTCCCACAGCTCGCGGTAGGCCGCGGTCGGGCGCGGGAGGGACCGGGAATCGCCGCGCGAGGGCGGCTCGAACAGCACGCCGGGGAGCGGCGAGAGGATCGCGCCCGGGGGGAGGCCGCGGCCGAGCTCGCCGCGCAGCGCGGCCGGCAGCTCGTGCGCCGGCCCGTCCGACGTCGGGGCCTCGCCGGCGACGTCGGCGCCGGAGGCGATCGCGCGGCGGATCGCCTCCGGGCGCCGGCCGATGTAGGCCGTGCCGGCCCCGCCGCGGCCGACGGGACCCTGCTCGGGGTGATGCGGCTCGACGGCCGGGTGCCGCCCGGGGCCGAGACGTTCAGCTTCGCCTACGGGCTCATCATGGACGCGTACCCGCTGCTGATCCGCGACCGCAGCGACGAGGTCGTCACCTACTGGAACGTCGGCGAGTACGAGACCGAGCCGATGCGCCTCGGCGAGCTCACGCCGCCGACCCGGTGGCAGGTCGTGGGCACCTACCTGGGCCTCGGGTTCACCCACATCGTCCCCAAGGGCCTCGACCACATCCTGTTCGTCGCCGGCATCTTCCTGCTCGGCACGCGCCTGACCCCGATGCTGGCGCAGGTGACCACGTTCACCGTGGCGCACACCATCACCCTCGGGCTCAGCATGGTCGGGGTGCTCTCGCTGCCCGCCCGCGTGGTCGAGCCGCTCATCGCCCTCTCCATCGCCTACGTCGCCGTCGAGAACATCGTGACCAGCGAGCTCAAGCCGTGGCGGCTCGCGCTCGTCTTCGGGTTCGGGCTGCTTCACGGCCTGGGGTTCGCCGGGGTGCTCGCCGAGCTGGGGCTCCCCCGCGGCGAGTTCGCGGCGGCGTTGATGAGCTTCAACCTCGGGGTCGAGGGCGGGCAGCTCGCGGTCATCGCGGGGCTCTTCGCGGCCCTCGGCTGGGCCCGACAAGCCCCGTGGTACCGCCGCGCCGCGGTGGTCCCCCTGT
>MKWU01005656.1_pt1 | contig 13406 bp, 12 predicted proteins | sample 809101 | NCBI WGS metagenome assembly MKWU01 (sample SAMN05860141, study PRJNA318959) | sponge metagenome | host: Aplysina aerophoba | place: Slovenia: Piran, Adriatic Sea, Gulf of Piran | collected 2013-05-07 | reverse complement strand
ACAACCTATTAAAGCGCTGGCGTACGCCCGCACAGTAGAGGAACGAACACGATGACAAAACTTAACTTAAAGGTGAAATAATGGACGGCGGTATTCTGATCCTCATGATGGTTGCCATGGTTGCCATTTTCTATTTCGTAGGGATTCGACCTCAGAACAAGCGACGTAAAGAACAGCAATCTTTGGTTCAAGCCCTTGGTAAAGGTGACGAAGTGGTCACTATCGGCGGAATCGTCGGAAAAGTAACCAATGTGAGTGATCAATATATACAGATTGAGACAGGCGGCAAAACAACCATGATTTTCATGAAGACTGCCGTTCAATCGCAGTTACCAAAAGGTACGATCAAAGACTTGGTGGATGGCTAATTCTGATATTCTCGGGAGGAACCTCTTCGGTGGTTCCTCCCGCTCAGGCCAACCATATCGGTATGGTTTGTGGAAGTACATCGTTTCACTGCTAGTGGCAGTGTTGGCGGTACTTTATGCAATGTCCAATTTGTATGCACCGGACTATGCCATCCAGATTCAGACAGATAATTCCGACGTTGCTATCGGTACGAGGTTTGTCGAGCAGGCATCAGAATATCTTGTATCGGAAGGCATTGATGTCAAGCAAGGGGAATTAACTCCCGGTGGTGCTCAGATCAGATTGCATGATGACCAGGCACAATTAAAGGCACGAACACTTCTAGACAAGCGTCTGAACCCAATTGGTCGTGAACGCCAATTTGTCGTTGCACTCAATTTGGCACCCACAACACCAGAGTGGCTACGCAACATCGGCTCGCAGCCAATGAAATTAGGTTTGGACTTGGCAGGTGGTATTCACTTCGTGCTTCAGGTCAATCTCGAAACGGCCATTGCGAAGCAACTCGAGGACGAGCTAGAGAAGGTTCGTGGGTTGCTCCGAGATGCGAATATACGCTACATATCCACTGAAGACGCTATTCAAGATCGAACGCTACAAGTGACTCTGCTCAATCCCAGTGACGCAGACACAGCACTAGACATCGTCGAAACAGCCTATGGTGGTAATTCTTATGAAGTCGATCTACTGGATGACCTAGGTGGGGCCTCCATCCAAGTCACTACAACAGATGATCGTATCAACGAAATTGAAGATATTTCGATTGAGCAGAACTTAACTGGTCTACGGAGTCGAGTCAACGAACTTGGCGTAGCTGAACCGTTGGTTCAGAGGTTAGGGAGTTCACGCATTGTCATAGACCTTCCGGGTGTTCAAGATAGCACCGAGGCAAAACGGATTCTCGATAAATTTGCAACTCTTGAATTCCACCTTGAAGCGTTTCCTGGCGATCGCCCGTCTGAAATTGAGGTATTTGAATACGAGGGACAGACAGTTCGTATCAGACGAGAAGTCATTATTACAGGTGAGAATGTGACAAATGCATATCCAGACCGAGATGCAGAGACCTCACTACCAAGGGTGGCCATCACGCTCGACAGTGAAGGGGGCGAAAAAATTAATGACGCAACCGCGCCTAATATCGGCCACCGTATGGCCATTGTTTTCATTGAGCAACGGCCGATTGTCGTCAGTGAAATCGTTGATGGCGAGAGAGTAGAAACGACCAAGATCGAGACTGATCGAAGACTCATTAGCGTAGCTACCATCCAAGGAGCACTTTCTTACAACTCACAGATTACTGGTATATCTGCCAGAGATGCACAGGAACTATCGCTACTCTTACGTGCAGGTGCTTTAGCAGCGCCAATGTATTTCGTTGAAGAACGAACAGTAGGAGCATCGTTAGGGCAAGAGAATATCGATAGAGGTATTTTTGCGGTGGTTACCGGACTGGCCTTGGTATTGGTATTCATGCTGGTCTATTTCAAGGTCTTTGGTTTTGTCGCCAATATCGCCCTCACCTTGAATCTGATTATCTTGGTTGCGATCATGTCGATCCTCGAAGCAACGTTGACTTTGCCTGGTATTGCGGGGATCGTGCTTACGGTCGGTATGGCGGTCGACGCCAACGTCCTCATATTTTCAAGGATTAAGGAAGAACTGAAAGTCTCACCTCCGTCTCTTGCCATTCAGAATGGCTACGATCGAGCATTTTTGACAATTCTCGACGCCAACTTGACCACGCTTTTCGTAGCGCTTATTCTGCTGACAATCGGTAGCGGACCAGTCGCAGGATTTGCTGTGACGCTCTCGATTGGGATAGTCACGTCGATGTTTACCGCAGTCTTTGTCTCTCGTGGAATTGTTCATTTAATCTACGGTCGACCCAACGTTAAGAAGATTTGGATATGACCTTTACCATCGATTTCATGCGGTTTCGCTTCGTTGCGATGGCACTGTCTGGAACGGTGCTGGTTATCTCGATAGTGTCTTTGTTATTTTTCGGGATTAATCGAGGTCTCGACTTCACTGGTGGTGTACTTGTAGAACTAGGTTTCGTTGAGCCTACGGACGCGAACGAAATTCGAGAAGTCTTAGGTAGCCGTGGTTTTCCGAATGTTGTCGTACAGAACTTCGGGTCTGAGCTGGATATTGGTGTCCGTGTGCCGCCGACCTCTGGCATCGATCAATCAAATGTTGGTAATGAGATTATCGTGGCTCTGGAATCCTCTTATCCAGGTGTCGTCTTACGGCGATCCGAATACGTCGGTCCCGCAGTAGGTCAGGAGCTTACAGAGAAAGGTGGATTGGCATTATTGGTGGCGTTGGCAGTAGTCATGGTTTACATCATGCTACGGTTTACCGGTAAGTTTGCGATTGGTGCCGTCATTGCCCTCGTCCATGACATCTTGATTGTGGTTGGTGTATTTGCGACATTTGGTATGACGTTTAATCTGACCGAGCTAGCTGCGTTGCTTGCCGTTATCGGTTATTCCTTGAACGATACCATTGTTGTATCGGATAGGATCAGAGAAAATTTCCGCGCGATCCGACGACAGACACCTATCGAGATCATTAACACCTCGCTCAATCAGACGTTGAACCGTACATTGGTGACATCTCTTACGACCTTGCTAGTGCTCGTAGCTTTGCTTATTGCTGGAGGTGAGCAAGTATTTGGATTTGCTCTAGCTCTGACAGTAGGTGTAGTTGTGGGTACTTATTCGTCGATATTCGTCGCGGCAACGACCCTGCTTCTGCTGCGTATTACCAGCGACGACCTTACGGTACCCGTTAAACAAGGTGCAGAGGATTTGCCTTAAGAAGTGGTTAGGCGGGCGTTTTAGACTGAAACTTCGTGGCCAACTGCTTAAAGATCTGTGAATTGCTCGCCAAGAGCTCACCTTTCTGCTTGATCTGAAGTCCACCTGACCAATCGCCACTGACCGCTCCGAAAGAACGAAAGAATATATCCGCCACATCGGCTTCCAATGCAGTGACGTTACCTGCGCAGAGAGCATCGGTTTGGCGACAACCTAGAGCTACGAGATCAAGCGGTAGACAACCGAATTCACGAAGCTGACCACAGTGCTGTTCTAGTCCAGAACGATAGTGGATGTCCACATCGCGAGTCGCGACAATGACGCTCTTGAGATTGTGAGAATCTGAAACTCTCATAGTTCCAAAGGGGTGGTACGATCGCTCGCCTCTACTGACGTAATAGGGCGAATCCGCCCAATGATCTACAACGACAGCATGGTTTAGGTGACCTTCGTTCCAAAATCCGACGACCGTGCAGAAACGATTAATGCCGCGAACGAAGTTCTCTTCGCCACAAATAGCATCGACGCCCCACACCTTGTCTTTGGTAGGAGAACCTTTGAGCTCTTCAAAAGTATTCACCTTGTGATGAGGATAACCAAGTAGCAATTGCTCCTTGATGATGGTCGTCGCAATAGAATTTACCCGACGATAGAACTCATCCAATCGGCTCTGAACGGCATTGCATCCAGGAGCTTTCTTGGCATGTAAAAGAATGGTCTCTCGACTTCTTTCGACCGCTCGTAGAGCGACGTTAACAATTGGTTTCAAAGAATGTACTCAGTGCGAGATTCCGTGGCGGTGTCGAATTCTAATTGGCGCAAGGCAGTGAGATAGATTGACCTTACTTGATCAAATCCGCGTGGTGCTAGTTGAACCTGAACATCCGGGGAATATCGGCGCAGCCGCACGCGCCATGAAGACGATGGGTCTTCATTCATTACACGTCGTGAATCCAGCGCGATTCCCCGATCCGCAAGCAGATTGGCGAGCGGCCGGTGCGATCAAAATCATTGAGTCGGCAACTGTCCATGAGAAATTAGATACTGCGATTGAAGACTGCGGTTACGTGGTTGGGACATCAGCTCGAGCTCGATATGTGCCAATCCCGCTGGTAACCGCACAGGAATTTGGTGAACTGCTAAAGGAAGGTATTGGCACCGATCTCCCGATTGCCATTTTGTTTGGTCGTGAGACCAACGGCCTGTCCAATGAAGAACTGCAACGATGCAATCGACACATCCGCATACCTGCAAGTGAAGACTATAAATCACTCAACTTAGCAATGGCAGTCCAAGTGGTTGCTTACGAAGTTTTCAAATCATGTGGTGAATTGAAAAACATCTCAAAACAGTGGGATAGGGAGTATGCAAGTGCTGGCGATGTGGAGCTGATGACGTTGCATCTTGAAAAAGTCTGTGATGAAATAGGATATTTTCGGGAAGGCAGACCCCGACATGCGATGGTTCGTTTTCGCAGAATGTTCAATCGACTGGAACTCGACGAAACGGAGGTTAAGCTTCTACGCGGTTTCCTAAATCACGTCGAGCGCAGTATTGAAAAGCCGACCAACGGCTAGATTTTTCGCCTTGAAGCAACTTAGCAACTCACATGAATAGCAAGGCTATATATCTGGACTACGCGGCAACTACACCGGTAGATCCTCGAGTAGCTCACAGAATGAGTACATGCCTCATGTTCGATGGTGATTTCGGTAATCCTGCGTCTACATCCCACCAATATGGGTGGCAGGCGGCGGAACTCGTCGAGAACGCCAGAGTTCAGGTCGCTGACTTAATCAACGCTCTGCCCACCGAAATTGTCTTCACGTCCGGTGCCACTGAGTCAGATAATCTAGCGATTAAAGGCGCTGTGTTTCGTACAAACCATGGTCATGTCGTAACTTCGAGCTATGAGCACAAGGCGGTGTTGGACACATGTACCTACTTAAGTGACAAGGGTTGGGATGTCACGTTCGTTGACCCTTCTCGGGATGGCCTTGTAGATCCTGCGGCGATCGAAAACGCGATAACCGATGAGACGATCATCGTCTCGGTCATGCATGTGAATAACGAGATTGGGACGCTCAATAATGTGCAAGAGATCGGCAGGATGTGTCGAGATCGTGGTGTTCTCTTCCATGTCGACGCGGCGCAAAGTGTCGGGAAAGTAGAAGTGGATGTAAAGAGTCAGAACATTGACTTGCTGAGCATTTCTGCACACAAAATCTACGGTCCCAAAGGTATCGGCGTACTCTATATTGATCGAAATGCCCATTCGAGAATTGAGGCCATCATTCATGGTGGTGGTCACGAACGAGGTATGCGTTCCGGCACACTCCCGACTCACCAAATCGTGGGAATCGGTGAAGCTGTAAGAATCTGTAAAGCTCAATTACCAACCGAAAGAAAGCGGTTGTTGAGTTTGAGAAAACGCCTCTACTCTCATTTGATGCAGATACCGGGAGTCTCCTTGAATGGCAGTGAGGATGAACGCATTCCGGGACTTATTAACGTAGCGTTTGAAGGAGTAGATGGCGAAACGCTATTACTTGCACTCGATGGTGTTGCAGTCTCCTCGGGATCAGCGTGTACTTCCGCTACAGTTGAACCATCCTATGTTCTAAAAGCCATAGGGCTCGAAGACCAATTAGCCGCTTCGTCTCTGCGGTTCACGGTAGGTCGTTTCACCACCGAGGAAGACGTTGACCTAGCCGCAACCCATGTCACTGATGTCGTCATGAAATTGAGGTCTTAGAGGGAATTTCACAGTCTTTTGCGGTTATGAGAGGATCTGGAAACCTATTTGTTAGCTTGGGATAAGAACCAACATGGCTATTGGTTTGTCTATCGTTCAATCGTCCACGAAATTACTCAATAAAATTCCGCATCACATTCGGCTCTAGATTCACGCCTCTCGTTTGGCAAATCGATTTAAAACCCTGCCTCCGCGGTACCACGAGTAGAGCCATTTACACCCATCCAAATAGTCAATAGGAAGCTCTATTATGCTCGAGCGTACACTCTCCATTATTAAACCTGATGCCGTACAGAAAAACGTCGTCGGAGAGATTTATTCAAGATTCGAAAAAGCCGGATTAAGAATCCGTTGCGCCAAGTCACTGTGGCTTGATGAAAGTACTGCTGGAGGTTTTTACAAAGAGCATGAAGGGAAGGGATTTTTTGAGGATCTCGTGAAATACATGACTTCAGGTCCTATCTTCGTTCAGGTTTTGGAGGGGGAAGGAGCAATCGCCCTCAATCGAAAATTGATGGGTGCGACAAATCCTAAAGAGGCAGACCCGGGGACGATTAGAGCTGATTACGCGGAGTCGTTGGATGCGAATGCAGTACACGGTTCGGATTCTCCTACGTCTGCAGAGCGAGAAATAGCATACTTCTTTGATTCAAGTCAATTGTTTGATAGCCAGTAGCTCTCTCCGGTGTCTCAGTCGATCAACCTTCTAGGTCAAAGTCGTTCATCTTTAGAACGGTTCTTTGAGGACTTGGGGGAGAAGAAATTCCGCGCAAAGCAGTTATTGCAGTGGATCTATCACCATAACGGTAGAGATTTCTCTCAGATTACAGTGTTTTCAAAAGCGCTCCGAGATCATTTGAGCTCTGTCGCAACACTCGAGACACCAAAAGTGCTTGAAACCCACAGATCTCACGACGGTACTGTGCGTTGGTTACTGCAATCATCTCTGGAGGATGCAGTCGAAGCTGTTCTGATCCCAGATGGGAAACGGTCGACGTTGTGTATTTCATCACAAGCTGGATGTGCGCTGGACTGTTCATTTTGTGCCACTGGTAAACAGGGATTCAATGGCAACTTAACCACATCCGACATTGTTGGTCAGACGTACCTTGTGAAGAACTGGCTCCGCGAGCACCAACCGGACAGATCACTCACGAATGTTGTGTTCATGGGAATGGGTGAACCATTGCTTAATTTTCAATCTACAGTAGATGCATCAAGTCTGTTTATGGACGACGATGCATTTGGACTATCGAAGCGTCGTGTGACAATCAGTACGGCTGGAGTCGTACCAATGATTGAAGCGCTGATTGGTCAAAGCGAAGCGTCCTTAGCGGTATCTCTGCATGCCGCCAACGACAGTCTGCGGGATGAACTCGTACCACTCAACAAGAAACATCCATTGGAAGAGCTTCTTGCGGCGTGCAAGAATTACTTGACATCTCTCGAAGGTCGGCGCAGTGTTACCTTTGAATATACGCTCATCCAAGACGTGAATGACCAAGATCGACATGCGAAGGAACTGATTGCATTTACCCGAAGAATACGGTCAAAAGTAAACCTGATCCCATTCAACCCATTTCCGAGGAGTGGCTATAAACGCCCTTCAATAGATCGAATCAAGTACTTCCAGTCTTTGCTTTTGAATAACGGAGTTGTGGCCACACTGCGCATGACTCGGGGTGACGATATCAATGCCGCGTGTGGGCAGCTAGTTGGCAACGTAAAAGACCGCACCCGCCGAAAGCTTCGGCACGAGCGAGACTATTGGGAGTCAATAGCTACAGATATCTCGAATTTAACCTAGAATCAGTCTTTTAGCGACTACTCTTTAGAATTGACTGGCACGGAAGCGTAGATTTAGTTATGCCAGATAACGCAGAATCCACAGTTGACCAAGAATCAGCTGGCGAGACCGAACAGAGACTCGACCCGATCATTGAAGTCGGTCAGAGATTGAAACGTCAGCGAGAGAAGCTGAACATATCTGCGTTAGACATAGCGCGAGAATTAAAAATCACTCTGCACTATGTAGAAGATATCGAAAGAGGTCGACTTGATAATCTTCCCAACAAGGTCTATGTTCGGGGATACGTAGCGTCCTATATCGCTTATGTCGGATTGGATAGGGACGAGTTGCTCGCTCTATTTGACAGTGGATCTGTCGTCAGTAAAAGGCCGAATGTTGTCAATAGTTTGGAAGACATCAGCCTGCTTGATCGAGGTGATAAATTCAAGCGGTTTCTTGAGAGTAATACCCCAAAAATGCTGACTGCTCTGATCATCGTCACGATTTTGGTGATCAGTGGTGTCATTTGGTATGTGTGGCAATCTGGAGTGGTTTCAGAGTCAACTTTATCAACCAGTGTGGGTGAGCCTCCAGCTGAAGAACCGATTGAGATTTTTGATCCAAGCGATGAGAGCACTTCGATCGTAACAATCGACGATTTTCCTGAGCTTCCCGATTCAACCACCTATGAATTAGTCGTAGAGGATGAGCGACCAACTGAAACGGATTCGTCCGACCAATTCGTAGATGAGTCAGTCCTGATAACGAGCATCGATGAAGCCGAAGTAATTGACTCAACGGACTCAGAACCGTTAAGTGTTATTGAGATTGCCAGTGAAGAACCCTATATTCCGCCACCGGCAGCAGCATGGAGAGATTCGGAACCAGATATTGATCTTGTAGATGGCCCTGAATCACTATTTTCTATTGCTACACCTGAAAATATTAGAGAGATTCCTGAAGAATCTGTTGGCATGGTTGTAGTCGACGAAGAGGAAGAATCTACTGAGCGGGTTGAGGTCATTGCGGATTCGGAAGCGATCGAAGTCAGCGACAGAGCTCAAAGAGATCTCGCCGCTGAAAACCGTAGGAAAGTGCAACAGGCTCGAATGGACGGTTTGGCCGTAGGCACTCTACTCATCGAATTAGAGGGAGAGTGTTGGGTAGAAGTCACTGACAGGTACGACGAAAAGATCTACCACGATCTTCACGACGGGGGAGAAACGGTCCTGCTAAATGGTGTTTCACCACTTCAGGTCACCGTTGGCAACGTAGATGTTGCTACAGTTTTCTTTAATGGGGAACGCGTGACCTTGCGTGGTTCCTCCGTATCACGCGTAGCAAATGTGACACTACAGTAGTGCCCGAAAGTTACTCGCGAGTTGGAGGCATGCGAGATTTGCTTCCAACAGAAGCGTCTCATATGACATTGGTGGAAGAAACGTTCAAATCCACGCTGGCAAGCTACGGCTACGATGAAATTCGACTGCCAACCATGGAATGGACTGTGCTCTTTCAACGCGGAGTTGGGGAGGATACGGATGCTGTGGGTAAAGAAATGTACACCTTCGAGGATAGCAGTGGTGAGTCCATCTCACTCCGTCCCGAAGGCACCGCCTCATGTGTGAGAGCAGCAATTAGCAACACCATGCTTCGTGGTGATAGGCCGCGTCTCTGGTACACGGGCAACATGTTTCGGCACGAGCAACCGCAAAAAGGCCGTTATAGAGAATTTATGCAAGTCGGTGCTGAGGTATTCGGATACACCGGTCCAGATATCGATGTCGAGTTGATTCAGATCTGTGAGGATGTTTGGCGAAAACTTGGCATAAGTGACCGGATTGATCTTCAGATAAATACGCTTGGGAATTTGGAATCGAGACTTGCATTTCGAAACGCCTTGGTGGATTTCTTAGTACCCCTGAAGGGTACCCTTGATCCAGATAGTGTCAGACGTCTCGATACCAATCCCCTGAGGATTCTGGACAGCAAATCTGAGGAAACACAGAACCTACTTCAGAACGCTCCTCGTCTAACGGATTATTTGGACGAACCTTCAACAAAGTACTTTGAGGAATTGCGTCGAATATTGTCCGAAGCCGGAGTCAGCTATTCCGTGAAAGAACGCATGGTTAGAGGGCTTGATTATTATTCGCATGCGGTATTCGAATGGCATAGCGACGATCTAGGCGCACAGAGTCAGGTAGGAGGTGGCGGTCGATACGATGGACTGGTAGAACGCTTGGGTGGGAGTGCGTGCCCAGCATCGGGATTTGCTGTAGGCATTGATCGAATTGCTTTGGTTCGGGATGCGGCTGGAAAATCTGCCGATCACCGATCGTGTGACGTCTACGTAATTAGCCTGGATTCGTCCGGGGATACCTACGTGAACAAAATTTCCAGGATTCTGCGGGAGCAAGCTGACCTAAGAGTTAGAAAACACCATGGTGGTGGCAGAGTTAAAAATCGATTCCGCGATGCTGATCGGAGTGGTGCACTCTGGGCTTTGGTGGTAGGAGAAGAGGAAATGGCCGCACAAACGATTACATTGAAACCATTGCGTACAGATGAGCCTCAAATAACGATCGCGACCGAGGCGATGATTGACTTTTTTAACGATAAGCTCAAGAAGGACTTAGCAAATTGACCGATTTACTCACTGAAGAGGAACAGGCTGAACGGATAAAGAAGTGGCTGAAAGAGAATGGCCTCTATATCGCATTGGCGATCATAGTTGGACTGGGTTCTGTAGTTGGATGGAACTACTTTCAGGATCATCGCACCAGTACTTCCCAAGAGGCTGCGAATCTTTATTTTGATTTTCTTGAAGCCAGAGGTTTGGATGAACCAGTGGAAGGAGTCATTGACTCTCTTCGACAAGACCATGAACGTTCCGCCTATTTTGCATTCGCGCTGATTTATCTGGCAACCGACCAGTTCGGTGAAGAGAAGTATGAAGATGCCATCGCGTCGTTGGCGGAAGCCCATAGTGCAGCATCGGATAAATCACTGAAAGATATGATTCTCACCCGTAAAGCGCGAATTGAGTCAGAAATTGAAGAATACGACACGGCACTCGAGACCATAAGCGGAATCTCCACTAAAGGATATCAAGCCGCTGCACTGGAGATTCAGGGTGACATATACGTTAGAAAGGGGATGCATAAAGAAGCTCGGATTGCTTATGTTGCAGCCAAAGAAGTGTTGAATGAAAAGCAGGACGATGCGTCCTTAACGGCCAAAATCGCATCTATACCCGAGTACGAATAGAGCTTCGCTGGATATGACATTTCCCCTTCATCGCATTCTAGTAACGTTGGTATGCCTCATCTTTGTATCTGCGTGTGGAGTCATCCCAGGACTAGGTGGAGGAACTCCGAAGATCAAACCTGATAAGCCGATTCCGCTGCAGGACTTTGACACAGAAGCAAGGGTTGACGTACAGTGGTCCAAGCAGGTTGGAAAAGGTCTCGGGCGGAAGAGTGTCACGATCACACCAGCGATCGTTGCAGATCGAATAGTGGTTGCAGATGCTTTCGGTTTCGTCGAGGCATTTGACCGGTTTAGTGGCAAAAAACTTTGGAGTAAGAAGGTCGGTACTCCGTTAAAGAAGAACGCATTCAACCTCAATGATAGAAGAGACATATCTCATCTTTCAGGTGGCGTAGGGGCGGGACAGGGAAAAGTTTTCGTCGGAACCATTCGAGGCGAGTTCATCGCATTGGACGTCGTCACCGGAGAAATGCTTTGGCAGGTCAATCTGTCGAGTGAAATTCTTGCTCCTGCAACTGTTTGGCGAGACCTCGTCGTTCTCAATACCAATGATGGGAAGTTATTTGCCCTTGATCATGAGGATGGTGAACAGGTCTGGGTGTACACCTCACAAGATCCCATTATTACCTTGAGAGGTACAGCGTCTCCAGTCGTAGATGGAGGCATTGCTTATTCAGGTTTTGCGAGTGGCTTGGTAGCCGCGATTGATCTAAATTCAGGTGCCCTTATGTGGGACCAGCGTGTGTCTGATCCTGAAGGTACGTCTGAGTTAGACCGAATAGTAGATGTAGATGGTCGACCTCTAGTGACTAGACAAGTCGTGTTCGCAGGTAGTCACCAAGGAGCTGTACGAGCTATCAGAAGGTCTGATGGTTCGGTTATGTGGGAAGCCAAAGAGCCAACCTACCACAGCCTTGCTTCAGGTCTTGGATTGATCTTTGTAGTCAATGACAACAGCGATGTCGTGGCGCTCGACGAAAACTCCGGCCAGGAAGTCTGGCGCCAGAGTAGTTTCATTAGGCGAGGCTTGAGTGATCCAATTGCGATAGGAAACTACCTCCTATTTGGTGATCTAGAAGGATATGTCCACGCTATAGCACAAAGCGACGGTCGTCTTATGGCCCGACGTAAAGTGGCATCCGGCGGAATCAGTTCACCTTTCGTATTTGAAGATGACATGGTTTACTGTCTGGGCGACGGCGGTAAATTAGTCGCATTTGAAATCAAGCTGACATCATGAACGTCATCGCCTTAGTTGGGCGAACCAACGTAGGCAAATCCACACTCTTCAATCGATTCTGCGGGCGAAGAGAAGCACTCGTCCACGATCGACCTGGACTGACTCGAGATCGTCGTTATGGAAAGGCAACGCTCCAGGGACTGACTGCAACCGTCATTGATGTGGGTGGAGTAGGCGAGGAATCTGCACTAGCGCCTTTAATCGATGAGCAGGTAGACCTAGCTATAAACGAAGCAAACCTTGTCTTGTTAGTGATTGACGGCGAGTCGGGTTTTAGCAGTATCGAAGAAGATATGGCTAAGCAGCTTCATGTTTCTGGTAAGAACGTCCTAGTGGTTCTCAACAAGGTTGATGCTAACGCAGATGAGTCACTAGGCATTGAGTTGAATCGCCTTGGCTTTGGCTTAGCTGTCGAGATTTCAGCTCTAAATGGCAGAGGTATTCCAAGATTAGTTCGCGCCATAAACGATGAACTTCCAAATTCTGCGGAAATCGAGTCCAGTCATGAAGGAATTAAGGTCGCGTTGGTAGGACGCTCCAACGTAGGCAAATCGACATTGATCAATACCATCGTTGAGGACAAACGATGTATTGTGTTCGATGAAATTGGCACTACAAGGGATGCCATTGACGTGCCTCTAAAGCGACCAGAGGGGGATTACGTGCTGATCGATACGGCAGGTATCCGTAGAAAAGGACGTGTGAGTGACGTATTAGAGAAGTTTTCGATTCTCCATGCTTTCAAAGCTATGGATCGAGCTCAGGTAGCCTTGCTTGTCATTGATGCGGCCGAAGGTGTCGTCGATCAGGACCTTCACATCCTTCAGTATGCAGCTGAATCTGGTACAGGATTGATTCTTGTTGCAAACAAGTGGGACACACTAGACCGCTACAAACGAGAGCAGTTTAGAGCGAGTCTGAGCCATAAGCTCAAGTTCGCCGATTGGATTACAGTGAAGCATGTCTCTGCACTGACAGGTGCTGGAGTTGACAAGCTATTTCCTTTGATCAATCAGATTTATGAAAACGGGAAGTTCGAGTTTGGCACTCCTGAGATTAATGATGTGCTACAGCGAGTTATAGAAGCACACCCACCTCCAGCGGTGAATGGCAGGCAAATCAAGCTGAGATATGCGAATAAGGTGGGCTCGCATC
>MKWU01005654.1_pt1 | contig 13411 bp, 11 predicted proteins | sample 809101 | NCBI WGS metagenome assembly MKWU01 (sample SAMN05860141, study PRJNA318959) | sponge metagenome | host: Aplysina aerophoba | place: Slovenia: Piran, Adriatic Sea, Gulf of Piran | collected 2013-05-07 | reverse complement strand
CGCCGTCCGCCGATTCCCAGCCTGCGGCGAGCCTTGACTGCAGCGAGGCGGCGACCGGGTAGAGGACGCCGTCGGCGTCGGCGGCGATGCGGGGAGTCGTCAGGGGCTCGTAGGGGAGGTGGATCGTGTGGTAGGGCGCCGGCTGTGCCGAGCCCTCCATGTGCGGCTGGTCGGGATCCCAGGTGGCCTGTATGCCGCCGCCGCGGTCCACCGGCCAGACGAGGTTCCTCGGAGACGGGCTGCTCGGCATGGACGACCCCCGCGGCTGCGCGGCCATCATAGCGCCGCCCCCGGCAGCGCTCTGTCGGCGGGTCGACGGGGCCAGGCCGGGACCGGCGTCCGGCGCGGGGTGCGGCGCGGCCGCCGGGCGACGCCGGGCTCGGTGCGCGGGGGATGCGGTAGGCTAGCGCGATGAACAGCCGGTCGGCTCTCCTGGAACGCCTGCCGGCCTTCCGGTCGGCGGACTTCCGCCGCCTCTTCATGAGCTTCTTCTTCGCCTCCGCCTCGCGCTGGGCGCTCGTGCTCGCGCAGAGCTGGCTCGTTTTCGAGCTCTCGGGCTCCTCCTTCGCGGTCGGCCTCACCTTCTTCGCGGGGGCGGCCCAGTTCGTCGTGGTCGGCCCCTTCGCCGGCGCGGTCGCCGACCGCATCGACCGCCGGGCGCTCGCGCTGGGGGCGCTCCTGGTCTCGCTCGCGAGCTCGCTCGCGCTCGCGCTTCTGACGTTCACGGGCCTCGTGGAGGTCTGGCACGTCGTGCTGCTCGCCGTGGTCCAGGGCTGGGGTCAGGCGGCGGCGATGCCGGCGCAGCGAGCCCTTCTCGCCAACCTGGTGCCGCGGGAGCACCTGATGAACGCCGTCGCGCTCGGGGGCATCACCGTGCACGGCTCCCGTCTCGCGGGCCCGCTGTTCGGCGGGGTGCTGCTCGCGACGCTCGGGGCGGCATCGGTCTTCCTGCTCTCGGCGGGAGTGCTGTGCGTCGCCATCGTCTCGATGGCCCGCATCGCCTACCGCTCCCGCCTGGAAGACGTGGCCGTCGGCACCAGGGGCGTGGTCACCGATGTCGGGCGGGGTTTCGTCCACGTCTGGGATGACCGGCGGCTGCGGCTCGTGATCGGGCTCGTCATCTTCCACTGCTCGTTCACCATGGCCTTCAACTCGCTGCTGCCCCGGCTGGCGACCGATCTCGATGGCGGCAGCGTGACCTTCAGTGCGATGGTCATGGGCGTGGGGGCGGGAGCGATCGTCGGGACGTTCGCGATCTCGCTGGTGCACGGCGAGGCGCCGCGCGGCTTCGCCCTGGCCGTCACCGGCGCCGGGAGCGGCGTTGCGATGCTGGTGATGGGGATGGCGACCACCCCCGCCGTCGCGGTGCTGGGCGCCGTCCTGGCCGGCGGCACGCAGGCGACCTTCATGGCGATCTCGCAGGTGCTCGTGCAGGAAGTCGTGCCGGACTCGCTGCGCGGGCGGGTGCTGGCGATCTACGCGATGATGGCCGCCGGCCACATGGCGATGGTGAACCTCGGCTTCGGGGCGCTCGCCGACAGCGTGGGCGTGCGCCCGCTGATGCTGATTCCGGCGCTGCTCTGGATCGCGATCTTCGTCGTGGCTGCGCTGTGGCTCGGCGACCTCCGGGAGGTGCTCCTCCGCGGGAACTTCCGGCGCCAGGTGGCGATGGCCGCGTAGGCACGTCCCGGGCTGGCCGCCCCCTCGCCCCGGGGGGAGTGAGAGCCCATCGGTTGCCTCCGCGTCGGCCGCTCTCGCCGCAGACCGGCCGCGACTCCGGACGGCGGAGCCCCGACGCTCGGGGCCCCGGGCGTGCGCGCCCTACCGCTCGCTCGGCTGCCCGAAGGTGGCGCCGAGGGGGAGGGGCACGACGAGCGTCACTGGCTCGCCGCTGCGCTCGAGGCTGACCTCGATCTCCCCGGAGGCGGCCGCGAGAGTCCAGGCCGCGCTTCGGATGTCGTCCAGCGTCGACAGCGGGCGGCCGTCGATCGCGACCAGCAAGTCGCCCGGTCGGAGCCCCGAGCGCTCCGCCGGCGATCCGGGCACGACGGCGACGACGCGCAGGCCGTCCGGCGTCTCCTCCACCAGCTCGCCGAGCAGCGAGGGAGGGAAGTCGGACCCGCCCGGCCGGTCGGCGAACAGCAGCCCGAAGGCGAGCGTCCTCAGCAGCTCGGCGCGCCAGGCGTCGGCGACCGATCGTGGCTCCCTCGCGACCTCGACCGTCTGCACCGCGCCCGCGCGGCGAAGCGTGAGCACGTATGTCGCCCCGGGCGCCACCGCCTCGACGGCGGCCCGCAGCCCGGCGGCGCCCGCGACCGGCTCGCCATCGAGCGCCGTGATCACGTCGCCCCGGGCGAGCCCGCTGCGCTCGGCGGGCGATCCGGGAAAGACGGCCTCGACCGTGACCGAAGCGGCCGCCTCCGCGACGCCGACGCCCAGCAGCAGGTCGGCCCCCATCTGCAGCAGGAAGGCACGAAGCGCCGGTGGCAGCCGGTCGGGCGCGTAGGAGAGGTCGGAGCCGCCGGAGCCCATCGTGGCGAGCAGGGCGAGTATCGCCTCGTCGAGCATCTCCGGCGGGGGCGCTCCGGGAGCGTCGGCGACCGGCGCGGCGGGTGTCCCCTCCCCGCCCTCGCGCGCGGCCGCCGCATCGTCGGCTCCTCCGAACCAGCCGACCTGAACGGCGAGCACGGCCGGGAGCACGGCGACCGCGAGAGCGAGCAAGCCCCGCACCAGTGGCTCGCGGCCCGACGGGCCCATCACCGCTCCCCCGCGCCTGCGCATGCGCGCCGACGGCGCCGGTTCCTCGCGCTCGCGGCATGCCCCCGGAATCGTCGCGCCGTCCCGCCTTACGGGCATCGGCCCGCGAGCGCGGGCCGAGACGCGAGCGCGCACGGCCCGCCCGAGGCGCGCCTCTTACGCGCTGACGGTGACGCGGATCGTGTGGTGCCCGGTGGCCCCGTCGGGGAACTTGGAGCGGACGTCGGCCGTCTGCACGAGCCCGCTGCGATCGATCGCGCGCACCTCGAGCGCGTAGCTTCCGGCCGTGGCCGGCCAGTCGACGACCCACTGGCGCCAGCTGCTGTCGGAGAGCTCCTCGCTCAGGACCGCGTCCATCCATCCCTCATCGGGCGACGGCGCGCTGCCTCCCGGAGCGATCGCCCGCAGCTGCACGCCGCTGACTCCCCGGAGGCCGCCCCAGGCCACGCCGGCGACGCGGACGTCGCCCGCGCGAAGCGCCCGCCCCGTCTTCGGGACGTCGATCCGCGACTGGAGCTTGATCGGACCCTGCTTCGCCCATCCCCGGCGCGGCACCACCCAGTAGGCGTCGAAGCCTTCGAGCGTCGAGAGCTCGATCTCGCCGAGCCACTTCGTCGCCGAGACGTAGCCGTACAGCCCCGGCACGATCAGGCGAGCCGGGAAGCCGTGCTCCGCCGGGAGGGGCTCGCCGTTCATGCCGACGACGACCATCGACTCACGCCCGTCCAGCGCGACGTCGGTCGGGAATCCGACCGTGAAGCCGTCGAGGGAACGTCCGACGACCTGCGTCGCCCCGGCCTGGACCCCGGCCGCACGCAGCAGTGCGGGGAGCGGAACGCCGCGCCAGTAGGCGTTGCCGACGAGTCTGCCGCCCACGTCGTTGGAGACGCAGGCGAGCGTGACCGACTCTTCGTGGAGGTTCATGGCGAGGAGATCATCGAAGGTGAACTCCGCCGGTCGGTCGACCATGCCGGTGATCCGGAGCCGCCACTGGGCGCTGTCGATGCGCGGTACGGAGAGCGCGGTGTCGATCCGGTAGAACTCGCTGTTCGGTGTGACGAGCGGCGAGATCCCGGGCACCGTCTCGGGGCCGCCGAGCACGACCGGCGCCGCTGCGGGCGCGGGAGCGGGCTCGGGAGCGGGCTCGGGCGTCGCTTCGGGCGTCGCCTCGGGCGTCGCCTCGGGCGTCGCCTCGGGCGCAGAAGTCGCGGCTGTCGCCTGCGGCGTCGCCGTTGGTTCCGGGCTCCCGGGGGTCGCCAGCGGGGTCGGCGCAGGTGTGGGCGTCGCCGTCGCCGCGGGCGTTGCCGAGGATGTCGGGGCGGCCGCTGCCGGGGAGACGGGCGCCGACCGTGAGGAGGTGCTGGGCGTCGGGAGGACGATCGCCGACCGCTGCGCCTCCACGTCGACGGCCGGCTCGATCAGGCGCCGTCCCAGGGGTACTGAGACCGCGGCCGCCGCGAGCCCGCCGCCGGCGACGGCGAGAAACCGCCGGCGTTCCAGTAGCTTCACAGCCGGGTCGGGGAAGGACCCGCCGGCCGGGGCCGGCGCGGCCGATGCCCCCAGCAGCGCGAGCAGCCCGAGCAGCGCCGCGGCGCCGGCACCGCCGGCCGCGACGGCCGTGAGTGCGGCCTGCTGGCTCGAGGTCAACGGATCGTGGGCGGCGGCGAGGCCGCCGGTGAAGGCGAAGGCCGTCAGGGCGAGGGCGCCGACGGCGCGCGAGCGCATCGAGAGCGCGCCGAGCACGGCTCCGAGCAGCAGCGAGGTCGCCACGATGCCGGCGATGAGCGCGGGCTTGTCGTTCGTGCCGAAGATCTCGATCGCCGCGTTCGTGGCCTCGCTCGGCGAGCGGTCGATGATGACGTCGCCGATCGCGACGACGAGCGACGCGCCGTCGAGGAGACGAGCCACGAGGTCGCCGGCGGCGAGCGCCGCTGCCGCGGCGACCACGCCCGCCACCGCTCCGGGCCACCGTGTGCGAAGCAGGGATAGCATCACAGCCCCCGTCGCTGCTCCCGTCGGCCGCTGCTGCCCCGGGCTGATCTAAGCCTAGGCCGCGATCCTTACGATTCTCGGTCGGCCGGCGAGCGGCGAGGGGGGGCGACGGCCGAACGCGGCGCCCGCCCGGGGGGCTCCGCGGCGTGGGCGGGCGTGATATGCATTGGCTAGTATCGTGCGGGGCCGACTGTGGGAGGTGTCTGATGCGATCGTGGCTGGGCCGCCCGCTGCTCTGGCTGCTGTGCGTCCCGCTCCTCGCCGGCGGGGCTGTCGCCTGCGGCGGCGGCGACCAGGGGGACGAGGCGGGGCCGTTCCGGATCGGCGTGATGGAGTCCGTCACCGGTCCGGGTGAGACCTACGGCACGGTGGCCGTGCAGGCGAAGCAGATGGCCGTCGACGAGATCAACGCCTCGGGCGGGATCAACGGGCGCCCGCTGGAACTCGTCGTCGAGGACGAGAAGTGCAACGCGCAGGATGCCATCACCGCCTACCACAAGCTCACCGACGTGGACGGAGTCAGGATCATCCTGGGGACGTCGTGCAGCGGCGCGATGCTCGGCGCCGCGCCGCTCGCCGAGGAGGATGGCGTCGTCCTCTTCTCGGGCCTGGCGACGAACCCCGATATCGCCAACGCCGGGGACTTCATCTTCCGGACCGCGATCAGCGACACACAGGTGGGGGTCGACACCGGCAACGTGATGTGGTCAGACGGGATCCGCCGCCTGGCGACGATCACCGAGACCACCGACTACGCCGAGGGGGTGAGGCGGACGAGCGTCGCCCAGTTCGAGCTGCTGGGCGGGGAGGTGGTGGGTGCCGAGCGCTACGCCTCCGACACCACCGACTTCCGGACGCAGCTGACGAAGCTGGTGGAGGCGGGTCCTGATGCTCTCCACGTCGCAGCGCAGTCGGAGTTCGCCGGCGGGACGATCGTCAAGCAGGTGCGGGAGGTCGGCTACGGGGGACCGATCTACGGCGAGGTCGTCGCCGCCGGAACGACGGCGCTCGAGATCGCCGGCGACGCGGCGACCGGGATGAAGGTCGTCACGGCGGATATCGATCCGCAGAACGCACGGGGCGCCGAGGTGCTCTCCAGGTTCCTGGAGCGCTACGGCTACATCACGCTCCCGTGGTACGTCGGCTCGGCCTACGACGACGTCTACATCGCGGCCGAGTGCCTGCGGAGGATCGACGACGATCAGGACGCGGCCGGGTTCCGGGACTGCCTCTACGAGATCACGTGGAGCGGTGCGATCGGCGAGGGCTACAGCTTCGATGGGAACGGCGAAGTGGTCGGGCTCACGAACATCGTCGCGGAGGTGCTTCCCACGGGCGAGCGGACGGCGGAGAACTTCGGTTATCGGGTCCTGGGTCCGGCCCCGACGAACTGAGAGGGCCGGGGGCGTGTCGCGTCGTGCGACCGCCGGCGGCAGGCCGCCCGCGGGGGGGCAGGTGAGGATGCCCTCCCCGGATCAGTCCCCGAGCCGCGGCGACCGCCAGCGGACCATGGGCATCATGCTCGCGGCGCTGCTCGCCGCCTACGTCTTCTGGAAGGTGCTCCAGTCCCCGGACCAGGCGCTGCAGTTCACCTATAACGGCCTCTCCGTCGGTGCCGTCTATGCCCTGCTCGCGATGGGCTTCACCGTCGTGTACAGCACGGTGTGGTTCTTCGATCTCTCCTACGGCGTGGCCGCGGCGATGGGGGCCTACGGGGTCTTCTATCTGCGATCGCAGGAGGCGGTCGGGGGTCAGTACGAGGTCAACAACCCGGTCGTGAACGTCGTGCTCGGCGCGGTGGTGGCGGGCGTGGTGGCGTGGTCGCTCCACGCGTGGCTCTACGGGCGGCTCCGGGGCCGGTTCGGCCGGCCGACACTGCTCCTCGCCGGGGGAGTGCTCGCCGCCGGCGCGGGCCTCTACACGGTTCTCGTGCTCGCGTTTCCGGGAGAGATTCACGTCCTGCTCAGCCCGGTGGTGTGCGCGGTCACGGCGCTGCTCGCGGCGTGGGCTCTCCGCCGGCTCCAGCGGGCCCTGCGCCCGCGCGCGCGACTCGCGCCGTTCGTCGCTGCGGCGGCGCCCGTGTGCGGGGTCGCGGGGCTCCTCTGCGCTCTCCTCCTCGCCGGCGCCGAGGGCTCTCGCCTCTACCTGAGCTGGGTTGTCTCCTGCCTGATGGCCGGAGCGGTCGGGCTCGCCCTCTACCGGGGCCTCTACATCTACATGCGGGAGCGGGCCCACTCGCATCTCGTCATGCTGGTCGCCTCCCTAGGCGTGCTCCTGGCCGCGACGGCCGCCATCACCCTCGTCTTTGAGAGCGCGCCGCGACCGCTCCCGGAGGCCTTCGGCAGCGAGCCGTGGTCGATCGGCGGGGCGAACATCAAGGGCTTCAACGTCTTCGCCGTCGGCGTGGCGGCCGCCGGGTTCGTCTTCCTGCGCCTCCTGCTCGGAGCGACGGCGTTCGGGAAGGCGGCGCGCGCGGTGAGCGACGACGAAGAGGTCGCGAAGGTCGTCGGCATCAACACGACGGTGGTGATCGCGGCGATCTTCTTCATCGGCGCGGTCTTCGCCGCGCTGGCCGGCCTGCTGAGCGGCCACGACACCGCCGTGCAGCCGCGCATGGGGCTCCTGCTGCTCGTGAAGGGGTGGATCGCCTCCGTCGTCGGCGGCATGGGGAGTCTGTACGGCGCGGTGGTCGGGGGATTCGCCCTCGGCCTGGTGGAACAGTTCGGCATCTGGGATCTCGCCGGGGAGTGGCGCGACCTCGTCTCCTTCGTCGTGCTGATCGTCTTCCTCTCGTTCTGGCCCACGGGCCTGGTGCCGAGGCGATAGGGGGCGCTGGTGACGACGGGCTTCTCCCGCCTGGCGGCCGCGGCCGCCCGCGCCCCGGTCGTGCTCGTGGCATCGCGGCGGGGAAACGTCGAGCTGTGGGCGAACCTCGTGATCCTGACCTGGGCGGGGGTGTTCCTGCTGTGGCAGGGCCCGGGCTTCGCGCTGACCGTCGGCACGGTCTTCGCGATCTGGGCGATTCTGGCGGTGAGCCTGAATCTCGTCGTCGGATTCACCGGACTGCTCTCGATCGCGCACATCGGGTTTTTCGGCATCGGCGCGTACGCGATGGCGATCCTGACCTCCGGCACCTCGTACGAGGAACTGCGGACGGATGCGATCCCGACCTTCGGCTGGCCGTTCTTCGCCGCGCTCCCCGTGAGCGCGGTCGCGGCCGGTCTGGTCGCGATCGCCGTGGGAGTGGTGCTCAACCGGTTCCGGGACGACATCTTTGTGCTCGTCACCTTCGGCTTCGCCATCATCAGCTACAGCGTCTTCCTGAACTGGGCCGAGCTGACCCGCGGCGCCTTCGGCATCCACGACATCGCGAGGCCGGCTGTGGGGGATCTTGTGCTCGACTCCGATGCCGAGTTCCTCGCCTTCGCCGTGCTCTGCCTCGCGCTCGTGTCGCTCGTGTCGTGGCTGGTCGTGAGTTCCTCGTTCGGCCGCGTGCTCCTGGCCATTCGCGAGGATGAGCAGGCGGCGGAGGTCTTCGGCTACCGGGTGGCGCGCTACAAGCTCGTGGTGTGGGTGATCTCGGCGATGATGGCCGGGCTCGCGGGCGGGCTGTTCAGCAGCTGGGCTCGCTTCGTCGATCCCTACTCGTTCGCCCTGCTGGAGTCAATCCTCCTCGTCTCCATCGTGATCATCGGGGGCCTGGCGACGATCTGGGGCTCCCTGCTCGGGGTCATGACCTTCGTCTTGCTTGAGGAGGGGATGCGCTTCGTCCCGTTCCTGCCGAACGAGTCCATCGGCCAGGCCCGGCAGGCCGTCCTGGGCGTGCTGCTGGTGCTGCTGATGCTGTTCCGGCCGCAGGGGCTGGTGGGGAGGTACCGGCTGTGAGCGCCGCCGCGCGCCCGGGCAGCGCCGTGGAGACGATCGCGATCTCGAAGTCCTTCGGCGGGGTGACGGCCGTCCGCGACCTCAGCCTCTCCATCCCGAGGGGAGGCGTGACCAGCATCGTCGGGCCCAACGGCTCCGGGAAGTCGACGCTCATCAACCTCCTGAGCGGCACGCTGAGCCTGGACGGCGGGATCGTCGTCATCGGCGGCCGCGGTCTCACGGTCGTCAAGGCGCACGACAATCCCTCCCGCAGCATCACACGCACGTTCCAGGAGATCCGGCTCTTCGACCAGATGAGCGCGCTGGACAACATCCTGGTCGTCCTGACGGAGCGGCGCGTCGCGAGGGCGCTCGTCGAGCGCGGCCGGGGAGCCCGCGGGGAGCGGGCACGCGAGATTCTCGAGCGGGTCGGGCTGTGGGAGAAGCGACGGGCGCTGGCGATGGATCTCTCGTACGGGCAGAGGAAGCTCCTGGAGATCGGGCGCGCCCTTGCCATGGACGTCGACACCTATCTCCTCGACGAGCCGTTTGCCGGTCTCTTCCCCGCGATGGTGGAGCAGGTGAAGGCGATTCTCGCGCGGATGCGGGACGAGGGCCGCACGGTCGTCTTCGTCTCCCACAACATGGATATCGTCCGCGAGCTGACCGACCACCTGATCGTGCTCGATAGCGGCGAGCTCCTCGCGCACGGGGACGCGGACGACGTGCTGGGCCGTCCCGAGGTGATCGGGGCCTATCTGGGGTTCTAGCAGTGGCGGGAGCCGGGTCGATGGCGATGGATGCCGGCAGGCGCGGAGTCGACGCTGGGGCGGCGGGGTCCGCCCCGGACTCGATGCTGCTGGAGCTGGCCGGTACCTCGGTGCGCTACCGTTCGGTCGTGGCGCTCGACGATGTCTCGCTGGGCCTTCGCAGCGGCGAGATCGTGGCGGTGATGGGGCCCAACGGCGCCGGGAAGTCCACCGTCCTGCGGGCGATCATGGGGCTCGCGCCGGTCGTCTCTGGGGCGATCTACTGGCGGGGCGAACGTCTCGCCGCTCCCACCCACGAGATCGTGCGGCAGGGGATCGCCTACGTCCCGCAGGGCCGTCGCATCTTCGCGCACCTCTCGATCGAGGAGAACCTCGAGATGGGATGCCTGCACCTGCGCGATGCGGCGGAGAAGGAGCGCCGGATGGAATCGGTCATGGCGCTCTTCCCCATCCTCGGGGAACGGCGACGCGATGCGGCCAGCGGCATGTCCGGTGGGCAGCAGCAGATGCTGGCGCTGGGCCGGGGGCTGATGGCCGGGCCGCAGGTGCTGCTGCTCGACGAGCCCACGCTCGGGCTCGCGCCGATCGTGGTCGCCGAGGTGTTCCGCAAGGTCGCCGAGATCAGCGAACGGCTGGCGACCACGATCCTGATCGTCGAGCACAACATCAAGGGCGTCCTCGAGATCGTCGACCGCGCCTACGTGCTCAACCGGGGGCGCCTCGCCCACGAGGGCACGCCCCGGTCCCTGCGGGAGAGCGACGTCCTGCGCGAGGTCTTCCTCGGCCGCGCCGACGCGGAGCGGTGACGGAGGGGCGCCGATGTGCTCCGTCGCGCCCTGCCGGGCCCGGATGCCGCCTTGACGGCGGAGGCCGGGGACTGCTCCAATGAGAATGCGTCGAGAGGCGCGACATGCCGAGCTTCGCCCCGCCGGGGGCGAAGGCGGGGGACCCAGGAGGTGGGGGTGAATCCGGCGCCGGTCGCGGCCCGGTAGGCGACCTAAGCGCCGAACCCGTCAGCTAACCCCGTAGGCGGACTTGGGACCGCTCCTGCCTGCCTGGGTGCAGAGTCGGACGTGCGACGATTGCATCAAGGGGGTTCCCGGCCGATGACCATCCACCACTCCAGCCCGTCCCGACACTCCGATCACACGGCCCACCGCGGAGACGGCGGCCTCTCGCTCCAGCAGCACGCGGAGGAGCCGTACGAGACGCTCAACCTCCACAACTTCGAGCAGGTGCCGCAGCTCGCGCGCCTGCCGAAGGAGCTGCGTGACGAGATCAAGGTCGTCGGCCACGTCCTCCCGTTCAAGTCCAACCGCTACGTCGTCGACCACCTGATCGACTGGGACAACGTCCCCGACGATCCCATGTACCGGCTCACCTTCCCGAAGCGCGAGATGCTCACCCCGGAGGCCTACGCCCGCATCGAGGAGCTCGTCCACCGCGACGCTCCCAACGACGAGGTCGAGGCGGCGGCGAACGAGATCCGGCTCACGCTCAACCCGCACCCCGCCGGCCAGCTCGATCACAACGCGCCGTTGCTCGACGGGAAGCGCCTCCCCGGGATGCAGCACAAGTACCGCGAGACCGTGCTCTTCTTCCCGAGCCAGGGCCAGACCTGCCACGCCTACTGCACGTTCTGCTTCCGCTGGCCGCAGTTCGTCGGCCTCGAGGGGATGAAGTTCGCCATGCGCGAGGCCACCCTCCTCCGGGAGTACGTCCACGCCCATCCCGACGTCTCCGACATCCTCTTCACGGGCGGCGATCCGCTGATCATGAAGACGCGCGTGCTCCGCCGCTACGTCGCTCCGCTGCTCGAGCCCGGCGCGGCTCCCAACATCGCGACGATTCGCATCGGCTCGAAGGCCCTCGCCTACTGGCCGCACCGCTTCGTCTCCGACGACGACGCCGAGGATCTGCTCGCCCTCTTCCGGGAGGTCGTGGACTCCGGACGGCAGCTCTCGTTCATGGCGCACTTCAGCCACCCGGCCGAGCTGGAGACGCCGATCGTGCGCGAGGCGATCCGGCTGGTCCGGGAGACCGGGGCGCAGATCCGGACGCAGACGCCGGTGCTGCGGCACATCAATGCCGACGCACCCACCCTCGCCCGGATGTGGCGGCTCCAGACGCAGCTCGGCTGCATCCCGTACTACCTGTTCGTGGAGCGGGACACGGGTGCGCGCCGCTACTTCGAGCTGCCGCTCGTCAAGTGCTGGGAGATCTTCCGCGATGCCTACGCGGCGGTGGGCGGGAACTCGAGGACCGTGCGCGGGCCGAGCATGTCGGCGACGCCGGGCAAGGTGCAGGTACTCGGCGTCACGGAGGTGGCCGGCGAGCGCGTGATCGCGCTGCGGATGCTGCAGGGCCGCAACCCCGACTGGGTGGGGCGACCGTTCTTCGCGCGCTACAGCGACACGGCGACCTGGCTCGACGGGCTCGAGCCTGCGTTCGGCGCCTCCGAGTTCTTCTACGACGCCGAGCTGCGCGAGATGCTGTCGGTCGCGGGAAGCCCCTGGTCGCGCGACGAGCTGAGCCTGCCGATGGCGAACACGAGCTAGCGGCGTCCCGCCGCCCCGGTCCGTCGCCGTGGCGCCGCGGTCCTCCGCTCAGGACCCGACAAGGCTCCGCGGGAGGGTGAAGCTCACGTTCTCGTCGGCGGTCTTTATGATCTCGACCTCGTCGGGCGCGAGTTCGTCGATCATCTCGTGGACGAGATGATCGGGGGTCGAGGCGCCCGACGTGATGCCGACCGCCTCGACGTCGCGGAGCCACGCGCGGTCGAGTTCCTGCACGCTGCCGATCAGGTGTGCCTCCGTGCCGCGAGCCTCGGCCACCTCGCGTAGCCGGTTGCAGTTCGAGCTGCTCTGCGAGCCGAGGACGAGGATGAGGTCAGCGCGACCGCAGAGGGCTTTCACGGCGTCCTGGCGGTTCGTCGTCGCGTAGCAGATGTCGTCGCGCACGACCGCGTTGGCGAAGCGTCCCCGGATCGTCTCGACCGAGCGGCGGGTGTCGTCGACGGAGAGCGTCGTCTGCGTGAGCACGGCGATCTCGGTATCGACGTCCCACGAGGGCAGGCCGGCGTCGCCGTCGCCGTCGCTGTCGTCCAGGAAGAACATCGGCGCCTGCCCCACCGTCCCCTGGACCTCCTGATGGCCCCGGTGCCCCACCAGGATGATGCGGCGACCCTCGCGGTCGTACTTCTTCGCCTCGCTGTGCACCTTGACCACGAGCGGGCAGGTCGCGTCGATGACGTTCAGTCCCCGCTCGCGGGCGGCGGCGAAGTCCTCGGGCGGGGAGCCGTGAGCCGAGAACACGACGTTCGATCCCTCGGGGATGTCCTCCACGTCCTCGACCGTGACCGCCCCCTTCGCCTCGAGGGCGCGGACCACGTGCGGGTTGTGCACGATCGCGTGCTTCACGTAGACGGGAGCCCCGAAGTGCCTGAGCGCGATCTCGACGATTTCGATCGCCCTGTCGACGCCCGCGCAGAAGCCGCGCGGTGCTGCGAGATAGACTTTCATGATCTCCTCGGAGTCGGCGCGGGTGGCGGCGAGTGTCGCACGCACCGGAAACACACGTCCAGACCGGCGCGCTCCTCCGGCCACGAGTCGGCTCCGAGCGCCCCGGCCGTCACGAGTCCGACGCGCCGTCGGCGATCTCGACGAGGAAGTCCTCGATCACGGGGTTGGCGAGCAGCTGATCGCACATCGCGCGCACCCGGCTGGCCGCCTCATCGGGGCCGGGCGCGCTGAGGGTCACCTGCAGGCGCTTCCCCACCCGGACCGACTCGACGCCCTCGAATCCGAGCGCCTGCAGGCCGTCGCGCACCGCGAGGCCCGCGGGGTCGTTGACGAGCGGCTTGAGCATCACCGTGACGTGTGCGACGAAGCGGCTCATCGGGGCGTCCCTGCCGCGCGGTCCGGAGGCGGGCCCGTGAGGATGTCGTAGGCGCGGCGGTAGCGATCGGCGGTCGCGCGCACGACGTCGGGCGGCAGATCGGGCGCGGGCGGCGAGCGGTCCCATCCGCT